>Ga0209395_1006685_pt1 | contig 12367 bp, 11 predicted proteins | sample GOMGulsemesocosm_3_FD_184635 | JGI IMG/M metagenome (GOLD analysis project Ga0209395, IMG submission 184635) | Methane-oxidizing microbial communities from mesocosms in the Gulf of Mexico - GOM9D Gulf of Mexico (SPAdes) (version 2) | ecosystem: Environmental > Aquatic > Marine > Cold seeps... | reverse complement strand
TACCCGCAACTCACCGCGGGGCTCCAACGAATGGGGCTTAAGGCCGAGCGCCGGGCCCTGCGCACCGTGCCACAGCAATTGAGCGCTAGCTGGCAACAAGATAGCCTGACACTGACATTTACCCTGCCCAGCGGCACATTTGCCACGGCGTTGCTGCGAGAGTTGGTCTGTTATCGCGTTGCCGATACGCGGCCGCGCTAGTGCCATGGGCAATATTCACAGTGCAATAATCATAGTGCAATAATCATAAGTGCAATAATAAAATTGCAGGAGAGGTAATTGAGTAAGTTAAATCTAAATGGCATCGGTATGACGTCTCAGCGCACCCGGGATCGATTAATCGAGCGCCTATTGGATCGGGGTATCAGTAATTTTGAGGTGCTCGATGTTATGCGTAGCACCCCTAGGCATATTTTTCTCGATGAGGCGCTGGCGCACCGGGCCTACGAGGATGCCGCCCTGCCGATTGGTTTTCAGCAGACCCTGTCACAGCCCTATACCGTAGCGCGAATGACCGAGCTATTACTGGCGGCGGGGCCGCTGCAGAAAGTACTCGAAATAGGTACCGGCTCGGGTTTTCAGACCACCATACTGGCGCAACTGGTAGACTCGGTATTTAGTGTCGAGCGTATCAAGCCGCTACAGGAGAAGGCTCGGCAGCGACTGCGTTTGTTAAAAGTGCGCAATGTCCAGCTAAAACATTCGGATGGCGAGTTTGGCTGGTCGCAGCACGGGCCCTTTGACGGCATTATATCAACCGCGGCACCGGAGACGATTCCACCGGAGTTGATCGATCAACTGGCTCCCGGTGGGCGGCTAGTGATTCCAGTGGGGGACAACCAGAGCCAGCAACTGACCTTGGTAGAAAAAACCGCCGGTGATATTGTTACCACCGTGGTGGAACCCGCTTTTTTCGTGCCGTTAAAATCGGGCACTATTAGTCGCTAGCATTTAACCGCTACCGACTTTCAGGACAATATCATGAGCAAACGCAGACCATCGATCGCTGGTATTTATCTACGCGGCATTGCCATGGGGGCGGCGGATGTGGTGCCGGGGGTATCCGGTGGCACAGTAGCGTTTATCACCGGTATTTATCAGGAGTTGCTGAGCTCTATTAGCGCGGTCAATCTCGCCGCCTTGAACGTGTTATTTAGCCAAGGGCCGGGCCCCTGCTGGCGTCACATCAACGGCAATTTCCTGCTGGCGCTGTTGCTGGGTATATTAACCAGTGTGCTGTCACTGGCCCATATGATTAGCTATTTATTGGACTACTACCCGCTGTACTTGTGGTCTTACTTTTTTGGCTTGATTGTCGCCTCGTCATTACATATTGGCCGGCAGCTGTCTGGTTGGAATGTCTCCGCTTTGGCACTGCTACTGCTGGGAACGGTTAGTGCCTACAGTATCTCGCAGCTGAGTCCGGTGGGGCTGGTCCCTGGCCCCGCGATGATCTTTGGCGGCGGTGCGCTGGCAATATGTGCGATGATACTGCCGGGCATCTCCGGCAGTCTTATTCTGGTGCTCTTAGGGCTCTACGGGCCGGTACTGGAGGCGGTTAAAAATTTCCAATGGCTTATGTTACTGAGTTTCACTGCGGGCTGCGGGGTCGGCTTGTTATTGTTTTCCCGCTTGCTGTCCTGGTTGTTCAGTCGTTTTCAGGATCTGACACTGGCACTGCTTACCGGCTTTTTGCTGGGTTCTCTCAACATTGTATGGCCCTGGAAACACGCTCTACGCTTCTATCAAAACTCTTCCGGTGAGCAGCGGGTGTTGAGTTACCAGAGTGTGTTGCCAAGCAACTATGAAGCCTTAACCGGCGGGCTGCCCAATACGGCAATTTGTCTGTTGCTGATGGCTATGGGCCTATTGACTATCGCTCTACTGGGTTTAGGTCGTGATAAAGTAGACAATTAGAACTACAGAAAGGAAATTTTCTTTCTTTGTAAAGACTGATTTGCAATGCTTGCTAGGTTTTTTATAGTTAATTAATATAAAAATACAACAAATAAAGCTCTGTCAAAATGGCAATAGTTAGGTTTTTTTAAATAAAATCATGGCATTAAGAGCTATAGTTAATGAATAATATGGCCTGTGCGAGATGGAGAAGATAGATTTTCTGGTCGACAAATGATCAAATTTAAATTCCCTCTAGGGGTCCAAATAGTTGTTCTTTCGAGCATTTTTCTGCTCCCGGCCTGTTCCGGTGGTGCTGCCTACGCCCCGGTTATCGAGCGAAAGACCGTCTCGAAACAGCTACCGTCCAGTCACATTGTGGTCCGCGGGGAGACACTTTATTCTATCGCTTGGCGTTATGGAATAGACTTCAGAGGGTTGGTAAGTACTAACAATATCGCAGTGCCTTATACGATTTATCCGGGGCAGAAGCTGATGTTGCGGGCTGCCTCCGTCACCGCGGCGGGTGTTGTCAGCAACAAAGCGTCAAAAACAATCAGCAAGACTGCGAGTAAGCGCGGTGGCCAAAGTGTCGCTGCGAGACCGCCGGTAAAAAAGGCTGTGAAAAGCAACGTCGGTGCCAACAGTGTTGCCAAACTAGGCGCCTGGCGCTGGCCTATCAGAGGAAAGGTGATCACGCCTTTTAAATCTGCCAGCGCGGTACATAAAGGTGTTGATATTCGAGGCAAATTGGGGGAGCCTGTGTATGCGGCCAACAGCGGAAAGGTTGTTTACGCGGGCAGCGGATTAGTGGGTTATGGCAAGTTGTTAATCGTAAAGCACGATAGGCAATATCTCAGTGCCTATGGCCACAATAGCAAGTTGTTAGTCAAAGAGGGGGCGTTGGTTAAGGCGGGACAAAAGGTGGCGACGGTCGGTGATAGTGGTACCGACAAAGTTATGCTCCACTTTGAAATTCGCCGCAACGGCAAACCGGTCAATCCATTGGGCCTATTAAAGTAAGTGTGTGACTCAGGTTTATCAAATACTTCAGCTTTTATTAGCTGTGGCACTGGCAGGGCAAGACGTGATAGCGGCGAGTTACCAATAATAAAACAGTTTTTTCTTGTTTCGCTGTATTGACGGTCAGTAATGAGATATACATATAGTACTGTTACTAGTGTGTTGATTGAAGCGAAATTGAGTCAGCTAACAAAAACGGAAGATGCTCATGCCTATCCAAGCAAAAGAAATAGTAAAAAATGATGTTCAGTCGGTACTTAAAGGCCAGGACTTCGATTTGGATGCAGTAGAAGCGCTGGCGGGAGAACGACCTGCCGGAACGGCGAAAACGCTAAAAGCGAAGAGCGCGGCTAAAAAGACCAGCAAGACGATAAAAAAGACGGTTAAGGCCAAGACCGACAAAGTGGTGAAAGCCAAGCCGGTCAGTGCGGATCGTTTTCAGCGCACTCTCGATGCCACCCAGCTCTATCTCAACGAAATAGGCTTTTCGCCGCTGTTGAGCCCGGAGGAAGAGGTGTATTACGCCCGTATGGCTATGCGTGGTGAAGAGGCTGGCCGCACCCGTATGATTGAAAGTAATTTGCGTCTGGTGGTCAAGATTTCCCGGCGCTATGTCAACCGCGGGCTGTCGCTGTTGGATCTGATCGAGGAAGGTAATTTAGGGCTTATTCGCGCGGTCGAGAAATTTGATCCGGAGCGGGGCTTTCGCTTCTCGACCTATGCAACCTGGTGGATTCGCCAGACCATTGAGCGGGCTATTATGAACCAGACCCGTACTATCAGACTGCCTATTCACGTTGTTAAAGAATTAAACGTATGTCTACGCGCCGCTAGAGAGCTGACCCAGAAGTTGGATCACGAGCCCTCGGCGGAGGAAATTGCCGATTTGCTGGATAAACCGGTGGCGGACGTAAAACGCATGCTGGGCCTGAACGAGCGTGTGGCTTCGGTGGATACCCCACTGGGGGCCGACTCCGAAAAATCCTTGCTCGATACCATTCCCGATATCCATGTGTCCGACCCTGCTGAAATGCTGCAGGATGACGATATGCGGGCCAGTATTGGCGATTGGCTAGGCGAGCTGACCGAGAAACAACGGGAAGTGGTGGCCAGGCGCTTTGGCCTGCGCGGCTACGAGACCAGTACCTTGGAAGAGGTGGGTCGGGAGATTGGTTTGACTCGGGAGCGGGTACGGCAAATTCAGGTCGAGGCACTAAAGCGGCTGCGCGACATTTTGGAAAAACAGGGTTTGAGCGGCGAGTCGGTATTTAGTTAACGCGCCCCCCCTAAAAAATAAATGGCCTGTATTAAAAAGCCAAACTGTAAAAAAGCAGCCCTAAGGGCTGCTTTTTTTGTCCGGCTTTATTAGGTAGATTACCCCATTGTCCTTCGACGCGGAATAATGGGCATAAAAAAGGCGACAATAGCCGCCTTTTCACAGTGTTTTCAATGGCCTTATAGTTAGCCAGGTCTTAGTTGCGGCCAGCTAGCGCTCTAGCAGGGCCAGCTTGTCGGGCTTGTTTTCCCACTCTTCGGCGTCAGCTGGACTCTCTTTCATCTCGGTAATACAGGGCCACACCTCGGCCAATTCTGCATTGAGCTCCAAAAATACCTGCTGGTCCTCGGGTAGCTCGTCCTCGGAGTAAATCGCGTCGACGGGGCATTCTGGTTCACACAGTGCACAATCGATACATTCATCGGGGTGAATAACTAAAAAGTTGGGACCCTCGTAAAAACAGTCGACGGGGCATACTTCGACACAGTCGGTGTGCTTACACTTAATGCATTGTTCGCCTACGATAAATGTCATTCTTTTTACACTCTCTCAATCAGTTGTCGATTTATTCTGCCTTGCAGCGGCGCGTAGTCTATCACCATCAAAAAAAGATGTAGACATTTTTTGTGCAATGATTGCGCTATTCGAGCAGGTTTTTCAGTGAATACAGCAAATCCAGGGCCGCTCGTGGGCTCAGTTCATCGACATCAATCTCCTGCAGCCGGTCCACAGCCGGGTGGTTGGGGGCTGCAAACAGATCACTTTGCAGCGGCGAACTGGCTGCGCTGCCCATCACTATGGGCGCCGTGTCGAGGGGGGCATTGCTCTCCAGTTCAGCCAACTTACGTTTGGCATTATTGACCACCGCCGCCGGTATGCCCGCCAGCTTGGCGACCTGCAGGCCGTAGCTCTTACTGGCAGGCCCTTCCTGAATACTGTGAAGAAACACAATATGGTCGTTATGTTCGGTGGCATCGAGGTGTACATTGTGGGCCTGGGGGTAGTCGGCGGGCAATGCGGTCAGTTCAAAATAGTGGGTGGCGAACAGGGTAAAGGCGCGCAGTTGCTGGGCTAAATAAACCGCACTGGCCCAGGCCAAGGACAAACCGTCAAAGGTGCTGGTGCCGCGGCCAATCTCATCCATTAGCACTAAACTGCGGTCAGTAGCATTGTGCAAAATATTGGCGGTCTCGGTCATCTCTACCATAAAGGTTGAGCGGCCACTGGCCAAATCATCGGAGGAGCCGATGCGGGTAAAAATTTGGTCGACCAGGCTGATTTCGGCACTGGCCGCCGGTACATAACTGCCGACATGGGCCAGCAGTACAATCACCGCTGTCTGGCGCATATAGGTGGATTTACCGCCCATATTGGGGCCGGTGACGATTAACATGCGTCGCTGATCGTCAAAGCGCAAATCGTTGGGAATAAAGGGCTGGTCTAGCACTTGTTCCACCACCAGGTGGCGGCCCTGCTCAATAGTGATGCTGGGTTGCGTGGTAAAACGCGGTTCGCACAGATTCAACTGCTCGGCGCGCTCGGCCAAACAAGCCAATACATCGAGTTCTGACAGTGCACTGGCGGTGGCCTGCAATTCGGCCAACTGTTCGTTCAGCTGCTCGACGAGGGCTTCATACAGGCCTTTCTCCCGGCTCAGGGCCCGGCTCTTGGCACTGAGGGCCTTGTCTTCAAAGGTTTTCAATTCAGGGGTGATAAAACGCTCGGCATTTTTCAGTGTTTGGCGACGAATATACTCTACCGGTGCACCGTCGGACTGCGCCCGACTAATCTCAATATAATAGCCGTGAACGCGGTTGTAACCGACCTTTAAGGTATTAATGCCGGTTTTAGCCTTTTCCCGGGTCTCCAAATCAACCAAAAATTGCCCGGCATTGCTGCTGATATTGCGCAGTTCGTCCAGCTCTGCGTCGTAACCTTCCTTGATTACCCCGCCGTCGCGAATCACCACCGGCGGATTGTCGATAATGGCACGCCCTAGCAGTTCTGTCAGCGCATCGTAGCGCCCGGCAGTGGCTGCTAGCTGGGTAATCAGCGGTGCGCCTAGATCGGACTGTTCGATAGCACGACACTCTTGCTGCAGCTGCGGTAGCGCCTGCAGCGAGCTACATAAGCGCGACAAATCTCGAGGCCTGGCAGAGCGCAGCGCGACTCTGGCCAAGATGCGCTCCATATCCCCCACCGGCTTTAAATCCTCCCGCAGGGTTTCGAAGCGGTAGTTGTGTAATAAGGCTTTGATGGCCCGCTGGCGCTGTTCCAACAGCTGTCGGTCCGCTAGCGGCCTATTCAACCAACGTCGTAGCAGGCGCCCGCCCATGGCGGTTTTGGTCCTGTCCATAACCCACAGCAGGGTGTGTTCATCGCCGCCACTCATATTGGTGTCGATTTCTAGATTGCGCCGGGTGGCGGCATCGAGCGCGACAGAGTCTTCCCGTCGCTCGTGGATCAGACTGCGGATATGGGGCAGGGCGGTGCGCTGGGTTTCTTTGGCGTATTGCAGCAGGCAGCCGGCGGCGGCCACCGCCAGGGTTAATTCCGCGCAGCCAAAACCGCTCAAATCCCGGGTATTGAACTGCTGATTCAACAGGCGCTCGGCGGTCTCTAGTTCAAATTCCCAGGGTGGCCGGCGCCGTACTCCAGCGCGGGATGAAATCTGTTCGCAATCAAACTCCTCGTGTACCAATACCTCGGCCGGATCCAGTCGCTGCAACTCGCTCAATACCGCGTCAATGCTGTCGACTTCGAATACTTGAAAACGTCCACTGCCGATATCCAGGCTGGACAGGCCGTAACAACCGTTATGGGGATTAATAGCCAACAGTAAATTGTCCCGGCCCTCGTCCAGTAACGCTTCGTCGCTAATCGTGCCGGGGGTGACTACCCGCATCACTTTACGTTCCACCGGCCCCTTGCTAGTGGCAGGGTCGCCAATTTGTTCGCAGATCGCGATCGACTCGCCCAGCCGCACCAATTTGGCCAAGTAACCATCGGCTGAGTGAAAAGGAATGCCCGCCATGGGAATCGGCTCGCCCCCCGATTTGCCCCGGGCGGTGAGGGTAATACCCATCAGCTCCGAAGCGCGCTTGGCATCGTCGTAAAACAGCTCGTAAAAATCACCCATGCGGTAAAACACCAGCTCCTGGGGGTGATCGGCTTTGATTTTTAGATACTGCTGCATCATCGGGGTGTGTTGTGGGTGTGCTGTAGTTGATTTATCTGCTGTTCTTGTCATTTAAAGCTCTATAAAAAGTTAATATAAATCAATGTGTTATGAGGTTCTCTGGATCTTTTTCTGAGTGTTTATATGTTACTCGGTTGCACTGAATATCAACTTGCTCGTCATCAACAGCGTCGTTCAACGTAACTTTTTTATTGGCAGCTGTATTGTTACCAAAGAATACACTTATTGCCAAAAAATGACTTTTTTGCTTTTAGCGACACTGATTACTAGGCCAATTTCAGGCGGCTTACAGGACCCTAAAGAATAGCTACATGCAAACGTTCCATAGTACCAAGCCAGAGATAAAATCACTATCACGTAGAGGTGTTGTTACCATGAAACCGGGTGACCCTATGGGGTATAAAGACCGCCGCGATGTAATCAGTCTGCATAAAGAGCATGGTGATGGCTGTTGCGGGGCGTCGACATCAGTCAACTAAACCCCCATCAAAGGGTAAATTATCTCGCGGGTTATTGACGCCAATCTAGTAAATATAGCCATGCAATCGCCCACTGACCGTGTTGTCATAAATGGTGAGAGCGGGGCTATTTTTTGACTAGGAATTTGGCAGATAGGAGGTGACTATTTCAATAGGGCCGATTATTCCCTTGTTTAAAAAGTGATTATGTGAATTTTAATGGCTGTCGAGTGCTGACGCAGATGTATTTAGCGAGTGGCTCATTGTCAGGGCGCTTGGCTGCGAGAGTGCTTTCATATTTGGGTACACTGTGAGTTGCTCGTAGCCATCAATTGAGTTCGTAGATTGCGGTAATACTGTCGATTATCTGTTCCTGTGTCAGTCCTGCTAGTCCGAGGCTTTTCATATCTAGCTCTTGATCGGCAATGCTAGCGATAAAGTCGCGCATATCATCCTTGATGGTATCTGGCAGCTTAACGCTCTGTGCAGGGCTCAGCAGTTGTGAAACCTTCAGTACATCGTTTTTGTGCTTTCTGATATTCTTTGAGTCGACTTTCTCTCCATCTTCTTTGCGCTGGGTGAGATCGCTCCAGGCTTTCATTTTAAGTGGAATGATAAATTCCACCTTTAATATAGAAACACCATCGAGGATTTCTTTGCCGTCCTGAATACACTGGTAATAATCCTCGTCCAACAAAATTGCTGACAAACTTGAGACTTCTTCATCTACTGGGATTGGCGTCAGATCAGCATCACCCTCTAGCATTACTGCACCGGGCTTTCTTGAAAACAGTTCAAGCATCACCGGGTAGTCTTTACTACTCGGTTTGGTGAAGCGATAAAATTGCCTGTCCCCCGTGCTTTTCTCCTGGTGTTCGTACTCTCCCGCTTTGACGAAGTCCCAAAACCGTTGGGCAAACTCGGCGTCTAGCGCTTCAGCACAAAGTACGATGTCGAGATCTTTAGTGGCACGAAAATCTAGACCGGCATCTGCCATAGATAGATAACAGGCCACACCGCCTATCAATGTATAGCGATCTTCATAGCCATTAAAAAATGTTTTAAACGTATCCAAACCTTGAATCATTGTTTATCCCATACTTCTTGCAGTAGTTCATCTTTTGCGATGTCCAGTCGGTCATCATGCTTTGTGTCCAGGCTCAAATATAATGAGAGGCGATCAACGGCACTATGCTCGCTCAGTAGTACAGGATCATAGCGCCACAGTTCAACGGCCACACTGTCACCAAAATCGTGAGGCAGCTCTTTAATATGCATTAGCTTCTTCAGCCCAGGCCAGTCTTTAGCATTAACGGCAATTACTTGGTGTTTAGGTGTCAGCATCATGCCCAATGTAGATAGGGCCGTTTCACCTGCTTCGATACCTAAGTGGTATTGGTTAGCTTCGTAATCCTCGCGGTCAATCCACAGCTGCTTTTTAGTCGGGCTGCGTAGATAGGGCAGTGCTTGTTCCCAGAGTTGCAGGCTCTGGTGAATAAAGCGCAATTGTTTTTGTCGGCCGATGGCAACCGTTTTGGCTAAACCGCAGGCAGCCAGTTCGGTGTATGCCCGAGAAACTGTCATTTTGCTAACGGCAAGTTGCTCGGCTATTTGTTGAGCAGGTACATCTTCATTCCAGCGCTGATATAGCTGAAGTAAGACTATCTGCTGGGCGACAGCGCCCAGTTGTTTAGGACCATCAGCCGGGAGTTTGTTAGTTGCAATAAAGTGATCGCGTAAATCGGTTGCAGCAAAGGGCAGGTATAACTGCTTTCCAGGCACAATGAAGGCGATCCGCTGCTCTACCAAGCGCTTGCGATTAAAAGATGTGGTGTTCTCAACGATATAGATAACAGGGCCGGGGAAATACTGGTCGATGGCTCTGAGGTGCTTCTTGAGTACAGCAGCCTTATCAGTCTGCTCGTCACCTCTATCTAGCATGAGTAGGCACGTTTGCCCCTGTAGCTTTGCTTTTCTGTAGCTGTATCCGCCCTGTAAATAGAGCGGGAGTTGCACAGATTCTAGCCAGTCTTCACCCAGCTGTAACTCTGCGAACACCTCGTTCACATAGTTTGTTAGTAGCTGAAACAGATAAGATTTGGCTTTAGTATCCATAGAAATCAGTTAGTTAACATTAAAGTTGCACGGTAACAGTAACAATGTTACCGTGCGAAATCAATGTTACGGTTAATATATAGCCATTATTGCTCTCTGGTACCGAGCAATGTATAAACTGCATCTTTGAAATAATTGGCTTATAAATAGAAAGTGTAACTAAATTAATCTGTTACAGGTCGTTGGCGTGGAGACTTCTTCGCTATCGCTAGGACTCCTATAGAGTTAATGAAAATACATGCTGACGGCTAAGGCGCATCAGCTTTTGGGTTGTGAAATGACAGAGCTTAGAGCTGCGTTAGATGGGCTCAAGACACAGCGTAAGGCTGGCCAATGTCCCAGGTCGGTGCAGTAGGCTATGGCATATCGATTTCGAGCGAAAAAGTTTGAGTTGCTAATACTGGCCCATGCAAAAAGCCCTCAGCTGTGCTGCGGAGTCAGCCTGCCGAAGCGCGTCCCCGCACTGCGGCGTCATCCCGATAGTATCGTTTGAATGCCTTCTTCTTGTTGCTAACAATAAAATTACTGGGCGGAGGGTGGCTGCACTAACTCGATTTTTACCCCGTCTGGACCGTCGACAAAGGCGATACGAAGATTGTGGTAGTCGCGAGGCTGCATAGAAAATTGCACGCCTTTCGCTTTTAAGGCAACGGCTGCTGTATCCAAATTGGCGAAATTCCACCCTAAGTGATCCATACTGCGACCCTCGGTGGCAGCCACCGTCTCTTGAGACTTGGCAGCGAATAGCCATATGTCACCATAAAATAGGCCATCCATTTTCCCTTTATACTTGCCTGCTTTGCCGCCAAAAGCCTCGCTGTACCACGCAAGTGTGGCAGCGGGTTCAGGTGTTGATAGGTGAATATGGTGAGTGCCGCGCAGCTCCGCGTCGTTAATAAGCTCTATCTTAGTGCCCCAGGGATCCTCTACAAAGGCGATTTTCATGCCGCCGAATTCAATAAAATCGCCTAGTTGTTTGCCACCGTCCGCTACGATATTGGCAGTCACTTCTTCCACATTGGCCATGGAAAAACCGATGTGGTCCACTCCGGAACCTACTGAGCCCGCTCCTGGCTCCCGGCCAAAAAAGACCACCAGTATTTTGCCGAACGCCACGCGATCCGTTGTCTCACCTGGGCCAATGTCGCCGACGAAATGTTTGGCATACCATTTTGCGGCAGCGGTAGTATCCGGTGCTGCCAGGTGTATATGGCCGTAATCTGCTGCCATAGTGAATGGCGATAAAAAAAGTGCATACCCAAAAGAAAGAGTAAGAAAAAAGTGACGAATTTTCATTAGAGAGTCCTAGGTGAGCGATAGCGCTGTAGTTATTGTTTCGCCCCGCTAGCAGCGGGTTTACGAGCTGCCAAAAGGCAGGCGATTTAAGCACTTTTCACTATTAACCACAACGAAATGATACAGCGAATAATGAGCCTCAATGTTGCTTTGATGCGCATTATTCACTGCGGGTATGCGTTGCCGCTAAACGTGCTGCGGCGCAGTGTGTCAGTAGCTCACCGCGCTGCCATTGGCCGCGTATATAAGGCGTCAGCCGCGTCGTTACCGGCTGGATGTCCAAAATAATGGGCCGCAGAGCAGTAACTGGCACGTTTTGAGAGCCTACCTCACGATTATTTCACGTACGGCAAAAAGCCTTCATCTACCGGTGTGTCGGCCAGGTGATTGGCGTAATTACTGATTGTTTTCTGCGCAATACCCACGATAATTTCCAATAGCTGTTGGTTGTTGTAACCCACCGCGGTAAACACGCTCAATTCTGCGTCATCCAAATGACCGCGATTGCGCAACAGCGCTAAGGTGGTGTCTTTAAGTGCTTGCAACTTAGCTGTAGGTAAATCTCCGCCGTTGTTCAAGGCGTCAATGATGGCACTGTCTACCTTCATCATATGGGCGATACCGGTATGGGCGGGAATACAATAATGGCAGTCGTTTTCAACGTTAATGGTCTGCCAGACAACGGTTAATTCCTCGGCATCAAAGCTGGTTTCAGTGAATAAGCCGTGCAAGCTTTTGTAGGCTTTAAGCGCTGCTGGAGCCTGGGCCAACACCGCGTGTAGATTAGGTACAAACCCAAAATTCTTTAGTGAACTCGCAAGTTCCGCTTGGGCGGCTTGCGGTGCATTTTGTGGGGTATATAAAGTAAAAGACATAATGTAATTCCTATCGAGTATTAAACACATTGAACAAATGCGAAAACTTACCTGCCCACATCTGCGAGCTGGCTATACATTACGCCTGCAAGAACGTACTATGAATGCCATATAGTCCTAATTTGTAGCTCTGGAGTCCCAGAATGTCATCTGTAATCGATCTAATTGAGCTTATCAAGCTGCGGGTGAATATCTATCACAATGCCCGTGTGTGCGGCCAATGGACGAT
>Ga0209395_1006684_pt1 | contig 12368 bp, 9 predicted proteins | sample GOMGulsemesocosm_3_FD_184635 | JGI IMG/M metagenome (GOLD analysis project Ga0209395, IMG submission 184635) | Methane-oxidizing microbial communities from mesocosms in the Gulf of Mexico - GOM9D Gulf of Mexico (SPAdes) (version 2) | ecosystem: Environmental > Aquatic > Marine > Cold seeps... | reverse complement strand
TTTAGTGATGAAAACGGTTATCCATTCGCTCTAGTATTCCCTGAAGACTGGAAGTTTCCTAATGAATACGTCGATATTGGTGCAGCCTATCCGCAATTACTTGAATATATTCAATCCAATCGTCAAAGCAAACTAGAATGGTACAAAAATGGAGTTTCCTCTGGGATTACCAAACATAAAAAAGCAGATTGGGCATGGTAGTAAGGCAGATAGACAATATTCCATGGAAGAGTGTTGTCTATGATTCAATTACCGTGTATTTATTTCTTTACGAAGGGCACCAAAGGTACTCTAAAGAGAAGGTGGGATGAAACAAGCATGCATCTTAACCTATATAAAGGTATGTTTTTCATTTTCTGTATCCTACCCGCTCAATAAGCTTACTAACGATTAATTGTTCTTCAGAAACCAAAATGGTTGGGGTATATATAAAACATACCGTTAAGCGTAACAACGATAATGTATTGGCTTCCCATTCGAATGGCTAATATGTATTTGATTAAATGTTCCGTTCATTAATTATCCCCTTCAATGTCTCGCTTTACATATGATTAGAATTCTTTTGTATAAAAACGACAACAATAAAATTATACCCTGCATACATTAGAAGTCTCTGCTGTCATAAAAATGGGCCTAATGTTTTAAATACCATAATATTTCAACATATTGGCTTGCTAAAAAACACATTCGTTCTTATGCTTTTTTATTAGGAATAATATAAAACATTTGGATTTTTAAATGAGTAAAGTTGTATTAATTGTAGATGACAGCATGGTTTCACGAATGATGATTAAAGAAATTGTGAAATCTCATTTACCAGGTGTCATTATTATTGAGGCTGGAGGAGGCGATCAGTGCCTAAGTCAACTATCGTCAGAAACTATAATTGATATTGGTATTTTCGATTACAATATGCCAGGTATGACAGGTTTAGAATTGATTGCTCATTTAGAAAAATTGATCACAATTCCTAAACGAGCTTTGTTGACTGCAAATATTCAGGATGAAATTAAAGAGCAGGCTGAGCTAGCGGGCGTGAATTTTTTAAATAAGCCAATTAACGAAGAAGTCATTAGTACTTTCATCAATAATTAGGAAGCAATATGAAGGATAATTTATCGCCTCTTGAAATCGATGCCTTAACCGAAATATTCAATATTGGTATAGGAAGGGCTGCTAACGCCCTCAATAAAATGGTATCTCAAACCGTTGATTTAACTATCCCGCAAGTCGAAATATTACCTAATAAAACAGCAAAATCTAAACTAAACTTTGGAGAATGTACAGAAATTAGTGCTGTAATTCAGCGTTTTGAAGGCGACTTTCAAGGGCAAGCTTTATTAATGTTTAGTAAAGAAAGTGGTTTACAATTAGTAAGTACTTTACTGGGTAATAAATTTCCGCCTGAGGCTTTGTCAGAACTAGAGCAAGACTCTCTTGTTGAAATAGGTAATGTGATTTTAAACGCATGTTTTGGCACGGTAATAAACTTTCTTAAATCTTCAATAAAAATTGAAATGCCTGAATTTGTACAGGGAGATATTAATAAAGTTTATGTTTATAGCAGTGAAAATGATTGGTCATTATATATAAAAGTTAAGTTTTCATTACCTAAAGAGAACATTGATGGTTTTATCTCTTTTATTATGGATATTACTTCGCTAGAGGTTTTTCAAGAGTCGGTTAGAAAATTCGTATTCTCTATTTGTCAGAAAAATGCAGACTAACGCTACAATGAATAATATCCCCAAAGACATTCTATTTCATTCTATCGATGAACTTTCCCTCGGAGTCATTATCATAGATCAAAATCAGCATGTGATTTTCTACAATAATTGGATCAAAGAACATTCTGCTATATCTGAAAATGAAGGGCTTGGTTGTAATATTAGTGACATATTAGCCGGTTTTAACGACACTCGATTAAGTGAGGCATGCACAGAAGCGTTAACCTTAGGCTTGCCAAATAAATTGTCTAATACATTTAATCCAACCCCATTAGCTTTATATCAAAAAAATCACTTTGGTGATGAAAACTATCGCATACAGCAACAAATATCCGTGAAAAACATCAATATTGGTTCAGGAAGTAGTTTATGTGAAATTCTAATCCATGATGTTTCTAGTTCGGTTAAAAAAGAACTAATGTTGAAAAAATTAGCGGATGAAAATAAAAAACAACAATTAAAAGCTGAATTAGCGAATAGAACAAAATCTCAATTTTTGGCTAATATGAGTCATGAAATCAGGACACCAATGAACGGTGTTTTAGGCATGTTGAATCTATTATCAACAACTGATCAAACACAAGAGCAGGTTCACTTTACTCGATTAGCCGAATCAAGTGCAGACACTTTACTTAATCTTTTAAATGATATTTTAGATTTTTCAAAAATAGAAGCCGGTAAACTTGAAGTTGAATTAATAGATTTTGATTTGTTGAGCAATTTAGGCGATTTAGTACAATCATTATCAATGAAAACCAAAGATAAACAAGTAGAAATTATTCTTGATATTACTGGTATTGAGCATCAAATGGTAATAGGAGATCCTGGTAGACTCAGACAAATCATTACTAACTTAGTGGGTAATGCGGTTAAGTTTACCCAAAAAGGGGAAATAGTAGTCAGGGCTAAAACCACTTTAAATGAAACTGGTTATATAATATTAAATGTTAACGTTATAGATACGGGTATAGGAATACCCGATGATAAATGTTCAATGCTTTTTGATGCTTTCACACAAGTAGATGTGTCTACAACACGAGAATATGGCGGTACAGGTTTAGGGTTATCTATTGTAAAACAATTGTGCCAATTAATGGGTGGTCAAATAACTGCTAGTAGTGTACTTGGTCAAGGAAGTGACTTTAGTTTTAATATTCAATTAAAGCCAAGTGAGGAATTACCTTTAAGTCAGCCAAATATTAACTTGAGCGGCATAAAAGTATTAATTGTTGATGATAATCATACAAATCTTGAAGTTCTCAGCAAACAACTTGAAGCTTTTGGTGTAGAAGTGGTTCAAGCTGAGAGTGGAAAAGAAGCATTGATATTATTGAATAAATATGAGATTAATTATTTCTCTATGGCTATTATTGATATGCAAATGCCTAAAATGTCTGGAGATATGCTATGCACAGAGATTAAAAAAATAAAATCACTCCAGAGTCTTAAACTAATTATGCTTACCTCAATAGGAAAGCGTGGTGATGCGCAGCATTTTTCAAAATTGGGATTTTCAGCATACTTATTAAAACCTGTTGTTATTAATGATTTACTTAATACCATGGAGGTTATTCTTGATGATGACCATCTTTTAAAGGGAACCGTTCCACTTGTAACACGCCATTATATTGCAAGCTTACAAAAGACAGATAATGTTCCCTCCGCTAAAATATTATTAGTTGAAGACAACCGAATCAACCAACAGGTTGCTGTAGGTATATTAAAAAAATTCGGACATTCAGTAGATATTGCAGTAAATGGTGTAAATGCGATCGAGGTTTTAGAAAAGCAAGGTGCTGATACCCCTTATCAACTTATTCTTATGGATTGTCAAATGCCTGAAATGGATGGTTATCAAGCTACTGAATATATTAGAACAGAGATCGTAAACTCGAACATCTCAACTATTCCTATTATTGCAATGACAGCAAATACGATGAAAGGTGATAAAGAAAAGTGTTTAGCATCGGGTATGAATGATTATATTTCTAAGCCAATAAACCCTAAGTTACTTCAAGAAAAAATTAATCTTTGGCTCAATTCTATAAATTAATAATTGTTAAGGAGTAAGAAATATATAACTATTATTTTATAACGTATTAACACCCCTTACTTTAATTATCCTAATCTCCGTAATTATCGGCGTCATTGTCGTTATCTATTTTACCTGCCTAGCACTACAATCGCAGTTATGGCGATATCCTAAAGCAAGCTTAGGCCAAAGAAACAGACCCTGTGGTGATAAGTAATCATCGAAACTTAACCTAAATTCAGTAGATTTTATAGCACTTTTAACTGTGCTACCTTAATTAGGGGAGGGGTAAATAACCTGAGTCTACCGTACAATCAATACCTATTTACCTGTCTGGGAAACTATATATAAAAACACTAGTTTATTAGTTAAAGTAGTTGAAAAACTTACGTTTATTAAAATATACTAAAGGATAACTATATTAGGAAAATTAATACACCTATGAGCTCTTGTCATAATTGCCAAACGCCGTTAAAGCCCGAAAACCAATACTGTCCAAATTGCAGTCAGTCAAGTCTAAGCCTTACTCAACCGTTTGTAAAAATAGTTTCTGAGGCATTTCATGAGGTGTTAGATATAGATGGTCGATTAGCTAAAACCCTTAAAAAACTGATATTTTCTCCAGGTGTATTGTCGAAAGAGTTTATGAAAGGACGCAGAGTTTCTTATACGCCACCATTACGTTTGTATTTGGTTATTAGTTTATTGTTTTTTATCATGATATCTCTGCTCCCTGCATCTATAAACACAACAGGCAGTATTCGAATAGGTTTTTTCTTATTTCCTCCTGGTACGTTAGATTTGTTGCCCAAGTTAATGATTTTTATGCTGCCTATTTATGCAGCCCTGATTAAGATTTTTTATAGAAAAAGCTTTTTCGTTGGTAATTTAATATTTTCTTTACATTTACATTGCTTTATCTATTTGATGTTTTTGATTATTCGTCCATTGGAACAATATGAGAGTACGTACGGGTTTTTATCATGGTTGATAAATCCTTTCTGGCTTTATTTTGCGTTATATCCTCTTATTGCGTTAAAGGTAATGTACGAGAGAACTTGGCTCTACAACATTTATGTTTACATCATCTCTAATGCTCTCTATTTGCTAGTATTGGCATTAAGCTTAGAAGTTATTTATAGTAATTTCATATAATATTCAGATAATTAAGTGGGCGGGGTTACTTTTTCTATCATTGAACAAAGCTTAGTATATCAGTAACTTTTATTTTTGAGTAATGTCATGTTCTAAATTAATCGGCTTGGTTTACCATCTCAACTATTAGTTATTTAAGTAAATATTACTCAATAGAAAATAAATACAATGTTCAAGTGTTTGCGGCACTAGAGGCAACGGGCACTTAAATACCGCATTATATGCAATGACCATAACTTATTTTCTCCTATTTTTAATAGCTCGTTTGCTCCTATAATCTATCATAGTAGCTATACGCAAGAGTAACGATTGTTTAAAGGTACACCTGCAAAAGGATTGGAAGTGAATAATAAATTAGTAGATAGCTGGAATGAGACACTAAACGTTATTGCAAAGGTTTGTAACGTGCCTGTTGCTTTGGTAATGAAATTTGATGCTGGAAACATTTCTGTATTTTCAAAAAATGAGGATGTCAACAATCCCTATACGGTAGGCGAGCATGAGAAACTGCAAGGTTCTGGTCTTTATTGCGAGTATGTAATAAATAATCAAGAACAGCTCAATGTTTCAAATGCATTAAAAGAAACTGATTGGTGTGACAATCCTGATTTGAAACTGAATATGATTTCATATCTGGGACTGCCTTTATCTAGTGCTGACGGCTCTCCTTTTGGGACGCTTTGCATCTTAGACTCTAAGGAACGACAATTCCCGCAAGAGACGCTAGACTTGCTGAACTCACTGAAGAAAGGGTTCGAAGCACAGTTAAAGGAAATATCAACTCAACATCTTAGAGATGAAAAGCAGCATTATAGTGATCTTCTCGAACTAACTGTTGGCCTAACACATGAAATAAACACACCATTGAGCGTCGCTATTACATCATCAAGTATAATTGAATATCAATTAGAACAGTTAAAATTAACATGTAGCGGTAGTGGTATTATTTTTACAAAATTACAAAGTGCGATTGACTTATTAACGAATAGTTTAACGCTAGCTACCCAAAAAATAGACTATCTTCAAGAGTCCTATATTAATGAGTGTACGAATCCGAAAGTTAGATGTGACCTAGTCGAGCTTTTAAACGAAGTATTTGAAATTTATGAAAATAGAGCTTTAAAAGAAAAAAACATAACTTATGAATTTAATTTTCAGCGATATAATAAAAAAGAAATATTTATTCACCCAACCCCATTACGCAAAGTGTTGATTGAATTAGTACAAAATTCAATTGCACATGCTTTTAGTTCCACCGATACTGCGCCTAAAATAAACATCGAATTAGTAAGTTGCAATACATGCTTTGAAATACATTACAGCGATAATGGTGTTGGAATCTCTACAGAGAGTAAAGATAAAGTATTTGCTCCGTACTATACAACAAAGCGTTCTACCGAAAAGGTTGGTTTAGGTCTGTCTGTTGTTAAAAAACTTGTTTTGCAACAACTTGAAGCTGAAATACAATTGGTGCCAACCAAAACAGGGGCTTGTTTCATTATTAAAATCCCAACAGAATAATCTTGAAATTAAACGTGAGCCTATATTTTTTAGTCCTGTAGTATTGACTTAAAGAGCTGTTTTCAAATTTTAATTGAATCTAGTCTGTTGAACGGTATAACTATCAATTATTTTTTGGTAAGTATCTAATGATTTCAAGTGAGACAATGCTTCATCCATACGAAGTATAAAGTCATTTTTAAAGAAGAAAGTATGCGTAGAAGCATCGGTGTAACCTATATGTCCTGTTTGTATCATGACTAAAAAGTTTTCTTTAATATCGTCAAACTTTATTTTTCTGTCTTTTTCTATTATAGAAAGTTCTCGATAGGTAGAGTATTTATCATTTAGATAACAATCTATCCTCTTTGCATAAAGTTTCATTATATTGGAATGTGTACTTTTATTTTCGGCAATAACAATTTTATTTTCCTTTTTCGCTTGCTCAAGTATTTTGTTTAAAAGTAAATAACCAGCATTAACACCTATAATTAAAGGTGAGGAACGTTTTGTTGTTTTACGGTTAATCTGCTCAAGTAGATTTATGTTCTTGTTGCAAAAAGCGACAATCTCTTCTTTTATTATTTTTACCGAATAGGGCCAAATATATGGTCTTCCTTTGATATGTTGATAAGGAGGAATAATCGCAAACGCAGTACCTTCTTTTATTTCATGCAAGGCTCTTTTCCAAGGGTAAGCAATAAAACTTACCTTATAATAAGGATCTAATAGCTTAGCGGCCTCTTTGACTATATCTACATATATCCCCTTTACTTTACCGTTTTCAACAAATGAATAAGGAGGATAACTATCATCTGCTAATATAATTACTTCTTGTGCTGTAGCAGCGAAAATTTTAGACAAAAAAATACTATTCAAAATAATCAACAATATAATTATTTTGTTATATTTTTTCATTTAATACTTTGTCTCCAAAGAAAAATCATAGCGAAAGCCAATGGAAATAGATGAAAAATCATTTAAATATTCAAAGTCTCGGTACAGATATTCAAGATGGAACCGCAATGAAGGGTTTGGCAGCCATTCGAAGGTGGTATTGTAACCATTAAAGTCGCGGCTAAGTAGATGATCATGGCCGTCTGAAAAATCAAATACACCTAATTTTAATTTATAGTTTTCAGATAATCGATATGATGCAGATACATCGATGGTATGGCCATCTCGGTCATTCAGTTCGGAGTATCGTTGATAATTTCGATTTTGATACCCGATCGCTACATATATACTATTAGGAAACTCATAAGCTAATGAGCCTGCGAAAACCTCATCCACGCCACTTTTCACTCCCTCTGAAAGACTGTTTTGGGTTAAATAGGTAAATGCCCCATGTAATCCATTTTTATCATAACTAATACCTGCATTTGTTAAATCGCTGTTGTTATCACCTTCACTACCATTAAATTGCGAAGCAAGCATCCATGTTAAATCGCCTACTTTTAAGTTGTAGGTTATTAAGTTATCAACAAAGAATATACTTTCAGGGTCATATGCGAAAGGGCTATTACTGTGGTTGAAAATATCTACATATTCAGCAATAAATAAATACTGTGCAGGTCTTTGTTTGCCAATACCTATTGTGCCAGCAGGACTGTTTACTGCAACATAGACTTGCCTTGCTTTACCAAAGTCGCCATTGTTCGATAGGTCAATTCCCCATTCCCCATGCAAAACAGCACTCCACTCTTTATCGAAGTGTGTTGTTGCTTTAAAACCAGCGTGGGAGAGTGCATCCCTTACATCCCATAGCTTTTCATTATTTTCATCAATATAACCAAAGGTTGGTCTAACTGTCGCATAGACACGTAGGTCATTATTTTTTTCTGAAATAGGAGGGGCAGGTTCAAAATGTTTACCCGATATGGACTTAACATTCGTCTTTTGTTCTTTTTCTATTAATTCAATTTTTTTTTGTAGTAAATCAATTTGCTTTTTCAAGTCATCCAAGGAGATAGATGATTGTGCATTAATACTTTGGCTGTTGAGGATTAATAACACTATCAAAGAATAAATACTTTTAAACTTTATCATAGTCAATCACTTATAAACATTGCATTTTTATATGAGTGTAGACTATATATATTAAATACATTAATTTAATATTTGAAATGGTTAACTAAATGAAAATAAGAACAAAGTTTTCTATTGCCTCCGGTATTGTCGTGTTTATCGTTATTTCCCTTTTGTCTTTTTCTAGTTATTTATTGATTAGTAATACACTTGAAGAGAAAACCAAAGCATATGTTGAAGATAATTCGTTACTATTGGCTCAAGGGATTAGCCATTGGCTTTCAGCCAAAACAGTTCAAATAAGGCTGTTAAAAAATAACATTGAAGAAAACTACTCTGTAGATACATTTCAAGATGACTTAGAATTTAGTAGTCTCAAAGAAGACTTTTTACTGATGTTTGGTACATTAGCTAACGAAACAGGGCTACGCTCAAATAACCCCGATAGGAAAAACCCAGAGGGAGTCGACTTTAGAGATAGACCTTGGTATAAACTCGGAAAGTCTAATCAAGAGGTTGTTTTTACTGCACCTTATGTTGATGCTGCAACAGAAGAATTATTATTATCTGTAGTTGCTCCGATAAGCAGTAACGGTGAATTTAAAGGAGTAATAGGGGGGGATTTAAGCTTAGAAAGTATTGCCAGAAGTGTGAATACAATAAATTTCAATAATACTGGCCTTGCCTTTATCACCGACTCAGAAGGTAATATTATTACTCACCCGTTAGCTCAATTTAATGGAAAGAAAACACAAAGTATTTATGGGAAATCACCTAAAAATTCTAAACAAATAATGCAAATCGAACATGAAAATTTAACGAAATTAATATATTTTTATCCCTTAGAAAACCAATCAGGAATGAATTGGTATTTAGGCGTTTTACTCGAAGAAGATAAAGTATATGAATCTTTATCAAACTTGACCTTTAGATCTATTTTATTTGCTATTTTTAGTATTGGGCTTTGTGTGTTTATTTTAAGAAAACTTGCTAAAAAATTACTGATGCCGCTAAATGATTTAGAAACGGCTATTGCTGAGATAGCATCAGGAGGGGGAGATTTAACGCAACGTCTAACCATTAAGAGTGAAGATGAATGTGGTGCGGTTGCCTCTAATTTTAATGATTTTTTGGCTTCACTACAAAAAATGGTCTCTATAATAAAGCATAAAGCAGATCTGGTTGTTAATAACAGTGATAAAGCTAAACAGTTAGCTATAGAGTCTAGTTCAGAGCTTAATGAGCAAGGACAGCTAGTTGAAAGTTTAGCAACAGCCATGAATGAAATGAGCGCAACCTCAGCTGATATTGCATCGAGTGCTCAAGAGGCTGCTACTTCAATATCATCCGTGAATGAACAAACAGAAGAAGGAAAAGCACTATTTACTCGAACAAGTCATGACATCACTGAATTATCAGATTCTATTTCTACCTCACAACAATTGAGTAATCAATTAGCTGAATACAGCGATAACATTGAGCAAGTTCTATCTGTAATTACAGGTGTCGCGGAGCAAACGAATTTACTTGCACTCAATGCAGCAATAGAAGCTGCAAGAGCAGGAGAGCAAGGACGTGGCTTTGCTGTTGTTGCTGACGAAGTAAGAACGTTAGCTTCTCGCACACAAGAATCTACATCTGAAATTAAAACGATGATAGAGCAAATTCAAAATTCATCTAATCAAGTACAAAAAGCGATGAATGAAAGTAAAGATAAAGCTTTTTCATGTGTCGAAAACACTGAAATTGCTAATCAGGCACTTGGCAATATTTCAAATGCCGTTAAAGATATTATGGATAGAAATATTCAAATAGCCGCCGCGATTGAAGAACAAAGTGTGGTTATAGAAGAAATCAATAAAAATACAACACATATCAATGATATTAGTGTTCAAGTAGGTGATTTTTCAGAACAACAATTTAGCACAAATGAAATACTTGTTGATGAGGTAAATCAACAGCAGGTACTTTTAGAAAAGTTTATTGTTTAATCGTAGACCACGTGAATATGGGTGTAAATATCAGGGCAAGGCCTAATGAAGGTTTATTGGTTTTTGTGTCTAATTGTACGTACTTCAGAACCAATGCAATATGAGCACATTACCTGCTCCTAATATATTTTATCCCTGTCGTAAAGTTTAAATACTTTACCATTATCTATTGCCGCTTTAACTTAATTGGTTATTAGAGTCTGTTTCACTAATGTTGTCGACACAAGGGGAACTTTAGTCATTACGGTACCTGTTATTATTTAACTAATGAGTACCTCTTATTAGGATGCTCCTCTCTTTATAAATTTTTATTAAAGCTGAATATAACCCTATCAAGGCTCAAAGCGGCCGGTGAATCTTCGTATTGAAAGGTTTGTTTTTTATAATTTTCGAGATGTCCGTACGAGTGAAATTATCCAACTTTACATTAACTTAGATGCGAATATAGTGTTTGATATTTGGTTTGCGGGCAAATCAATGTAAATTTGGGGGGAAAGTTTGCTTCAACAACAGCATTGAAAAATACTACTATTATTTAAGGTATCAAAACAGACAGAGTTGCTCTTGTGGACAAATTCTATACTATCTCCATGGTATTAAACGCTATTTGTGTGCATGCGATTATGTTTTCGGGTATAAAAAAGCATAAACCGCATTTTATGGCATTAGCAATACATTTATTGCGTTCAGCATATTTTTGTAGCGAGAAAAGATGGTGATGAATTTGCAATACTCATCGAGCAAGTTCATGGTGATACTCGAATCCTTACTCCAATTGTTAAACAAACAGAATTAGTTCATGAGCAAGGGTATTGGATTATTAAATCTGCATTTAGACAAAATTAAATTATGGAAATCGACTAACGAAAAAATACCCGGACATATTTCTATTAATGTCGCTCCAAAGCAATTAATTCATCATTATTATTGTTAATAAAATTGTAAATTATTGCGATGAATTTGATGTGCTTCCTTCTCAAATCGTTTTAGAGTTAACCGAATCGGGAATTTTGACTGATACATCATTTGCTATTGAAAGTTTGAATCAATTGAAACACCATGGTTTCTTGATCGCGCTAGATGATTTTGGTACAGGATATTCATCTTTGTCTTACCTTAAAGATTTACCAATTGATATTCTAAAAATCGACAAATCATTTATTGACGATATCTTTTCACCGGGCACAAAACAGATAATTCAGTCAATGTTTTCAATAGGACAACACTTATCCTTGGATATTATCGCTGAAGGAACAGAGTCAAAAAGTCAAATTGATGAATTAGTGATGATGGGGGGTAATTGTTTCCAAGGATATTACTATAGTAAACCTTTGAAGCCCGAAGAGGTTATTAACTGGTTCCATAAATGACTGTTGCAGAGAAATTAGTGGTATTACATCAGTAAAATATATATGTTTAAGGTTAATTAAGTTGGTGATAAAGGGTTAAGTTTTTCTCGGAAAATCTTAACCGTTGTTAACTAGCTTTTGACCTTAGAATAATAAATACTGGTAGTTTTTCCTTCATAGAAGCTAATGGAAACTAAGTGAGCTCAGAAGACACCAGGAACTTGTTAATCCTACCGTCCGCTTCAAGCTCTATCTGTCTGTAGTAAATCATGTCGCAACGATAGCTCTGCTACGATCATGCATTAACAATAACCGACTAGAGTTAAATACGGATTAGTTTTTATATTGATATCGTCACTTAATTAAATCAAAGTAGTGATAAGGTTGGGCAGATACTGTCTAATAATGGAAGAAAATTATAGTTTCCAGAAACTAACAATAAAGTTAATCTTTCGATTAACGGTTTAAGATTAAAAAAGGATGTTATGAAGACAAAGATTTTCATTATTTTGCTATTAAGTACGCTACTGTCTAGTGTATCAGCAGAAACAATAGAATTGTTAGGTGAAGACAATTATCCTCCATT
>Ga0209395_1006679_pt1 | contig 12371 bp, 19 predicted proteins | sample GOMGulsemesocosm_3_FD_184635 | JGI IMG/M metagenome (GOLD analysis project Ga0209395, IMG submission 184635) | Methane-oxidizing microbial communities from mesocosms in the Gulf of Mexico - GOM9D Gulf of Mexico (SPAdes) (version 2) | ecosystem: Environmental > Aquatic > Marine > Cold seeps... | reverse complement strand
TAATAATCACGCTAAACAGTAGCATTCTTCTTCACTTTAGATTAAATTTGCGATTCAAATTTACTACAGTTAACAAGAGCGCCTTATGTTAGAAAATACTCTCCCTCAACTCGAACAACTGATTGAAGACATCATTGCAAAAAATAACCAACTTAAAAGCCAAGTTTTAGAACTTGAGCAGCAAAAAACAGCGCTGCTTGATGAAAATGAAACACTGCAACTTGAAGCTCTTGATGGTGAAGAAAAACAAAAGCAAACAAATAATGTATTAACTAGCCTTTTAGGTAAATTACAAAGTGTAGAAGAGGTTAATTAATGATTGATGAAGACTCTAAAGGTATCAGCATCGAAATTATGGGCAAGCAACATCAGTTCACTTGCTCAGCTGAACAAGCAGAGGATTTACATCAAGCCGCTAACAGCTTGGCTGTTATGTGTGATGATATTAAGAAACAAAAGGGCGCAGTGAATAGCGAACGTGCTCTATTGGTTGCCTCAATTAATTTAAGTTATTCACTCTTAATGGCAAACAATAAAATTAAACACTCACAACACAGCCAAGCTGCTTTGATTTCCACATTAAAAAGCGCTTTATATCAATCAGATCAATAATTATTTTTTCAGTATTAGCGTTTTTTCTTTACATGACACTAATACTGATGATTTGATGTCCAGATACACTGAGTTATTTTATTTAGGAAACCTTTTTTATGGCTGATGCCAGTATTGAGTTTAAAGGGTCAAGTTTTACCCTATCTGTTTTACATTTAAAAACGTTGGTACTAGCGGATATTCGTAATGATTTGGAAAAAAAAGTAGCTCAAGCGCCCGACTTTTTTTACCTAGTTCCTATTGTGGTTAATATTGAAAAAATAGCATCGTCTGTAGATTATCAAGCGATTAAAAGTTTAATTGAAGAATTCAATTTTACGTTTGTTGGCTTCACTGGGGCTGTCTCTAAAGAGCAGCGTAAGATTATTCGAGAGCTTGGTTTTTCTTTTGTTAACACGACTAAAGTAGATACTTCACAAAAAGCTATTGTTGCAGAAGAAGCTTTAGTAAAGGAAGCGGAAAAAACTGTGGCTACAGCGTTGAGTAAATTATACACTGACAAAGTCCATCGAGGACAGATACGCTCTGGTCAGCAAGTCTATGCGAAAGGTCAAAACTTGGTGGTTATTGGCTCAGTATCAGCAGGTGCTGAAGTTATTGCTGATGGTAATATTCATGTTTATGGCTCGTTACGCGGTAGAGCAATTGCAGGTGCAAAAGGGCATCACAAAGCGCAAATATATTGCCAAAAACTTGAGGCTGAACTGGTCTCTATTAATGGTAATTATTGGCTGAGTGAGTCAATGGAGCAACACTGGAGCTCTCCTGTCTATATTCATTTGAATGACAACGAACTTACGTCATCAAAACTCATTTAATTTCTAACTTATTAAGGATATTCGGTCTATGGCACGAGTCATTGTTGTTACATCAGGTAAAGGCGGTGTTGGTAAAACGACATCAAGCGCTGCAATTGGTCTTGGTTTAGCATTAAAGGGTAATAAAGTCGTTTTAATCGATTTTGACATAGGCTTACGAAATCTTGATTTGATCATGGGCTGTGAACGCCGTGTTGTTTATGACTTTGTTAATGTGATCAATGGCGAAGCTACGTTAAATCAAGCGTTAATTAAAGATAAACGCGTAAGTAGTTTATCGATATTACCTGCTTCGCAAACACGCGATAAAGACGCGTTAAATAAAGAAAATGTCGGTAAAGTGTTAGAAGAACTTGGTAAAAGCTACGACTTTATTGTTTGTGATTCACCAGCGGGTATTGAAGCAGGTGCAATGATGGCGTTGTATTATGCTGATGAAGCGATTGTAACGACCAATCCGGAAGTGTCATCGGTTCGTGATTCTGATCGAATTTTAGGTATGCTAGCAAGTCGTTCACGCAGAGCTGAGCTAGGTTTAGAGCCAATAAAGGAACATTTATTATTGACACGTTATTCACCTAAGCGCGTGGAAGAAGGTGAAATGCTAAGTGTTGAGGATGTTGAAGATATTCTTTCAATACCTTTGTTAGGTGTTATTCCTGAATCACAAGCTGTGCTCAAAGCATCTAATGCTGGTGAGCCAGTAATTTTAGATACCATGAGTGATGCAGGAAAAGCTTACCAGGATGTAGTTGATCGTCTTTTAGGTGAAACCATTGATTTTAGATTCTTAATTGCTGAGAAAAAAGGCATTTTCAGTCGTATGTTTGGAGGATAACATGGCACTATTAGATTATTTTACCCGTAAAAAAGAAAAACAAGTAACTACGGCTTCAAAGGCTAAAGAACGCTTGCAAATCATCGTTGCTCATGAAAGAAACAGTCGAAATAAACAGCCTGATTATTTACCGCAGTTGACTCAAGATATACTTCAAGTATTACGTAAGTACATTAAAGTGTCTGATGAGAGTTTCTCGATCAACCTTGATAAAAAAGAGGGTGATTTAAACGTGTTAGAACTTAATATTGAGTTGCATGATGAGAACAACGGTAACTAACTGTTGTTTACAGAAGTTTAATTGTTAGTCGATTATATTGTTATCATGGCTATGTGTGATTTATTGGAGAATTTCTAAGTGAAGTGTATTGATCTTTTTGTAGAGAATTGGGCAACTAATCACACCATGATCCCGATTGACGAGCAGGATATTAGCGCACTTGAAACTAATTTGAATGCTTTTTTACCTAACTCATATAAATACTTAATAGCTAACTATGGCTTAGTTCATACTCCTAATGTATTAAGCAAGATTTGTGATTTAAATGTCGAAATATCTGAGGTACAAGATTTCTTAAGTTTAGATGACGTATTTTCACTATCAAAGCTTTATGAAATGAGCGGTATGCCTAAAGGTCATGTTTTATTTGCTTCTGATTGCAAAGGAAACATGTTTTGTTTCAAACTTAGCGATTGTGAGACTGAGCAAAAGGATATACCGGTATGGTTTTATAATCATGGCTTATGCACAGTGGACAAAGTATCCGACTCTTTTGGTGAGTGGTTAGCACAATTTAATGCACTTGAAGACAACTAGCCGGTGAATATTTCCAATACTGACGTTGAAATTAACTTCAGGTTTCTTAAAATAGATAAGTTTCAGGCCTATTCCTTGGTGCGTGAGATTTTCGGATCTACCTATGAAGAACAGGTAGAAAGTAATTGTTATATTGGTAATGTTCCATTAACCAAACAAAATTTCGAAGACATAAATGATTATTACGTGCGTCAGAGAATTGAGATACAAGCATGTGATATTTTCGTTTCAGCAAATTCTGCATCAAAGATGGGGATTGTTGAAATACCAGCCATAGTGAACCGAATGCTCAAATACATTGACTGCAAACTAACTTTTGAATTCTCTGCGGCGTGAAAATGTAGTGATTTAATCTGTCATTAGAACTGATGCGCTCGAGAAAATTCATTGTATAGCGTATAATATCGACCATTAAATTTTTTGTTGTAGTCTATGTCCTCCATTGAAGTAAAAAACTTACCTGTTAATGAAATCACTTGTGCTAATTGTGAGGCATGCTGCTGTAGCTTAGAAGTGATGCTTCTTACCGATACGGGAGTCCCTGATAGGCATGTGTATGTTGATGTACATGGTAAAGAAACTATGTTGCGCTTTGATGATGGTTGGTGCTCTGCCTTAGATAGAGATACCTTAATGTGTACCATCTACGACAACAGGCCTTGGGTTTGCAGAATATTTGAGATGGGATCGAATGAATGTATAGAAGAAAGAGAGGAGAAAATGTAGCATCTTCTTCAATGCATACTCATCCAAAACTAACATAACTAATCGAAACTGTTCACATTGCTTTCCTTAAATGCCTCCTTTTTGTTTCAATAAACATCAACTGAGTAAAGCTAAACTATTTACTCAGTTTCTTTCACTGTACAATGGTGTTAATAAGGTGCTTTCTTTGCACCATAACCTAATCCTATAAGAGCTCGATAATTACATGAAACCATATAAAGATATTGCAGAATTAATTCAAACGTTAGAGTCAGAAATTGAATCACTTACCGAAACTATTGCGACATTAAAAGACGAACCTCAAAGTTTTAATGAGCAAGTGATTTTTAAATACATTGATACCGCTAGCACGGGTAAAACAAAAGATTATGTTAGATCTTTAGGGGTGAAATCTGAACGCGGATCGCTGTTTTCTTCTGGTGATGTAAGTAAACTAATCAAAAGTGGTGCTGAAGATATCTCACCTGAATTATTAGCGATAGCACGCGATGTCGTTAGCATGAAAAAGACCAAACGCTAAGCATCATTCAACAGTCCGTAATATATACCCAAACGACTTCAAAATACGCGATTCTAATTCCAGCTGAATCCTGCAATTTGAGGTGGCTGGGTATAGATATAATTCACTAACTTAAATAGCGGTAGGCTTTACACTATGAATAAAGGTTTTACTTCAGTGATATCAGCACTGATTTTTACTACATTAAGCGTTAATGTTTCAACAGCATTTGCTCAATCAGATAACTTTTCAGCAAAACAATTAACCGAAGTTGCCGAGATAAAGCAAAAAGCTCTTGAAAGTGACCTTGCTTGGAATTTAGTTGAGTCTTTAACTACCGAGGTAGGCCCTAGAATGCCTGGAACTCCAGGAGATAAAGCCGCTGTATCTTGGGCAATAGCCAAGTTTAAATCAATGGGATTTGACAAAGTATGGACCGAACCAGCGACTTTTCCAAAATGGATTCGTTATTCTGAATCAGCTGCGATCGTTAGCCCTGCACCACAGGCTATGCATATAACAGCGTTAGGCAATAGTATCAGCACACCTAAAAACGGTATTGAAGCTGAGATCATCGAATTTAAAAACTTAGCTGAGTTAGAAAGCGCACCTGATAATGTAGCCAAGGGGAAAATTGTTTTTATTAATTACCGTATGGATCGTGATCGAGATGGTAATGGTTATGGTCCAGCCGTTCAAGCACGTAGCCGTGGTGCTGTGGTAGCAGCACAAAAAGGTGCGGTAGGTTATGTCATGCGTTCAGTTAGTACTGCTTATCATCGCTTTGCTCATACGGGCGGTAGTCATTATAAAGAGGGAGTGACTAAAATTGTTTCTTCTGCTATTTCTAATGCTGATGCTGATCAATTACAGCGTTTAGTTGCTTTAGGAAAACCAGTAACAATCAATATTAATGTGCAAGCAAAATCTATGGGTGAGGGCACGTCTCACAATGTCATTGCTGAATTTACCGGCAGTGAATTTCCTAAACAACACGTCCTTATCGGTGGTCATTTAGATTCTTGGGATTTAGGTACCGGTGCCTTAGACGATGGTGCAGGTGTTGCATTAACCATGGCCGCGGCTAAACTTGCTACCACTTATGGTAAACCTAAACGCAGTATTCGCGTGGTATTATTTGCTGCTGAGGAATTTGGTTTATGGGGAGCTAAAGCTTACGTGAAAGCTAACAAGCATAGCATTAAAGATATAGTTGCGGCGGCAGAGTCAGATTTTGGTGCGGACAAAATCTGGGCATTTGACTCTAATGTTCATACCAATGCGTTACCTTTGGTTGGTGAAATAGCTGCTATGATGAAGTCGCTAAATATTGAATATACCGCTAAAAACTCAGCTCGTGGCGGTCCAGATCTTATTCCTTTCCGTCCATTTAACATTCCTGCTTTTGGTTTATCACAAGATGGCACTGATTATTTTGATTATCACCACACCGCTGATGATACATTAGATAAAATAGATCCTGAAAAATTACGCCAAAATGTGGCAGCTTATGCAGTTTTTACTTATATGACAGCCAATGCTACAACGCGCATACTTGGCAAGTAGTTGTTGGTTAATGACTAGGTCTAGATTTAAATAACGCGACTTCGCGTTACATATAGTCGTAATTTAGAAAAGCACAGAGCTCAGACTCTGTGCTTTTTTGTTTCTATTGGTTAATATAACCTTGTTCAGTGATAAATTAGACATCCGTTAATTAGAATAGTGCTGTTAACACATTGCTATTACAAACCTCCTTACAAAATTAACCTGCCTGATTAGCAATTCATCGTGACACTTCTCACTTAGACGGTTACTGTGTTGTTGACTATGTTGTTTCGCGATTAAGGAGTTAATTTTGGAGTTTATATGTCATATGAAATATTAGTGGGCCTAAATGTACTTGATGATCTTGTTTATGAAGATTATAGGGCGGCAATGAAACCGATTCTTTCAGATTATCAAGGCCGTTTTGTTTATGATTTTAAAGTGTCTGAAGTATTGATTTCAGATAATGAGAGTGATATTAACAGGGTTTTTACCATCAACTTTAGTAGTAAAGAAAACAAGGATGGATTTTTCTCTGATGCTCAGTATTTAATTGTTAAAGAACAGTTTTTTGTGAAGTCTGTCGGTAGTACAACTATTATATCAGCATACGAAAAATAGTGTTTTGTTGTTAATCCGGAGGAATTTTCATTGGTGTTAGGTTATCGAATTAGTACACAAGTAAAAGACATGGATTTGTCAGTTATCCATGGGTACTTATCTCATTCATATTGGTCTAAAAACATTCCATTTAATATCGTGGAAACCGCAATCAATAATTCATTATGTTTTGGTGTTTTTACCCAGTCGGGCATTCAAGTCGCTTTTGCTCGCATGATAACAGACACGGCAACTTTTGCGTATTTAGCAGATGTATTTGTTCTTGAAGAGCATAGGGGCAAAGGAATAAGTAAGTGGCTAATGCAAGAGATTATTGAACACCCAAAATTACAAGGGATCCGACGTATGGCGCTTGCAACGAGTGATGCTCATGGCCTTTATCAACAATTCGGTTTTAAAAAGTTAAACTCCCCAGATTCCTTCATGGAGTTACATCTACCCGATGTATATAAGTAGTGTTAACAACTCTGCGCTCTGACATTTATCAACTGTAATAAATAACCCGTTATTATTAACACAACATGCACGACCCAGTGTCGTGTTATCTGTTATTCTACTTCCTTTTACATCCCTTAATTAGGCATAAAAACTATATGAATCGCACGCTATTACCTACTCTTGCTGGTGTATTTACCAGTTTATTTGTTATTTGGTCATTACATACCTTTTTAATGGTTGATGATTGCTTAGATCGGAGTGGCTCTTTTGATTATAGTACTGGAAAATGTCTGCTTGAAAATGGGGAAGTTTACAACTCTAGTCTAGCAACCATAGCCATTGTGCTGTATTTTGTTGTTGGTTTTGGTGTTTCGTTTATTGTTTCAACGGGCATTAGAAAGCTATTTAAAATGAATCGATGATATTGTCTTTAAATAAAACGGCAGTACAAAGCTATATCCAAGTAACTTGAAGATGCTTGGGTATATTGGACAAGTTAATCAAGCCTTGTTCTACTCTTGTGCGTGAGGGAAATATGTTCACGCCACTTATTACTTTTATTGACAAAGCAGAGCAAAATGTAGCAATGTTATTTATTGCACCCGATCACATAAATCCAGGTACAGGTTACTTTTACTAACTCAAGTATATTCTAAATTGCATGGGTAAAGATTGGCTCTTCATATTAGTCTGAAATATAGTTGAGTTTTAATGGATTATATTGATCCACACTCACAAAATATTACAATTTATACCCTTTATTTATCTTTCATTTAAGTATTCAATAGACGCATAAATCAAGCATATTTAAAGGAACCGAATAAATGCGAACAATAAAAATTATCACCACAACTACGTTACTACTGTTATCTTTAGTTTCGACTTCAAATCAAGCGAAACCAGTAACAGGTACGCAATACCAAGCGGTGGTAGATACGGCTTATAACTATTTTAATGGGGCTGCAACGGGTGACCAACAACTATTGGCTAAAGCGTTTGATTTAGAGTTTGGTCATGTAAAAATGATTAACATTAATAAGGAAACTGGTAAGGAGTCGATTAGAACAGTTACTTTACAAGAATTTTCAGGTTTCTTTAAACAAGCAACAAAAGATAAGTGGCAAGCAAAGATACTTTCAGTGGATATCGTTGATGATAAAATGGCAATGGTGAAGCTTAACTTTGAAACACCTAAAACCCATTATATTGATTACTTAGTGATGTATAAACGTGATAATAACTGGCGCATTATAAATAAAACGTTTGTTGCAAACGAAAAGTAATACCATTTGTATCAAACAAGGTTAGAGTGACTTTTACTAGCAGTCAGTTCTTATGGCTGCAGTTCATCCGTTTGTATATTACTTCTATATTAGGTTGGAGTTATCATGTGACAAAAATCACCTTACAGGGCTATATCATAGTACCTGAGTCTGATCTTACTGTCGTAAAGAATACCTTGGTAAGTCATATTGAATTAACCAGAGCCGAATCAGGTTGCATTGTGTTTAAGGTAACAGTAGATTCATTAAATCCGAATAAATTTGATGTATATGAGGAGTTTTGCAACCAAGAGTCCTTTGAACAACATCAAATAAGAGTTAAAAAATCTACATGGGGCAAGGTTACTCATAATGTTAAAAGGTATTACCAGATAAGTAGTGGCTAAAGAAAAAGAAATAGCACTACAAGCACTAAAGCTTGAAGCTGCTAGTATAGGATCTCATGGAGTGATTATTACGCCTTCAAGCATAAATAAATTAAATGGCTTCGATGGAGAACCCGCAGGTGAATAAAATATTCTTATTAAAGCGAGTAATTAGAATAATGTTAAGCACTTATGGATAGAGGCGTTAGGGATAAATTTTCAAGCTATCCAACCGACATTGCTTTGGTACTGAATCAAATCCGTGATTTAATCTTCTGTATCGCCGAGCAAGAGGGGATAAGTGAGCTAGAAGAAACATTGAAATGGAATGAGCCGAGCTACACGAGTAAAATTGGTAGTCCTATCCGGTTTGATTATAAAGCGAGTCACCCAACGCAGTTTTGTATTTACTTTAACTGTAAAACTAAATTGATTGAAACGTTTAAAGAGGTCTATCAAGATACTTTTCACTATGTTGGCAATAGGGCGATTGTGTTTGAACTGGGCCAACCATTACCCCTTAATGAACTATCGCATTGCCTCTCTGTCGCACTAAAGTATAAACAACTTAGGCACCTAAACTTATTAGGTTTATAACTATTAACATTTTTGTCTGTTAACTAAGTCGTTAAAATATTTTAAAAATTTAAGTCAGTGTGGTCAGGTCTATTAAACTAGACACCATTACTTTTAGAGAATTTCCTTTGCTACGTAGTCTTGCTATCCAAGCCATTATCTTTTTAGTTGCGTTTCAACTGCTTTCTTTTCTAAGAGAAACTAGCATGTTAGCGACAGATACGTCGCTCACTGATATTGTTACATCAAATATAAATATTGATAAAGTGCCTACCCTAATGGGCAATACTGTCTCACTAAACGCACAAGGTAAAACGACTATATTGTATTTTTTTGCCCCTTGGTGTCAGGTTTGTCATGCAAGTATCGATAATTTACAAGCCTTGTATCAAAAAAATGAACAACTAGATGTTATTGCCGTTGCGATGGACTTTACCAGTAGCAAAGAAGTCATGGAATTTACTCGCCAGCATCATTTAACTTTTCCTATTGCTTTAGGTAATGAAGCTATTAAACAAACTTTTGAAATCAGCGGATATCCGAGTTATTACGTTTTAAATGAAGAAAATGTGATTATTAGTAAATCTATGGGATATTCTTCAGAGTTAGGTCTATATTTACGATCATTATAAAACTTTTTAACCTGATCTATATAGTGATCTGCCAGTTGTTTGTGTACACTGTATTATTCAATTATCATTGGCACTACGCCAAGTAGATAAGCCAAACAAGCTAAGAAATAATTATTATGCAAATTACTGACAACTTCGACAGCGGTAACATCCGCGTTATTGATGCTTCTGATGCAAGCAATATTCAACTAGAAATCAAAAAAGACAACCAATCTGATTTTTACCAATGGTTTCACTTTAAACTACAAACAGACTTAAGTGCGAATGGTGATCGTCAAGAGCACGTAATGCATTTAAACAATGCCGGTAAAGCAGCATATGTTGAAGGCTGGGAAGATTACCAAGCAGTAGCTTCTTATGATCGTGAACATTGGTTCCGTGTTCCTACGCAATATGATGGTGAAAAACTTACTATTACCTTAACGCCTGAGTATGATTCAGTATATTTTGCGTATTTTGCACCTTACAGCTATGAACGTCATCAAGATTTGATTCATAACGCACAAATGCATCTTGACTGCCAATTACAAGTGTTAGGCCAAACACTTGATGGCCGTGATATGACGTTACTTAAAATTGGTGAAGAAGGTGAAGGCAAACGTAATGTTTGGATCACTGCACGCCAACACCCAGGCGAAACCATGGCTGAATGGTTCGTTGAAGGTATGTTAGATCGTTTACTTGATGAAGATGACGGTGTTGCCCGTGCTTTATTAAACAAAACGGTATTTTATATTGTGCCAAATATGAACCCAGATGGCAGCGCACGTGGCCATTTACGTACAAATTCTTGTGGTGCTAATTTAAACCGTGAATGGTTAGAGCCGACGATGGAACGTAGCCCTGAAGTATTTCTTGTACGTGAAAAAATGCTGGAAGTTGGTGTTGATATGTTCCTCGACGTTCATGGCGATGAAGCTTTACCGGTAAATTTCGTTGCCGGTTGTGAAGGTGTTGTTAATTATGATGCTCGACATAAAGCGCTAGAAGATAAATTTAAAGAATTTATGATCTCAATCACCCCTGAATTTCAAGATGAGCGTGGTTATGATAAAGATGAACCAGGCAAAGCATTACCAACAGTTGGAACTAATTGGGTTGGCAATCAATTTAAGTGTTTAGCTTATACAATTGAAATGCCATTTAAAGATAATGACTTACTACCTGATTATAGTGTAGGTTGGTCTGATGAGCGTAGTAGCTTATTAGGCCGTGACTTTTTAGCGGGTGTTTACCATATGGTAGATGACTTACGTAAATAAGTGACAAGAAAATAAAGCAATAGGCGAATTCATCAGGGATTCGCCTTTTCTTTATCTAAGCAAGTATATTTTGGCTAGGGAGTTTAGCCATAATATTTAGTTGGTAAAAAAATAGAAATAATGTTCAGCATTATTCAATAAAATAATAACAATCAGAGGAGTTAACCGTGCAAGATCTTGTCAATAGTATCAACGGTATCATTTGGAGCCCCGCGCTTATTTATTTGTGTTTAGGCGCAGGTTTATTTTTCACTATCTTAACCCGTTTTGTTCAAATACGTCAGTTTAATGAAATGTGGCGCCTGCTACTTTCGGGTAAGAGTTCAGAAAAAGGTATTTCATCATTTCAAGCTTTAGCTGTTTCATTGTCAGGTCGTGTGGGTACGGGTAATATCGCCGGTGTTGCTACTGCTATTGGTTTTGGTGGTCCTGGTGCAGTATTTTGGATGTGGGTTGTGGCCTTTTTTGGTGCAGCAACAGCATACATAGAATCAACGAATGCGCAGATTTATAAAGAAGAAGAAGACGGCTTTTACCGTGGTGGTCCAGCGTATTACATTGAAAAAGCGATGGGACAAAAATGGTACGCATGGATATTTGCTATTGCGACGATTATTGCCTGTGGCCTTTTGTTGCCTATGGTGCAATCAAATGGCATTGGTGAAGCAATTACCATGGTATTTGGACAAGGTGATACCATTGAAACTGCGCTAGGTACATTGAGCATGGTTAAAGTGTATACCGCTACTGGTATTGTATTGCTATTAGGTTTCATCATCTTTGGTGGCGTTAAACGTATCGCTAACTTTACCCAAGTGGTTGTACCGTTTATGGCACTAGCTTATATTCTAGTATCATTAGTAATTATTGGTTTAAGTATCGATAGATTACCTGAAGTTTTCATGATGATTATTAATGATGCTTTTAGCCCTATGGCGGGTGTTGGTGCGGCGATTGGTTGGGGTGTTAAACGTGGTGTTTACTCAAATGAAGCAGGCCAAGGTACAGGTCCACATGCTGCAGCTGCTGCCGAAGTTGAACATCCTGCACAACAAGGTTTAGTACAAGCATTCTCAGTGTACATCGATACATTATTTGTTTGTTCTGCTACCGCGTTTATGATTCTAATAACCGGTGCATATAATGTTCACGGCGCTGGAGAAGCCTTTTTAATTCAGAATGTTGCTGCTGATGTTGCGGCTAATAGCCCTGCATACACGCAATTGGCGGTTGAAAGTGTCTTTAGTGGCGTTGGTAAGCCGTTTGTAGCTATCGCTTTGTTTTTCTTTGCCTTTACTACTATTTTGGCTTATTACTTTATTGCAGAAAACAATGT
>Ga0209395_1006678_pt1 | contig 12371 bp, 13 predicted proteins | sample GOMGulsemesocosm_3_FD_184635 | JGI IMG/M metagenome (GOLD analysis project Ga0209395, IMG submission 184635) | Methane-oxidizing microbial communities from mesocosms in the Gulf of Mexico - GOM9D Gulf of Mexico (SPAdes) (version 2) | ecosystem: Environmental > Aquatic > Marine > Cold seeps... | reverse complement strand
TTTAATTTTGAGTGTCAGTGATGGCAATTGCCATCACCAAGTAGAAGGTTTATTTAAGGTATTTGCTAGAGCACTACGTATGGCAATTACACAAGATAAAAGCCAAAGTTTAGCCAGTTCTAAAGGGTGTTTGTAAGGAGATGTCAGTGTTAGCAATTATAGATACGGGATGTGCCAATATCAATTCCGTCAGATTTGCCTTTGAGCGCTTAGGTGTCACACCTAATGTTATTACCGATGTTGACCAAGTAAAGTCTGCTGAACGTATTATTTTACCAGGCGTAGGTCACGCTTCTGTTGCTATGGATAGATTAATATCAGGCGGTTGGCTTGAAGCAATTAATACCTTTGAACGTCCAATCATGGGCATTTGTTTAGGCATGCAATTATTATGTGAGCATTCATCAGAAGGTAGTGTAAAAACTGTAGGAAAAATTAAAGGTAATGTATCTCAGTTAGATGTTGGTCAACTGACAAGCCCACATATGGGATGGAATAATTTAAACGTACTCAAACCCCATGCTTTAACAAAAGGGTTATCAAGTGATGATCAGGTTTACTTTGTGCATAGTTTTGCGCATCAAGTCAATGAATGTACGTTAGCCTCCACCCAATATGGTCAAGACTTTTCAGCCATAGTGGCACAAGATAATATCGCTGGTATGCAGTTTCACCCAGAGCGCTCAGCAAAAGTCGGCGCACGCTTATTACAAAACTTTTTAGATTGGCAAATTTAGGTGTATTAGAATTATGATTATTCCAGCATTAGATGTATTACAGAACAAGATCGTGCGTTTATACCAAGGTAAATATGATACTGCTCAGTTTTACCCATTTGAGCTTTCACAGCGCCTAAAAGAATATGCCCAATCAGGGGCTAAACAATTACATTTGGTTGATTTAGAAGGTGCACGTGATCCGAGTAAAAAACAATGGCAACACATTCAAAACGCATTAAAAGAGCTCAAAGTACCTTTTCAAATCGGCGGCGGCATACGAAGCGAATCGGATATCTCCACTTGGCTAGACGCCGGAGCATCCCAAGTTGTGATTGGCTCTATGGCTGTAGAGAAACGTCAAGAAGTGAGTGAATGGATCAACAAGTTTGGTGCGAAATACTTTGTGATTGCATTAGATGTTAATAAAACAGACTCAGGTTGGTTACCCGCAACACATGGATGGCTAGAAGCATCTAAATATAGTCTTTTTGAATTAGTCGCCTTTTATTTATCTATTGGGATCACTAATTTCTTATGCACGGACATCAGTAAAGATGGCACTATGACAGGGCCTTCATTTGCGTTATACGAAGACCTGTTAAATGAATTTCCTGAGATAAAAGTACAGGCTTCAGGCGGCGTAAGTTCACTTGAAGATATCAAAAAACTCAATGAATTAGGTGTATCGGGTATTATATTAGGTAAATCATTATTAGATAATGCCTTTAGCGTTGAGGAGGCAATAAATGCTTAGCAAACGCATAATACCTTGCTTAGATGTGAAAAATGGTCAAGTAGTTAAAGGTGTTAAATTTAAAGGTCATGAAGTTGTTGGTGAAATATTAGATTTAGCCAAAGCTTATAGCGATGCTGGCGCTGATGAACTTGTCTTTTATGAGATCAGTGCCAGTGTAGAAAAACGCTTATTGGATTTAACTTGGGTTGAAACCATAGCAAAAAATATTGATATTCCATTTTGTGTTGCTGGTGGCATTAAATCCGTTGAAGATGCAGCCCGAGTTTTAAAACAAGGCGCAGATAAAATAAGTATTAATAGTCCTGCGATCGCCAGACCTGAACTTATTAAAGAGTTACATGATGAGTTTGGTAAACAATGTGTTGTTGTGGGAATTGATAGCTTTTATGATGAAGTAACTAACGAGTACCTTGTTTACCAATTAACAGGCGATCCAAATGCAACAAGTAGAACACGTTATAAAACTTTAGACTGGGTAAAAAAAGTGCAAGATTTAGGTGCCGGTGAAATCGTACTTAATTGCATGAATCAAGATGGTGTCAGAAATGGTTATGATATTGCGCAATTGAATAAAGTACGTAACATTTGCTCTTTACCTATCATAGCCTCAGGGGGTGCAGGTTCAATGGCTGATTTTAAAAATGTATTTGAACAAGCCAATGTTGATGGTGCCCTTGCAGCAAGTGTGTTTCACAAAGACATTATTAAAATTCCTGAACTTAAACAATATTTAGATCAAAATAAAATAGCGACAAGATTATGTTAATAAATACAAATAATATCAAAGAAATTGATTTTTCAAAAAGTGAATTAATCCCAGCAATTGTTCAAGATAAAAATACAGGCATCATTTTGATGCAAGGATTTATGAATCTTGAAGCGATGGAAAAAACACTAGAATGTAATATGGTGACTTTTTATAGTCGTTCAAAAAAAAGGTTATGGACAAAAGGTGAATCCTCAGATAACTATCTTATGGTTAAAGAAGTGCACACTGACTGTGATTTTGATTCTATTTTAATTTTAGCTGAACCAAAAGGTCCAACATGTCATTTAGGCACACAGAGCTGTTTTGAAAATGCAAAACCAGATCTTGCCTTTATTGCACAACTTAACCAAGTCATTTCACAACGTAAAAATGACGATCCAGAGGAAAGTTATACAGCCTCTTTATTTGCAAAAGATATTAGCCGAAGTGCGCAAAAAGTGGGTGAAGAAGGTGTTGAAGTTGCCCTTGCAGCCGTAAAACAAGATATTGATGAATTAAAGAATGAGTCTGCTGATTTACTTTATCACTTATTAGTATTACTGCAACGCAGTGAAACCGATATTAGCCAAGTCGTTAAAGTATTAGAGCAACGTCATAAATAGTGTGATCTTCTGATAAAAATCAAAAAAGGCATCAAGATTGATGCCTTTTCTTTTTATTAATCAATATACGCGGTATGCTTGCATTAGCTAAATTATCTACCAAGGATTGAAAATGAAATCTTATATCGCACTCATAGCTGCAACATTTGCATTAAGCGGCTGCGTCAATACTTTATCTTCTGAACAGACAGTACAAATTGATAACATGTCATCGTGTGATAAAATTCAAGGATTATTAACTTCATTTAATAATGAATTTGCACCATTGAAAAAGAGTCGTGTAAAAAATAAGTATATGGAAGTGTGGCAAGCAAGTTATAACTTAGTTGGCGACAATTGCCAAATATCTAAATCAAATAACAATTCAATAAATTACATGTGTCAGCAAAATTATTCAGAAAAAGATCACGCGATCGCAATATATTCACAAGCATTAGATTTTACAAAGTCATGTTTAATAGAAAGTGGCTGGAATAGTAAAACAGACAATCAAAATAACTCTGTTAGAACAACATTTTATTTAAATGATAGCTCCCCGAGTATTTCAATTCATTCAGGTAAAACATTAGCTAAATTAAATGATGTTTGGATGACCTCTTTTGAAGTAGGTAAAAGATAGAATATATACTAGATGAGCCCAATGTATATGTGCTCATCTACTTATAACATTGCGTTTAAATAAGTTTTATTTTTAAATTTGGCTTCGGAGCTGATAATTCAATAATATGACCATTTCTTAAAATTTTAAAAATAATTCTTTGTCCGCTTTCAACACTTTTTAAGTAATTTGCCATGCTTAGGTAATTATTTGTACCTCCGGTTATATGAATATCCCCTACGGCAAGTAAGATATCACCACCTAAAATCAATTGTTGCCCTTCGATTTCAGCTTCCAATACGCCGCCTTTTAATCCAACTTTATCGGCAAAACTTTGTTTGGCTACTTTCTCTATTAATAATCCTGACTTTTGCGGTACATTTAAGGCTTTTGCAATTCCGGTTGGTAAAACTGTAAATTCTAAACCAAACCAAATAGTAGGTTGTTCAATTAAAATTCTTTTAACCATATTGCTACTAGCAGCAAAACCTAAACCTTCATTACCACCTGATTGCGTCTCGATATAACTAACAACGCCAATGAGTTCTCCTTTACTATTAAATAAAGGTCCTCCTGAATTACCCTGATTAATAGCCGCATCGGTTTGTAAAAATTCAATTTCACCTTTACCTAAGCCTTGCTGAGTACGACGACCACTTAAATGGCCTACAGTTAAAGTATGACTAAGACCGTAAGGCGTGCCAATTACAAATACTTCTTCACCTATTTTTGTTTTTTCGGAGTTGGCTATTTTAATCGCCGGAAAGTCATTTTCATTTGTTATTAATTTAATTAGAGCAATATCTGCTGCTTGATAACTAGAAAGGACTTTAGCCTTAAACTGTCCTTTTCCTTGAACTTCAACGGTGAGTTCATCAGCACTATTAACAACATGCGCAGCAGTTAAAATTAATCCTTCAGAATTGATCAGAGTCCCAGTACCTAAACTACTAGAGGTAAAAGAAACGAGCTCATTATTTTGCGCCCTAACTTGCTCTGTATCTGAATAAATAATAACGACTGATTTATCCAGTTTTTGATACAATTTACTGTAATCTTTAGCTGAAGCAAAAAAACATATAAATAATAAAATCCAAATTACTCTTTTTTGCATACTTTTCCCTTTGAAATGTTAAACAACTCATCAATAATGATAACATAGTCACTGAATATGTAACTGAGTTAACAACATTAACTTTGAATAAATTAGACAATATAAAAATGAAGAAAAAGAAATATAAAACAGCTTGTATCGGTCAATGCTATCGATTAAAAGGTTTTTGTGAAAGCTGTGGACGTACCGATACAGAGATTCAAGATTGGATTCTGTTAACACACAAAGAAAGAGATGCCATTTTAGGGACTCCTATTTCGTTAGACATATTAAATAACAAAGATTCACGTAAATTGTAATTTGACTATTTAGTTTTTATCTTATTTACGTATACTACAAAAGTTACTATTTTTATTTTCATTGAAAAGGAAGACATAAGTTAGTGTCAAATCAATTAGAAACTTTACAAAACAAACTCAATAAAGCAATCAAAAATAGAGATCTTATTGAAACGACAAGGCAAACTCAGCTTAGCGCGTTAACACAATTTGTGGCGCGATTGTCTCTTGTGTGTAAAGGCCAAGATTTAGAGCTTGATAATAAACTAGCTAAATTACGCGCTTTGTTAAATAAGGGCGTAGATTTTGAAATTTTAGCGCCTTTCATTGAAGAAATTTCAAATAATTTAAAAGCACAAGAGTCAAAGCAAGATTCAAATATTAGAAAACTGCAACAAAGTGTCAATGATGCAGGTAAAAAGCTACAACAAACTAAAGGTGTACCTGATGAACTTCGTAGAAGTTTAAGAACTCTGCTTTCAAATGATTTAGATGCCATAAAAGCAACGTCTGATTTCATTCCCTTATTATCAAAGTTAGTTGAAATTTACCATCAAGTACTAAACAATAAACATGGTACTTTAAATTCAACAAAACCAGAGATGGCGCCTAATCTTGCACAAGAATTATTAAACCTAACAAGTGAGCTGGCCTTTGAAGGAAAAAACGCGGTTGAATTTGAAAAGATAAAAATTCAAATCAGTCAAGATTTTACACTAGAAGTATTGTTAGATGCCTGTATTAATATCATTCGCATCATTATTTCTAGCATTTCCAAAGAAAGAGATACGGCACAGCAATTCCTCGTTAATGTAAACCAAACACTGACTTTACTACATCAAACGCTATTAGACTCCGTTCAACGCTCAAAAGAAGTTGGCCATAAAATGGCTGATTTAAATGAAAAAATCGAACTTAAGATATCTCAACTCTCTTCTGAAACTGAAGAGGCATCTACTATTGATTCTTTAAAGATAATTGTAGGCCAAAAGCTAGAAGCTTTAACCTTAGATATTAAATTTAAAGAGGATCTTGAACTGTCAGAAAGACAGTCGTTAGCTAACACGCTAAAAGAGATGCAAAGTAAAATAAACTCTTTAGAAAGTGAAACAATCGACTATAAAGAAAGACTGGCAGAACAAAGATTTAAAAGCTTACAAGATACTTTGACTAAATTGCCAAATCGTGCCGCTTATGATGAAAGAATCGCTTTAGAATTCAATACTTTTAATCGAAGCAACCACGACTTATGTTTAGTTGTAATAGATATAGATCATTTCAAAAGTGTTAATGATACTTTTGGCCACAGTGCGGGAGATAAAACGCTTCAAGTCCTCGCTAATGCGCTAAAAAAATCAGTCCGGGTAACCGATTTTATAGCGCGATTTGGCGGTGAAGAATTTGTAATCGTCATGCCTAATTCAGATCTGAAAAGCATTGCTGCACCACTTGAAAAAATAAGAAAAACAATCAGGGCTATCCCGTTTAAGTTTAAAAATAAAAACCTTCGGATCACAATCTCAATTGGGGCGAGTCAATTTCAGACTAACGATAGCATAGTTGAAGTATTTGATCGCGCAGATGCCGCACTTTATGAAGCTAAGAATTCAGGAAGAGATCGAATAATTTTAAAAAAATAATCGCATTTATTAAATTAAAAACTATATTTAAATTATGTAGTTATTTAAGGAATGCGTATGAGTATACAATTAAATCCAATTGGTATATTAGATCTACTTTCACAATTGGAGGTAGATTCTCTTAAAAAGTCTTCAACAAGTAATTTGTACTCACTATTTAGAAACTGCTCATTAGCCGTTTTAAATGTGGGCAGTCATACAGATTCGAGCTCCGAAATATACGAAAAATATAAAAGTTTTGATATCAATTTATTATGCCGTGAACGCGGCATAAAAATTGAATTACATAACCCGCCAGAAACCGCTTTTGTCGATGGTCAGATTATAAGAGGTATTCATGAACACTTATTCTCTGTCATTCGCGATATTTTATTTATACAAAGCAAATACGATAATAATCGCATTAACCTGACAGATTCAAACCATATCACCCATGTCGTATTTGATATGCTTCGTAACGCCAACGCCTTGCCAATCACAAAAGAGCCCAATATGATTGTCTGTTGGGGCGGACACTCAATCGCTGACAATGAATACCGCTATACTAAAGAGGTTGGCTATCAACTTGGCTTAAGGGGATTAAATATATGTACTGGCTGTGGCCCTGGTGCAATGAAAGGTCCGATGAAAGGCGCAACAATTGGCCACGCTAAACAAAGAATTCGTGATAATAGATATGTAGGGCTTACCGAACCCAGTATTATAGCCGCTGAGCCACCCAATCCAATTGTCAATGAACTGACTATTCTTCCGGATATAGAAAAAAGGTTAGAAGCATTTGTTAGGATAAGCCACGGTATTATCATTTTCCCAGGAGGTGCAGGTACGGCTGAAGAGTTATTATACTTATTAGGTATATTACTGCACCCAGAAAACGAACAACAATGCCTACCTGTAATATTAACAGGCCCAAAAGAAAGTAAAGACTACTTTGATGAGATTTCACTTTTTGTACAACGCACATTGGGAGATGGCGCGCTATCCAAATTTAAAGTCATTATTGATGATCCAAGTGCTGTTGCGGCTCATTTAAAGCAGGAAATGATTAAAGTGAGAGAATACCGTAAAGAAAAAGGAGATGCGTATCACTTTAATTGGACGTTAAAAATAGAGCCTGAATTTCAGTTACCATTTGCACCTACGCATGACAACATGTCTAGCTTAAACCTACATTTATCTCAGCCAGCACAGCAACTTGCAGCAAATTTAAGACGTGCATTTTCAGGCATCGTTGCTGGGAATGTGAAAGATGAGGGGATCCAGGAAATTAAAAGAAATGGTCCATTTGAATTACAAGGAGATCCTGATTTAATGAAATATATGGATAGCCTTTTACAAGCTTTTGTAAAACAAGGCAGAATGAAGTTACCTGGTGCTGCTTATGTACCTTGTTATAAAATTAAGGTTTAAAAATAATATCAATCAAATGCACGGCTGTTACTGATTATTATTAAAGAAATCGTTAAAATAATAATATACAGGGCATATTCTCGCCCTACTGCCCAAACTACTTTGAATAAAGTCTTCACCTTAGCATTGAAGTGGTTTGGTTTATAAAAAAAGGGCTAAATAAAAACCAATGTCAACAAACGTATTATTAATAGATGCATTAAATTTAATTAGGCGCATTTATGCTGTAGATAGTAGCCATAAGCACTTAACAGATGAACAAATAATAAAATCAGCTCACCAAAGGGTTATGAATGCAACAAATAAGCTATTAAAATTATCTCAAGCAACACACGCCATAGCAGTATTTGATGGCGATAAAAGTTGGCGTTATACTTATTTTGAAAACTATAAACAAAATAGAAATGAAATGCCGCTTGCGCTAAAAAATGCGCTTTATACATTCAAACAAGGATTTAATGACGCGGGGATCATGTCATTTTCGCCTGAACAAGATGAAGCTGATGACATCATAGCGACGCTTGCCACTAAAATATCAAACCAGAATATTCAATGTACGATTATCTCTACTGACAAAGGTTTTTTACCTTTACTTGATAAGCATATTTCAATATATGATTATTTTTCACAAAAGTTCATAACACCCGATGATATATACGCTAAGTTTAATTTGCCTACTAACAAATTAGTAGAGTTTTGGGCTTTAGCAGGTGATAATACAAATGATATACCTGGTGTAAAAGGTATCGGGAAAAAAACGGCATTAAGTATATTAACCGACAATATAAATGTTGAGTCAGCTTTAGACAGTGATAGCCTACCCGATAAAATAAAATTAAAACTAACAAATTCAATATCTGATTTTATAACCGCAAAAGTATTAGTTACATTACGCACAGATATAAATCTAGGGTTTTCATTAAAGCAATTAAGAGTAAAACTGAGTTAAAATTCATATGACAAAAAAGATTTTTCGATACATTTTATTAGGCTTAGGTGTTTACGCAGTTTTGGCCGCTTCAGTGATGCTGTTTTATAAAGATGATCCTGCAACGATGAATTGGCAAGATCGCCAGTCATATAATAAACGTTTTATTTCTAATTTAAAGCTTAAAAACCCGAGATATTTTGATACTGTTATCGAAACTTTAGGATCTCCGGATCTGACTTTTGCTAAGAAAACCCCTACAGATACATATCAAATTCTGTATTACCGTACTCAGCATATGAAATCAGACGGTATTACAACCGTAGATGAGTGCACCGGTTTAATGTTTAAAAATAATTTACTCATTGCTTGGGGGCCTGGCGCTGATAAAGCATACGAAAATATTTCACATGAATAAATTATCAGCAAAAGAACTTGCTATATTAGTCAGTGAAACGCAAACCTTATTAGGCTTGTATTATCACAAAGATAAATGGAAAAGCATCTTTCCAACAATTAGCCTTTTATCTGAGAAGTTTGATCATTTTTTTGAATCAAACCCAAATGCAATACAAGCCCAATTATGTTTTTATCTAGAAAAACAAGGCTATACTACAAACATTGTTATAAACCAAATCATCATCGTATTATGTATATGCCAAAGTTTAGGTATAAATCATGTTATACGACAGCAGCTTATTGCAGCGTGTTTATGTCAATACATTTGTATTCAAAAAGAAAATAATGCGATTGCATCTAATCAGAAAATTTCTTCCCAAGGATTAAAGCTATACCAACAGCGCAATACCCTTGCGCTAAAATTAATGAATTATGCTCAAGTACCACAAGGGATAATACACACCGTATTTAATAATTTAACCTTATATAAGCAAGTTATATCGGGAAAAAAACATAGCGCATTAATTGATATCAATACACTCATTATCAGTATTGCAACGCTATTATCAAAAGATATGACATTAGCAAAAAATCATAAAGCAAAAAGCTTAACCGGCGCTATTTCCTCTTTATATATAACGTGTGACCAGCCTAATGTGCAAACTATCTTAAAGAAACTGTTAAGTTATTTACCTTGTGTTATGCCAGGAACTAAAATAAGCACTCAGCCAGATTGCTATCAAATTGGCCAATTTTATAAGAAAGATAAACTCATTAATTTATGTTTTACGATCCCTGAAGGAGATAATTCAAGTAAAGGCCGCTTTTCTTTTACAAAAGATCAAACACAGCAAAATCGTGTACAGCATATTTGTCATGATCAGGGGATTATATTTAAAATATGGTTTGAACCTTTGACAAACATTACCTCAAAAAACGAACTCTTACTCATAGAAAATTTAAACTCAAAAGTACCATTAGACAATATTGAAAGCCTAAAAAGCAGCCTTAATGCTAAAAAACACCATTCTATTGAAGAATTATGTGAACTATTAAATGACTACCCTCATATTTCACAGTCGGTATGTTTACTTGCATCAAAGGCAAACAGAACTGAGCAACAAATAGAATCTATACGCCACGCAATTATGATGTTAGGTGCAAACCGTACTCCCCTATTAATACAAAAAATAATATTAGAGTTACAACTAGACACCTTAGGCATTACACAATGGTTTAACTTGAAAGATAAAGTGCAATCACTCATGCTTGCATCCGAACAGGCTGCACAAAAAATTTATGATTTTTTACCTGAAGAAGCAAGCTTATGCATATTAAACTATTGTTATGCCGTTTTATCTGAGAAAAATAACCAAATATACACGCTCAGTGCTAGCAAAAAGGATATAAGCCAAGATTCTCCATTTTTAATAGAAACATTGTTGGGTATTAAAAATACAGATGAGCACGCAACAGCCAATAATCACAATTGCATGCCACAGCCTTGGCATGACGCGATACATAACCTGAAAAAAAAATCAGCCCATGATGCAATATCAAAACCTTCTAATCAATTATATTGTTTAGGCATAGCCCTGCTTTGTATCAATAAAATTTATGAACCAGAATATGATTTTGATGCTTACGCCAATGAATTTATTGCCGATGCCTCAAAGAATTTAAAACTAGAAGGTATAGATAGCTATATGAATTCATTATTAGAACTCAACTTTTATAATCAAATAATGCTGAGTTAAACCTGTTATGGCTATATGCAAAAAGTAGTAAAGTCGTTACTTAATTGCTATAAAGATACTTTAAATATTTATTTCAATTTAAGGGTATTTAATGGCTAAGCAAACCATTACAGTTATCAAAGGCGATGGCATAGGCCCTAGCATTATAGATGCTGCTTTAGAAATTTTAGAAGCTGCGGGTTGTGATTTTGACTACAAATTTGTTGAAGCCGGTTTAGCTGCTTTAGAACACACAGGCGAACTATTACCTCAATCTACCTTAGATGCAATTGTTGAAAATAAAATCACCCTAAAAGGCCCTCTCACCACTCCTGTAGGGGAAGGTTTTACTTCAATCAATGTGACATTAAGAAAAAAGTTTAACCTATTTGCAAATATCAGACCCGTTAAATCATTTGTTGGTACAAAAGCACGTTATGACAATATAGACATCATTACAATTCGTGAAAATACACAGGGAATGTATTCTGGTCTAGGTCAAATAACATCTGAAGATGGCAGTGAAGCACAAGCGATTTCAATGATCACACGAGAAGGAGCAGAGAAAATAATCACTTTTGCTTATGAACTTGCCTTACGAGAAAACAGAAAAAAAGTAACAACCGTTCATAAAGCCAACATTCTTAAGTCAACTTCAGGTTTATTCCTTAAAGTTGCAAGAAAAATTGCACAACAATACCCTCAAATTGAATCAACAGAAATGATAGTTGATGCCACTTGTATGAAATTAGTAATGACACCTGAGGAGTTTGATGTAATTGTAACCACAAACCTCTTTGGGGATATTTTATCGGATTTATGTGCTGGTTTAGTTGGCGGCTTAGGTATGGCTCCGGGAGCTAATATAGGAGAAGGTACAGCTATTTTCGAAGCTGTTCATGGCAGTGCACCAGATATTGCAGGTAAAAACCTTGCAAATCCAACGTCGGTTATTTTAGCATCTATTCAAATGTTAGAGCATTTAGATATGGCAGATACCGCAAGTCGGATCAGAAGTGCCGTTGCAGAGGTGATTAAGTCAGGTGACAGAACAACCCGAGATTTAGGCGGGAGTCATGGTACAACTGATTTCACACAATCTGTCATTGAACGTTTATAAATTAAACAGAGTTCATTATCGGATTGCGATACCCTATGTTAATAAAATTAGGGGGAATGCATACAAAAAACAATCAAAGCAACATAAATTAACCATAAATGTCATGACGCATAATCTATCCCTTTAAATCCTATTTATGAAGCACAAGCACATTATTAATTCATTTTAAAAACTTACTTGACATTAGAGTGAAAAAAACATAAAAATACGTTAATTAAAATTTAATATTATTTAAACATGAAATTAGCATTAATTCTTATCAATATTCTCGTCCTGGTCTCTTTAGTGATACCAGTATTTT
>Ga0209395_1006677_pt1 | contig 12372 bp, 12 predicted proteins | sample GOMGulsemesocosm_3_FD_184635 | JGI IMG/M metagenome (GOLD analysis project Ga0209395, IMG submission 184635) | Methane-oxidizing microbial communities from mesocosms in the Gulf of Mexico - GOM9D Gulf of Mexico (SPAdes) (version 2) | ecosystem: Environmental > Aquatic > Marine > Cold seeps... | reverse complement strand
TTACTCAAATAAAATGCAGGGTAACTGCCTGCAATTATTGCAACAAGCAAGGTTAAACTGATTAGTTTGACTGCTAACGACATAGAAAACATTAACGTAATGTCAGTATTCATGAGCAAGTTAAAAGCAGGAATAAATAATTGTACGGCAATAATTGCCATCAATGTCGCTGCACTAGTGAGTATTACCGCTTCAAGCAAATATTGGCAGATAAGCTGGCCTTTGCTGGCGCCTAGCGCTTTTCTTACGCCGACATCTTTACCACGGCGCATGGCAGCAGCGGTTGCTAAATTGGTGAAGTTGACACAGGCTAAGAGTAATATCATCAATGAAATAATGCTGAACACGGTTACCATTACCTTACTACCTGGCGTAACTAGGCTGTAACTAGTGTTATTATCTAAATAAACATCCAGTAGTGGCTGAAAAGTGATCTGCCTTTTTTTGTATGACGAAATGCCTTGGGTCCGATCATCATAATACTGGGCTAACTCAGCGGCTAACTCATCAAGTGCACTGTTATCGGTGATTTTTGCGAAGGTAACTGTAGCAGCGAAGTTCCAGCGTTCAGCCCAATCTAGCGCCGGCAATTGGCGGTAAAAGTTCTCCATCGGCACCAATAGGGTGATTGGCATGGTGTTAGGTTGAAGTGTCTTTTTAACAATCGCAGTGACTTGGTGCTCTTTACCATTAACGGTTAAACGACTACCAATAACCCCGGTACTTTGACCAAAATACTTAAGTGCCCAATCTTCATGTAATACCAAGCCATCTGGAGCGTTAAGCGCAGTGTGAATGTCACCCTCGAGTAGCTCAAAATCAAAAAATTCGAAGTAATTATTATCAGCATATAAAACACGTTCAGAAAAAACTGTTTGCTGGTGTTTTACCGAAATAGTTGATCTAGCAACTCTGGTGGTATCATCAACATGGGCAAAATTACTGGCTAATGATTTGGCTAACGCCAAGGTTGTTGCTGCTTGGGGTCTGCGATCATCACGAGTCAAATTTACTCGATATATATTTTCTGCTTCGGCAAACTGAGTGTTGTAACTTTTTTGGTTATCCACATAAAGCTGTACCAATAAAAAGCTGCTGATACCAATAACTAAGCCAAATAGTTGAATGCTACTGGTTAGCTTATCTCGAAGGAAGTTGCGCCATGCAACAATAAAAAATAATTTAACCACAAGCCACCTCCGATAATTCAGCCGTTTCAGCTTGTTGTGAAACACTCTCGTCTCTAAGGATTTTGCCATCGAGTAACTCTAATACCCGTGTACCAAAACGTACATGTTCCGGGGCATGTGTCACCATGACTATGGTAGAGCCCGCTTGGTTTAGTTCTTGTAGCAGTGTCATCACTTGTTTTGAATTTTTTGAATCAAGGTTACCTGTTGGCTCATCAGCTAAAATCAAGTCAGGTTTATTCACTATGGCGCGAGCAATAGCGACTCGTTGTTGTTGTCCACCAGAGAGCTTTGCAGGTAAGTGATTGCGGCGATGGGCAATATCAACCCGTTGTAGCACTTCTTCAACACGCTTTTTCCGTTCGGCTTTGGGCACATTGTGATAATAAAGCGGTAATTCAATATTTTGCTCAACGGTGAGTTCATCAATGAGGTTGAAGCTTTGAAAAATGAAACCTATATGTTTTTTACGTAGTTGTGCACGCAGCTTTTCATTATGTTGTGACACCCGTGTGGATGAAAAGGTAAATTCACCTTGGTCTATGGTATCTAACATGCCTAAAACATTGAGTAGGGTTGATTTTCCACAGCCCGACGGCCCCAATATAGATAAAAACTCTCCTTGTTTGACGGTTAAGCTCATAGAATCAATGGCGACCGTTTCCACTTCGTCACCAATGAAAGAACGACTGATATTATTTAATGAAATCATGATATTTCCTTATTGTTAATTTTAAATTGTTAATTCGATATTTGTATTAGTTAAAGAAGAGGGTTTTATTGAACGTCTAGTTGTAAACTGTCGGCATCGGTAAAGTTGGCGTACGATGAGGTGATCACCCGTTCACCGGGGGCTAAACCCGATATAACTTCGATAGCTTGAGGGTTTTTTCTGCCGAGACGCACCTGACGTTTACTGGCAAATTGATTGGACTCATCCACGACAAACACCCAGTTACCTGCGGTATTTTGGATAAAGCCACCATTGGCTATTTGCAGTTTGGTCTGACTATTGGATAAGTTAAATTTGAGCTGCAGACTTTGGCCTAATCTTAATTGTTTGCTGATGACTTGCTCAGGTAGCAAAAAGTCCACTTTAAAGGTGCCGTTATTAATACCGGGGTAAACTTTAACAACCTCGAGTGAGTAAGTTTGCTGGTTTAACTCAAAGCTAGCACGTTGACCTTTGTGGGCTCGGTTGGCATAAAATTCATCAACCTGTGCCGTTACTTTATAATGCTCAATAAGGTCAACTTGTCCGAGTCGCTGACCATTACGTTTTGATTCCCCCACTTTGGCATCTAAAAAGGTTAGCTGGCCTGCATTAGGTGCACGGATAATGAGTTTGTCTAAGCTTGAGCGAGAAATGGCTAGATTACTCTCTAAGGTTTTAATGCTTTGAGCGAGTTGCGCAAGTTGTTGTGTTTGTAATAAGGCTTCTTTTTCTTGGCTTTCTTTAACGGTTTCTCGATAAGTTAACTGAAAGGCGAGTTCATCTTGCACGTCTTCAAATGCTTGAAAGGAGATTAATTTTTTATCTATGAGCTTTTTGTTACGGGCAAACTGTTTTTGTAACCTCAGCACTTCAAAATCAAGTTCAATAACATCACGTTTTAGTTTCAGCTGATTTTGCTCAAGCGCTAAACGGGTATTACGCATGTTATTAATTTGCTCTGAAACTTCCGCTTCTCTTGCTAATACATTGAGCTGCAAGTTGGTATTACTGAGCTTTAGAATGGCTTGGCCTTTTTTAACCATAGCGCCTTCTTGACTATATAATTCTTCAACACGGCCACCATCAATGGCATCAATAAAGACAGTTTCTTCTGGTTCAACAACACCACGTATTGGTAGATACTCGGTAAATTGCGCCTGTTTAACCTGACTAATGATTAAGCTTTTGGCGGTAACATTATAAACTTTTCCAGTCGTTGTTGAGCTATTACTAGCGACAACAACGCCACCAGCAAGAGCTAACAGAATAATGCTTGAAAGCGCTTTTTTATAAAATGTATTGTGTGCTTTTTTACTGATTGGTTTGTCCATAACAATGACACCTGCCTATTTAAGTTAAGTGCAGTGTTATTGATTTGAACGATAAAAGAATGAACAAAGAGGGATTTAGCGGTGAATGCCAATGAATAAGTTGTGACCATCAGAGTGGTCACAACTCTTTTTGTTTTACATCAATGCTTTATCTTGTTATTTAAGTGAGGTTAAGTTGTGTTTGTCTATCGTTATTTACTGACCGTTTGCATGATATCAGCAACAGATTGTGTTAATTTCGTATAAATCACACCATTATTATTACTATCAAAGTCACGTTTAGCTAAGGCAGAAAACCAAACACCTGGATCTTTTAGGGAGTTATTGATGTCATAGGCAGCCAAACCTTTATTTGAATCATCTTTTGCAACGGGCGCTAGACAAACAATAGTGTCACCTGATTGCTGTAAGTTGAGCTGTCTATTAATAAAACTCTCAGGGCAAAATAAATCGGTGCCAATAGCAGGCTCGCTTGAGTCGGTAAATTTCATCACTTGGCCAGTTTTATCAGCCAAGGCATAGTAAAAACCATCAAGTGGTGAATAGAGTCCACCTTGATAACCAGAAGGTAATGAGTTGAATTGCTTAGTGCTAATTTGATAGCGCATAAATGCCCAATCGTTATTTTTTACCGTAGAAAATAATAAGGTATCTTCATCTTGCCAGCTCAAACCACTGATAGCGATATTCTCGAGTGGTAATACGTTAATGCTGAAATCGTGCATGGCCATAATGAATAGTTGATTATCCGCTAAAATGGCCAATTGTTTATCATTAGGTGAAAACGTTAAATGATAAAGTTTTATTCTATTTTCAAAGGCGCTAATTTGCTGGCTTTCGTTACTGTGTAATGATGACAGGTACACTTCGGCAGTGCTTGAACGCTTAGAAACAAAGGCATAGTTATCACTGGTATTGGCTAATGTCGGCAAATAGTCCATTACAGACGAGTTATCTAAGGCAGCCTTTGTGCGACTGGCTTTATCGGTATAGTGGATATCCTTATTTAGTAAATACGATACAAAGGCAAAGTCTTTACCATTGTTTATCCGCGTTACTTGTTTCACTCGGGAGCTGTTACTGGCAACGACGGCTAACTTTTCTCCGGCCAAATTACTTTGCCATAGCTCATAGGCTGGATGGGGGGAAGGGTGCACTAGAGTTTGATTGTCATGATGCCAGCTCACCGAACGCATTAAGTAAGACAATTGTGCCGTTTGAGTTAACGTTGATTGGGCAATGTCCAGAGTATAAATACGTGTATAGGGCGCAAACTCACTATTTAACATCACTAAACGTTCACCATCGGGTGAAATATCAAAAGCATAGTTACCTTGTCCATTGGTAATGGGTTGATTAACAATGTCTTTTTGTAAGTTAGTTAAGTTGACTCGAAATATCTGGTAACCATTGGTTTGTGATTGTCTGTCATTAAAGTACAGGTATTCCCCGTCAGGCGAAAAAACAAAGTGTGGCCAACTGTCCTTGCTGCATTCACTCACTTCGTGCCATGATTCTTTATTTTGAATATCAGCTACATCAGCCCAATAAATCCAGCAAACAGTATTGTGCTGATATAAAAAGGCAAGTTTATCTGTTGTTGGAGACCACACAGGTCGAGATAATTTAGCCCTGGCATGAGTTATATTGATTTTTTTATGATCGGCTAAATTTTCAATGGTGATATAACTCCGTTGCCCTGATACTGTTTTGCTATAGGCGAGGTGTGTAAGATCGGGAGATATAGTAGGGTGCTGCTCTTGTGCGCTTTCACGAGTCAATGATTTAAGTTGTTTGGTAGTTATCGTCTCTGCTTGCTGAAAATCAATAGGAAAAAGAAAAACACTCATAATCAGTAATATGAAGGCGGAAATTACCACTTTAATGGTAAATGTTCTGCTGTCTTCTTTCAGTGCTGAGAGGGGGTTTTCAGCTTGAACCTGATTTAAAGGATTTTCTAGCAGTGGTCTTTTTTCAGGAACGGCAGTATCAAGGCCATCACTTTCAACAGGGAAATTTTCTGGGTTTTCTAGCTCGACATTCGCTCCTTCAATGCTCGCAATTTTTACAAATGTCGCTACCATGCGATAACCTTTACGAGGCACGGTTATTATAAATTGTGGATTTTTAGGATCATCTCCTAGCGCTTTTCTGACTTTTACCAAGGTTCTGCTAATGGCGTTTTCTGTGACAATAGTGCCAGTCCAAACGTGATCCATCAGTTCATCTTTGCTAATGATTTTGTGATGATTCAGGCAGAAATAGATTAATAAGTCATAAACCTTTGGTGCAAGGTTGATGCTTTCGCCATCACGTATGAGTAATTGGTTATCAGTATCGATGAAGATGTTTTCAAACTTAAGGTAGCGCAATGGTGATCCTATTATTGTTATATCTATCGAACACAAAACTTAACAGAGATTATCATACTGCAATTATGCGAAACTCAGTAGTTTAATGGCTAATAACATTTTCATTAAATGTAACATTATTATCAATGTTGAATTAATAACCTATTGATTTATCTAGCAATGTCTTTGGTTAAGAAGTGCTGGTCATCACTTGGTCATAACTATTTCCGATAATTGATGCATCTTTCACAGTATTTTCATTCCTTTATGTCAATTTTTGAATACTTTAGTGACAACTTAAATAGGCTAGTAAGGTGCGAGTACCTTTTAGCCACGCCACTAAAGAGAATCAAATGAAAAACAAACATCAAAGCAAATCAATGGCTCAACTATTTGGTCTTATAGCCATACTTAGTGTTGGTATATTTCATGGTGGGCTTAACGCCAGCGAACCAAGCAAAGTGGAAATAATGTCAGCTGAAACTAAAATACTCATTGTTGTTTCAAGTGACTCTCACGGTTACTGGCTACCCGAGGTGGTTGAACCTTATCGAATATTTGCCAAAGCCGGTATTACCATTGATATTGCTAGTCCAAAAGGCGGGAAAGGAGAAGCCGGCGGCAGATTAACCAAACAAGATCGTATTTGGTATCAACAATCCTCTTTACCTGAAAAATTAGCCAATGCTAAAAGCTTAAGCGAAGTGCAATCTTGGCAATACCAAGCTGTCTATTTTGCTGGTGGCTCAGGACCCATGTTCGATTTAATTGATAATAGCCAAGCACAACGCATTACTCGTGAAATTTATGAAAATGGCGGGTATGTTTCTGCAGACTGTCATGGTCCTGCAGCACTACTTAATGTGAAGCTATCGAATGGTGAGCGACTCATTAACGGAAGAAAATTAACCGCCAAAGCCAATGTAGAAGAAGGGCGCTGGGCACGCAGTAATTATCCGTTTCTACTTGAAGATAAAATCACTGAATTAGGCGGTGATTATTCTGCGGCCGGAAAGAGTCAAAAACACGTTGTGGTTGATGGTCGACTAATTACCGGACAAAATCCAGCTTCAGCCATACCTATGGCAGAAGCGTTAGTTGCAATGTTAGCTGAGCACGCAAAGCACTCTTAAAGCACTCTTAAAGCAAGATACAATGAGTGATTAGCGATTTAGTACAATCAATACTCTTACAGTTTTTCGATAATAATATCGTACTGGTATTGATTACTGTTTGCTAAACGTTTTGCTGTCATCATGGCTTGTTCTTCAACAGATTTTCTTTTGAACATGCCATCTTTTTCATTGAGCGGCTGATTGGGAAAGTACATTTGTGTCAGTAAAGGTACATAGCCGTGTTTACCTACTTTTAGATGGATATGTGGTGTTCTTTGTTGCGGACTATTCAGCGGGTAGGCACCTGGAATTACGGTCTTAAACTTAAATCGACCTTGAGTGCCACTTTGTATAATAGCCCAGGATTGAAAGTACTCATCTATTGGAGCTTCACTAGTATCATGAGCATGATGGTATTTCCCAAAGCTATTCGCCTGCCAAAGATCGATAGTGACGTCTTCAATCGGGTTTAAGTCTTGGTCTACTACTTGACCAGAAATTTCGATTATCTCTCCTTTGGCAATTCCACTTTTTCCTTCTACTCTGGTGAGATCGGCATCTTGATCTTTCTGTGGGGTAATGGGGTAAAAAGGACCTTCAGCTTCTCTAGGGGTAGACATTTTAGCTTGTGTGTTGGTAGCAATAACGCTGGCCATAGCACCTAAAGCGGCATTTTTGATAAATGTACGACGTTTTAATAATTCCATATGGCTTGTCCTAATTGAGAAAATACAAGAAAGAGGGATGCTAAAAGAGTTGCTCTTTTGTCGTGGTGTTAGCAACTTAATTTAGTGGCTCTCTTTTCGTTGAGAATTAACTTAACAAGACGGTGTTGAGGAATCTTATAGAAAATCTATTATTTATAAAATAGAAAAATAATAGATTTTATGGCTATACCTTTAAGTGCTTAACTAGCGTAACGTCATCGATAAGCCAAGACATCCTTGGCCGTGTTACTGACTTTAACCATAACTTAATTAATAATACTAATTTTACTTACAACGGTGCTAGCCAAATAATTAGTCGTGAAGTGAGTAATGGTAGTTTTCAAATTGCTATTCCAGCACAAGCACACAAGTGTATGACGTTAATAATTTAAACCAATATACCAAGGTCGGTGGAAAAAGTGTTGAGCACGATTTAACGGGTAACTTAACTAACTATGATGGTTGGACTTATAATTTTAATGCACATAACCGACTGACCTCTGCTTCAAAAAGCGGCACCGTGCTAGGTTTAACTTATGATCCCACAGGGCGCTTACAAAATACCCTGGATTAAAAGCAAACGTGGTTAATCAATTAGCTTCCGGTGACTGGCTCAAGAAACGACTTCACTTACTTATTTTAGGGCCAACAGGGACAGGGAAAACATCACTCGCCTGTGCTTTTGCACAATCCGCTATTCGTGAACATATCCCCGTACTCTTTTATCGGTTAGATACACTGTTAATGGAATTAACAGCCGCAAGAAAAGAGGATGTTTGGGTTAAATTCATTCGCAAAGTTAATCGAGCTAAACTGCTCATTCTTGATGATTGGGGTAACGCTATGATGAATAATGAAGAGCGTCACTTACTGTTTGAGTTGATTGAGTCACGCGACCAAAATAGCTCTTTATTAATTACGTCTCAATACCCTGTTAGCGCTTGGCATGACGCTTTTCAAGACTCAACTATTGCGGATTCAGTTTTAGATCGTATTGTTCACAGCGCTCATATTATTGATAGGGGAAAAGCGCCTTCTATTCGTAAATTACTTAGTAATAAACGGGGAAATGATCATGATTAACTCCACACCTGCATATTTAGCACTATTCGGACAGTTAAGTCTTGAAGATATGTATATCAAGCAAGCATTCGACTTCTACCGTACCTGTTTGCTTGGTGATGACAATAAGCGTCTGATTGTGTCTTCATTAGCAACGGTACCCTCAGAGCTACAATCTCACTCCTATATAGGGATTTGTGACCGCACACTGGGTTTACAAATACCTAACGGTAGAACGCTAGAAGGTGGCGTTATTCGTGGTCAGCTTCAACATTGCGGCTTATTAACTGTGAAAGGTGGTGAGCTATTTCGTGGCTGTGTTGTTTTTCCTGAGCGTGATGAATTTGGTCACTTCGTTTCAGCCATTGGTTACCGATATGGTCGGGTTCGTTCATGGCAACCCGCTGTAATTGAATGGCACAAACCTGAGCTGGGGCAATTTGTCTTAGAGGGCATGAGATTAGTTAAGGAGATATCGTATGCAAAAGCCTACCACTAGCCGCCTTTGGCGGTGTATTAGTTATTATCTAGCATTGTGCCTTGTCAGAGGACAAGCAAGCGATACTATTCGAGCAAAAAAATACAGCCTTAGAAAATTCTGTATTTGGTGTTTTGCTAGAGACCTATTTACTATCGATGAGATTGATATCGCATTGATGGATGATTATATGGAATATCTTAATGCGTACCGTAAACCCAAGGACAATCAGCCTATTTGTAAGGCGAATAAGTACGCATTACTACTCAATGTTAAAACCTTTATAGGTAAAATGCACAACCGAGGGTTAATAAATAACAACCCTATTGCGCACATTGAATTACCCACCGTAGGTAGACCGTTACCTAAAGCAATTTTTACCGCAGAAGAAGTTGAAAAAATACTAGAGCAACCACTACTTTTTGGCAAAAAAGGTTTGGTCGATAAAGTCATTCTAGAAACGTTCTTTGCTACAGGCATTCGCAGAGTTGAACTGAGAAACCTAGATATTGAAGATATCGATATTAAGCAACAACTGGTGCGTATCAGAAAAGGTAAAGGTGACAGAGAATACATACTGCCTATTAGTGAGCGAGCATGTGAATGGATAGTGTTTTATCTTGCTAAGTTAAGACCACTACTTGCCACCATTACATCAGGCAGTGCTCTTTTTCTAAATGATAAAGGAACACGTTTCAGAGTAAACGCATTATCTGATATGGCTTCACGTTATGTCAAATTGGCTGGTTTTAAACGTGCTGGTGCTTGTCACTTATTTCGTCATTCAACAGCAACTATCATGTTAGACAATGGCGCTGACCTTCGGCATGTGCAAGAAATGCTAGGTCATGTAAACATCACAAGCACGCAAGTTTACACCTTTGTCTCACGTTCAAAACTCACAGAGGTTTACAACAAAACCCACCCATCAGCGTTAAGCAAAGGAAATATTTTTTGATAGTGATATTTTGTACGTACAATATACGTTTATTGTTGTTGACTGTTTTATATGCTATCTTTATCATAATGATACGTACAAATACCGTATGGGGTTAAATTATGGTTGCATTAGCATTAAAAAAAGATGCTCGATTAGATTTGAAAACAACATTACAGAACAAAGAGTTACTAGCTCAAGCTGCTCTTTTACGAGGTGTTGATATGACAAGTTTTATCATCGAGCCAGCATTAAAAGCAGCAAAAGAAGTTATTGAAAAATTGCATTTGCAAAATATAGAGCAAGAAGCATTGTTTAATGCTTTATCAAAACCTAGCGCACCTACTGAAGGGTTAAAGGATTTACTTTCAGCGGGGACGTTTAGTGAGCGATAATAGATTTGTTCTGGAGCAATATGATGTAAGTAAAACGTATTTTCAGCAAAAGAAGTTTGATTGCGGAAATAAGATTATTAACAAGTTTGTTCATTCTTCACTTAAAAAGCAGGTAAGTAAGAAGTTTTCTCAAGCCTATACTTTGTTAGACCAAGAAAATAATGACAGTTTTTCTGCTTTTTATACATTAAGTTCATTTAAGTTGTCAGCATCTGACATGGACCGGTTATCTGCAGGAAGTTTACCAAGAGATATACCATGTGTTCGACTTATCATGCTAGGTGTTGATAATAATCTGCAAGGTAATGGCATTGGTAAAAAAATGATGTCTGATGCTTTTCATCGAGTACATAGAGCCTCAAAGGAAATAGGTATCTATGGTCTATATTTAGATGCCGATCCAAAAGCGACTGACTTCTATCTTTCATTAGGATTTACTCGATTAGATAATGGTAGCAAAGATGACATAGCTAAAATGTTTTTGAGTATTGAAACCATCAATCAATTGCTTGGATAGCACTTCAAATTGCCAGCTAGGAAGGCGATAACCTACTCCCCCTAAAACTCAAAGAATAAACTGGATCATAGATCCGATTATATTATTACAAAGCACGGGTTTATCATCCAAAGCTTGGGCGGTTTATGCAAACTGATCCGATTGGCTACGACGATGGCATGAACTGGTATGCTTATGTTGGGAATGATCCGGTTAATGTCACCGATTCTAGTGGTAAATGTGGTGGTGGTTGGTGTGTGGCTGCTGCCGCCGCCGTTAAATGTGCTACTAATCCAGCTTGTAAAAAGGCAGTAATCAAAATCGTTAAGAAAATCTACGATGACAGCAATTACAAAAAACATGGTAAATTTGATAAAGGTTCTAAAAATAGTCGAAAGCCACAAAATGGTCAAGAAGCATTAAATAGCTCTGAACGAGTGAAGGAAACATCCGAAAGAAGAGTTGGCGTTGATCGAGAAAATGGAGAAGTTGTTGTTATGGATAAGCATGATACTATCGGTGGTGATGATATTTATCACGGACATGTACAAGATACACTTAAAGAGGCAGAGTTAAAAAATACGGCCAAAAGACTGCCAGGTGTTAAAGTAAACAAGAAAGGGAAGTGGACTGTCGCAAAGATAGGTTCAAAAATTAAACGGAAAAAATGAGATGACTCAAACTTTTGAACAGTCTTTAAGTTTATTACATATTACTTCTAGTGTAGAGGATGCCCTAGAGTACCTTTTAAATGGTGGAGATCCTGATGTATTGGCGGATGGAGATATTACTCCTTTACATTATAATGAAAACAGTGAAGTCATTAGTTGCTTGTTAGAGAATGGAGCAAACCCTAATTCCCAAAGAGATGATGGTCAAACTCCTCTGCACATTCAATGTAATTCAAAGGTGGTTAGTCTACTAATTGACAGTGGTGCTAATCCAAATATTATTAATATCTGGGGTGACACTCCATTGCACCTAGCAGAAAGTCCTGCTCAGGTAGAGTTGCTGTTAAATGCAGGTGCAAACCCTTTATGTAAAAATAATGAGGGAGAACTGGCTGAAGAATGCTATGGCGACGATGAAGAAAGTCTGCAGATGGTGAATTTAGTTAAGAATAAAAGAAAAAAACAAAATTAAAAATTAACAAGCGAAATTAACGAGGACAGTCGCTCAAAGTTGTTACTATTGAGTAGTGATTGTTAAATTTTATTTCTTTGAAAACAAAGCCTCGCACGTCGGGGCTTTGTTATTTATAACCTCTTATATTTAATCCTCGAACGATTATCAAGAATATTGAGCCATAGGTGTTGGCAACTTTACAGTGGAACAGTGGCAACTTTTAAATGGAAAGCTGGCAAGTTTAGTTTGGTCTAGTGGCCTTTTTTAGCGGAATCTACACTGTACAAGTTGGTGATTACAAACTTATAGCCGACGATATTGGTGTTACTAAAAACAACTTAACCTTATAGCCATATTTTCCATTTTATTCGGACTATATCTTGTCATTCATTATTCAAATTTATATAGGTTTATTATTCGTAGTCGTTATAATACGTGGACAATTAATTTCTTATAATATAAATAACTTA
>Ga0209395_1006676_pt1 | contig 12372 bp, 12 predicted proteins | sample GOMGulsemesocosm_3_FD_184635 | JGI IMG/M metagenome (GOLD analysis project Ga0209395, IMG submission 184635) | Methane-oxidizing microbial communities from mesocosms in the Gulf of Mexico - GOM9D Gulf of Mexico (SPAdes) (version 2) | ecosystem: Environmental > Aquatic > Marine > Cold seeps... | reverse complement strand
ATACTGCAGCAACAGGCGTGGTGCCCGCACTTGCCGATAGATTAAACGTTAACCTACCCGTGACCAGCCCAGCAGGCATGTTGGCATTTCAAGTGGCACGTTTAGCAGATGGCACAATACTCGATCTTGAATTAAGCGCTATGGAGAAAGAAAATAAAGGCGAAATTATTGCCAGTCCACGTATCACTACCTCAAATCAAAAAGAAGCCTACATAGAGCAAGGGGTTGAAATACCTTATCAAGAAGCTGCGTCAAGTGGTGCTACCTCAACACAGTTTAAAAAAGCAGTACTAAGTTTAACGGTAACGCCGCATATAACACCGGATAATAAAATTATTCTTGATTTAGTTGTCACTCAAGATACTGTTTCTGATGTCCAAAGTGGCTCAGCACCGGCTATTGATACTCAGCGTATTGGTACCCAAGTTTTAGTGAATAACGGTGAGACTATTGTACTGGGCGGTATTTATCAGCAATCAATCATCAGTACGGTCTCTAAAGTACCGGTATTAGGGGATATTCCTTATTTTGGTGGTTTATTCAGAAATACGAATCAATTTAATGAGAAAAAAGAGTTACTTATTTTTGTGACACCACGAATAGTAACTGAGCATTTTTAACCTATAATAATTAGACATTAGTTAGTAAGTGAGCTTTTTATCTTACTTACTAACAATGTTGCTTGCATTATCACCCAAACACTTGCGATAATTACGCCCTTGAAATTTCCGAGGGAGACCTCTATATAACATCAAAGGGCAATTGGCAGTTATTGTATGCTTCCTTTTATACGACCCGTAACAAACGAGTATTAAGTAAATCTAATGGCAGAAAAACGAAATATCTTCCTAGTTGGCCCTATGGGCGCAGGTAAAAGTACTATTGGTAGAGAGCTTGCAGACAGGCTACACCTTGAATTCTTCGATTCCGATCAAGAAATTGAACGTCGTACAGGAGCAGATATTGCTTGGGTTTTTGATCTTGAAGGTGAAGAAGGTTTTCGCAAAAGAGAAGAAACGGTTATTGAAGACTTAAGTGAAAAACAAGGTATTGTTTTAGCGACAGGTGGTGGTTCAGTAATCAGTGCACAAGTTCGTAATCGTCTATCAGCTCGCGGCATTGTTGTTTATCTTGAAACGACAATCGACAAGCAAGTTGCTCGTACTCAACGTGATCGTCGCCGTCCATTGTTACAAACTAAAGAAAAGCCACGCACTGTGCTAGAAAATTTGGCCGTAGAACGTAACCCTCTTTATGAAGACATTGCTGATGTGGTCATTAAAACTGACGATCAAAGTGCAAAAGTGGTTGCGCATAAAATTATCGAGCAATTAGACTTTTAATTTTTCTTTCCCCTACTAACAGTTACCAATTATGCCAACACTTCAACTTGATTTAGGCGCGCGTAGTTATCCTATTTATATCGAATCAGGTCTGTTTAACCAAACAGACCTTTTTGCTCAGCACATTCGCGGTAAACGTATATGTATAGTCACTAATACCGTAGTAGCTCCTTTATACCTTGAGCGTATTAAACAGCAATTGTCAGCTTATACCCTTGATGAAGTTATTTTACCCGATGGTGAAGCAGAGAAGAGTCTCGCTAATTTTGAACGGATAATGTCACATTTATTGGCCAACGAGCATGGTAGAGATACCACCTTAATTGCGCTGGGTGGCGGTGTTATTGGTGATATTACGGGTTTTGCCGCAGCCTGTTACCAGCGCGGTATCGATTTTATACAAGTACCTACCACTGTATTGTCTCAAGTTGATTCGTCAGTAGGTGGGAAAACCGCTGTAAATCATCCGCTTGGTAAGAATATGATCGGTGCCTTTTATCAACCTAAAGCGGTAATAATTGATATTGATAGTTTGAAAACACTACCGGTTAGAGAATTTAACGCGGGTATGGCTGAAGTTATCAAATACGGTATTTTGGGTGATAACGAGTTTTTTGTTTGGCTTGAAAATAATATTGAAGCAATAAAATCAGGTGATCAACAAATTTTATCACGCATGATTGAAAAGTGTTGCCAATGTAAGGCTGACATCGTTGCTTGCGATGAAACAGAAGCAGGTGTTCGTGCACTGTTAAACCTAGGTCATACCTTTGGCCACGCTATTGAAGCTGAACAAGGTTACGGTAATTGGCTTCACGGTGAAGCAGTTGCTACTGGCATGGTACTTGCTGCTAAGTTAGCAATAGCAATGAATTTGCTCGAAGTGTCAGAACTTTGTCGAATTGAGTCATTGATAAGCGCTTTTGATTTACCACTTGTTGCACCAGACAATATGGGATTAGAAGATTTTGTTCGCCATATGAAACGCGACAAAAAAAATATCGGTGGCAAACTTCGCTTTATTGTTCCTACCAGTATTGGTCAGTCTGAAATTCGCGATGATGTGACTGAGGACATGCTTCAGCAAATTCTATAACGGTTGTTACGTTCATTATTTTAGCGAACGTGACATTATAGAAAGGGTTGGATATGTCCGCTCCAGCGAACACGCGCAGCAATCACCATAACGTCAATGAGTCCTCGCTTCACAATAATGCTGAGCAGGATAATAACAAAACGGTAGCCGCAATCAGCGTAACAGCACGCATTGACTATATCCAACGCTTTTCAAAACACATGACAGTGGTCGTTGATAAAAGTACCACTGTTTATTCACAGTTAGCGCGTCAGTACCTTGCTCATATAAGTCAAGAAAGCAGTAAACAAGAGACAAATGTTGCTTTTGTGGCGGCATCGAGTAAATTGAACGACATTCAAATGCGCTGTCGGTTAATTGAACAACTTTTTTCAAACACCCTATTTGATCCCGAACAATCTCTAGCAGTCAGTGTTTTACGCTTAGTTAAGCCCGATAGTGGTAGCATTACTGTCGTTGTAGAGCATGCACAATCACTGTCACTACAAATAAAGTATGAATTGTGTCAGTTGGTCGATCTTGCTAAGAAAACCAATAATAACATCAATGTTGCTATTTTTGGTTTAGAACAAGCCGCACAGGAAATAGGACAAAATAGAACTATTTTTGATAAGAAGACTAGTATTTTATGTGCAAGAAGCGGCCAAGTCTTTGCACTTGATCATGGACGCTTTAAAGGTAATAGCCAAGTCTTTAAGAAAAAATCAGTATTGAAACTAGGGATCGCTGGATTGTGCAGCGTACTGCTTATTGGGTTATGTTGGTATATATTAACTGAGCATAACAATTTCAGCTTAACGACTTTACCCATAGCAACGTTAGCGGCAGCGCCTTCAGTAACTGAGTCTAATGAAGTTGTATCGCCACTCTCATTAGCACCGAAAGTAATAGCTAAAAATCCAGTTGAGCAACAGGCCAGTGTCAGTGAAATTAATAATGCGCTGCTAGCCAAATCAGAAGTTAATAGCAAGTCAGCGGCAGCTGAGTTAAAAGATGTTTTACAAGCACTAGCGTTACCTGAACAAACAATGGATGCATTGAAAACATCTCAACAGCCATTATCAAGCCAAATAGCTCCTGCTTTAGCGTACAATACTGCGGAACTAATTAGCAGTGAACAACCATTAGAAGAGATAGTTCAGGTTGTGGATGGCCTCACCGAAATACCAATGATATTAGATACTCAATATTATCTTGATGCGGAGCAGGGATATGTTGCTCAAATTGCAGGTTTCTCAGATCTAGCAAAATTACAAAGCTTTATCGCGGAGCACCCAGAGTTACGCTATTTTAGTTATGAACGGCAGTTAAATGGACAAGTATTTATGGTGTTAACCACAAAAATATTTAGTGAAAAATCGCAAGCAAGATCTGAATTAAATGCGCTTCCGGCAACTGTCAGGAGTTTAGGCTCTTTTATTAAAACCGTTTCGATAATAAAGCGTGAAATTAATACCGTTAATAACTGATTCAAGCTACAATCCGCTTCAAAGAAAAGTAGCATTAATAAAGCAGTAATATGAGCAACAAAAATCGTGCATTTTTAAAGTGGGCTGGTGGAAAGTATGGTTTAAGCGATGTTATTGCTAAAATGCTTCCTAAAGGTGATCACTTAATTGAACCTTTTGTTGGTGCGGGCTCTATTTTTTTAAATACGAATTATGCCAAGTATACCCTGAATGACATTAATCAGGATCTGATCAATCTTTATAAAATTCTTCAAGATAAACCAGATACTTTTATTAAAGATGTTAACTTACTCTTTAACGAAGCACATAATCAAAGTGACACTTACTATCAGCTTCGAAAAGAGTTTAACGCCAGTAAAGACAGTTATTTTCGCTCGCTGGTTTTCCTCTACATGAATCGCCATGGTTATAATGGCTTATGTCGTTACAATAAATCCGGAGGATATAATGTTCCTTTCGGTAAATATAAGCGTCCTTATTTTCCGGAAAAAGAATTAAATTTTTTTGCTGAAAAAGCACAACAAGCGACTTTTGTTTGTGAAGGTTATCGCGATAGTTTTGCCCGTGCTCAAGCAGGTGATGTTATTTATTGTGATCCACCGTATGTTCCTTTAAGTAAAACAGCAAGCTTTACCAGTTATGCGGGTAACGGTTTTGGTTTAGATGAACAAGCTGACTTAGCTAATGCAGCAGAGGAAGTCTCTAGCGAAAAATCGGTTGCTGTGGTTATTTCTAATCATGACACTATTTGGACACGGAAAATCTATGAACATGCAGCTAAAATAAAATCTATTCAAGTAGCGCGTACTATTAGCCAAAAAGCCACCAAACGTAAAAAAGTGGCTGAACTACTGGCATTATACAAATAAGCTGTAAAACTCATAATTTAAGACAGCTTTGGCAATGAGTAGTTAAGCAAATTAGATAGTCTATAGCGCTCAGACGTCTAGATTGATGAGTTTTTGGCAGATAGATTCTTAGCTTGGTATCACTAATTTAACGATTAACACCAGTACTGCAATAAACGCCACCACACAGATCACACCAACAAAAATAAAATGACTTAGCTTTCCTTGGCTAAAGTCTATTTGACGGTTTTTATCACTTTGCACCCCGAAGAATGCTGCGGCAACACTTTTAAAGGTATTTTTGAGGGTTGAAAAATGAGTGCTCATATTTCTATTTCTTTAGGTAAGTTGCTAGCTAAGGGTGTTTAGCATGTAATAGTTCTAGTAAATCTAAAAAATGCACTTGTGCTGGTTTGTTGCTAAACAGTAAAGAGCTCCAGCTAATATTCTGCATGGTAACGGCATTGCACGGATGTTGCTGGTGAGTGAGGGGAAGGCTTGACTCATTAGTTACACAGGACACTAAAAAACCTGTTTTTGCTTTGAGTGCACTATCAAAGTGCATTGAACCCATAAAGGCAATAGACACTGTAAAAGTGAATACCAGCAGTTTTGTCATAATCCGTTTTGACATGGCGACTTCCTTGGTTATTGAGGCGAAAAAAAACGTTGATGGTTAGATTATAACCAATCAACGTTTAATTGTAACTGATAAGTTTTATCAGATATTTAAAGCTTATAAATCAATATCAACCGCGTAAGAAACATATACTTTAACATCACCAGCTGCGCCATCTAGATCAGTCGCCGAAGCGCCAAAGGTAAAGCCTGATTTAGAGATGCTTACACCATAATCAATAGAGTCTTCTGCTAACCAATCACCGCTGTAAGAGCCAATGTGTAAATTTACTTCAGCTTCATTGCTTAGTTCAATCGCGTAATCAACGCTAGCGTAGATAGTATCACCAGCATCTGCGCCTTCACCTGAAGCAAGGACAGCTAGACCAAGCGTTAATGAATTGAAAGACAAGCTACCATAAATTTCAGAAAACCCAGCATCGCCAGTGGTTTCATCAGGGTAAGCAAAATAGATATAGCCTACGTCATATGAAATATTTTCATTAATATCACCACCAAAGCCAGCATATACATCTAATTCGTAAGTCATACCGTCAGCCCAGTCGGCGTTAGATGCCCAAGTACCTACATAAAATCCTGAGTCAGCAGCATAATCGATACCACCAGAAATAGCCGCTTGGCCACCTGTTTGCTCTAAACCACGCCATAAGTAGTTTGAAGTAGCTGATACGTTTGCGCTAAGACCTTCTACAGCAGAAGCTTGAGTAGCAACTAATGCTGAGCTAGCTAAAACAGTAGTAAGTGCGATATTTAAAATTGTTTTTTTCATGTTAGTGCCCTGTTGTTGTTATATAGTATGAACGATAATGGTGGTGCAAATTTAATGCCTACTTTGTTCTTTTATGGGTCGCATAATTTAAACGTATAAATTACAGTGGCTTACAATTTCTTCGTTGCACTGTTATATTTTATAACTATAATGTTTAGCACTCGTTTGGTGCGGTTTTGATTGTTGCTGTGCAAGGACTGATCACAAGCTGGCTGTTTAGTATGCGTGTGTCACTCGCATTTAGCCTTGTCTTGGGTATAATACTCATAATTTTATTCTAGAGCTAAAATGATGCCTTCTTATTTAATTGCTCCCTCTATTTTGTCAGCCGACTTTGCTCGTCTAGGCGATGATGTCGCTAACGTTTTAGCCGCTGGCGCCGACGTGGTACATTTTGATGTGATGGATAATCACTTTGTGCCTAACCTCACTTTTGGCCCGATGATTTGTCAGTCGCTACGTGATTACGGTATCACTGCACCGATTGATATTCATTTGATGGTAAAGCCGGTGGACCGTTTAATTCCAGACTTTGCTAAAGCCGGTGCTAACATAATTACTTTTCATCCTGAAGCAAGTGATCATGTTGATCGCACCTTACAGTTAATTAAAGACCATGGCTGCAAGGCTGGTTTAGTGCTCAACCCAGCAACACCATTACATTATTTAGATTTTGTCATGGATAAAGTCGACGTTATCTTATTAATGTCAGTAAACCCTGGTTTTGGCGGGCAATCATTTATTCCGACCACATTAGATAAGCTACGCTTAGTCAAAGAAAGAATTAAGCAAAGTGGTCGTGATATTCGTTTACAGGTTGATGGTGGCGTTAAAGCGAATAATATTGCCGAAATTGCAGCTGCAGGCGCTGATATGTTTGTTGCAGGTAGTGCTATTTTTTCTCAAGAAAACTACCAAGTTGCCATAGATGAAATGCGTGCTGAGCTGGCTAAAGTATAAATTACTTGTTGCTAGCGTTTAACAGCAGCATAACTAACAGATAGTTAAAGCAAAATTTAAGTAATATATAAGTAAAAATTTAAGGTAAGTATAAATAATGAGTAAACCTATTGTATTAAGTGGCTGTCAGCCATCAGGTGAATTAACCATTGGTAACTATTTAGGTGCATTGAAACAATGGGTTAATATGCAATCTAGTCATGAATGTTATTACATGTTAGTCGATCAGCATGCGATTACGGTACGCCCTAAAGCGGGAGATTTGCGTAAAGCGACCCTTGATGGTTTAGCGCTTTATCTTGCTTGTGGTGTTGACCCAGAGCAAAGTACTATTTTTATTCAATCTCATGTTCCTGCGCATGCACAATTAAGCTGGGTCTTAAATTGTTACACCCAAATGGGTGAGTTAAACCGCATGACCCAATATAAAGATAAGTCTCAAAAATCAGAAGCGAATATGAACTCTGGTTTATTTACTTACCCGGTATTAATGGCGGCAGACATTTTATTATATGGTGCAGATACCGTACCGGTTGGCGATGATCAAAAGCAGCATTTAGAGCTAGCACGTGATATTGCCACCCGTTTTAATAACTTGTACGGCGATATATTTACGGTGCCTGATCCGTTCATTCCCCAACATGGTGCACGCGTAATGAGTTTGCTTGAGCCCACCAAAAAAATGTCTAAATCTGACACTAATCCGGGCAATTTTATTGGCTTACTTGAGCAACCGAAAAAAATCGCTAAGAAAATAAAACGTGCGGTGACGGATTCAGACGAACAAGCGCGTATTTACTATAACTTGGAAGAAAAGCCTGGGGTATCAAACTTACTCTCGTTACTTTCTTGTGTCACAGGTAACTCAATTGATAGTTTAGTGCCACAATATGAAGATAAAATGTATGGCCATTTAAAAGGTGATGTTGCTGATGCGGTGGTCGCAATGTTGGAGCCGATTCAAACGAAATATCAACAGTATCGTGAAGATCAAACGTTCTTAGAGCAAGTAATGAAAAAGGGTGCTGATAAAGCGTCATTACGTGCCGATAACATACTGACCTCAGTTTACGACGCTATTGGTTTTATTCCACGCCCGTAAAATCCTCTTAAAAGCCGAGTTACCCTTCTTCGCTGGGTAACTCGATTAATCTCTACTGCTCTTTAGCCTGTTCGTTCGCTTTAACAAATAACTTACTGCTATCTTCAATAAACTGATCGACACTGTTACTGCTTGCCATTAAGAAGGCTGGCATCATTAGCGTTGCATTATATTGCGGTCTAGGATTGAATTCAGGTTTATTACTAAACTGTACTAAAGCACCGCCACCAAACAATAATGCGGTGATACTAGCAGCGACAATAGTGCGACGTTTCGCACTCATTTGAAAGCCAATATACGCGTTAAGCCATAATAGGCTAAAGGCTAGTATAATAGAAAGCATCATCACTATTATCGGCAGCATACTATTACTCGCACTGTTGTAATTAGTAACACTTTCTAAAAAATCACTGAACCACATCAAGTTAAAGAAGGCAAAGCTGACCCCTAATTGCGCCATTATCCTCGCTTCTTGCTTACTTAAATGAGAAACCAAGGCAACGCCGGCAGGCCAAAAAGCGAAACCTAGCACCATTTTTATTGAAGAAACCAAAAACTGGGTAAAATTAACGTCTTTAGGACTATTTAAATAGAATATACCACCCGCTAATACCGCAAATAAGGCCATACTAAGACATAACACCACTGGATGACGTAGCACGTCGATAATATTGTCAAAGGGGCTAAAGGGGATAGTAGGGGCAACTTTGTGATCACTAAAACGAATGCGTAATTGGCTTTTCCCTAAATTAATTACATCGCCATCATTAATAATATGCTGATCAGCATTCTTCTTTTTTTGCTGGGCTTGTTCAACCGTGGTGCCATTAACGGTTTGATTATCGGTTATCTGCCATTGGCCGTCACTAAACTCAATGGTGAGGTGGCTTGGACAAATATGTGAGTCGGGCAAAATAAGGTCATTATGATAATCACGGCCAATTTCTATTTTGTTTTGGCTGAACTTATGACGCTGAATAAGTTTATGACCTTTACTCACCTCTTCAATAATTATTCCACGGGTTTGCTCTACCGCAATAGGCATCGTTTTTAATTCCATGATACAGCCTCCATAAATTTACGGGTAAAGGCTAAGGCATTATTTTGATTGATACCGGCAATGGTAAAGTGGCTAACCAAGGCCTGTTTTTCTTTATCAATAGAGGCGCTTAAATACAGTACATCATATAAATCGGGGAATTTTTTATAGGCGCGGGTACAAAAAACACTTTTGTTATTAATCGCCTTGTTTTCTGGCATTACTAAATCGTGATGGCATTGGTAGTCAGTAACATTGTCTTTACCTGCGCGATTACCAGCGCCAGCACGGGCAATTTGTTGCTGATATAAGTGATAGAATTTATTCGACCCAATGTCTTTTGCTTGCATGGTTCTAAATTCAATTTCCATGGAACCAGTGAAAAAATTTCCTGAAATATACGTATTTTCGTCCAACGAGCAATTGGCGACAGCGGTTAAAATAAGGGCATCTACTTTGTCGGCGTTTGAATCACCCCAACAGCGAATAAAAGGGACATCAATAATAGGAATACTACCATGCTCACCAAGCTTTTTAGCTTGCCATGGGCTATTCATTATTTGAGCAATTAATTTTTCTTGGCTCGCCGATAACTGAGCGGCCATTTGCTGCTCAATCGATGCTGGCGGCGCAACTAAAAAGGCATTATATAGTTTAACCAGTTTATCGTGTGGTACTAAAAAGCCAATGGCATTGCCAGAGGTCGCGACATTAACGCCAACCACTTTAGCGAGCTTATTTACTACTGGGCCACCACTCATACCAGAGTTAATTGAGCCGGTAAAATGAATACGCTCACTAAATGATTCTTTCTTTAAACCATTATAGGTACCTGGTACAACAATCATCCCTAGATCATGGGGGTTACCTAAGGAGAACAACTGCTCTCCTTTTTGTGGTGTTGCGTTTGATAATTCAAAAAAAGGCATTACTTGAGTAACGTCACGTTTTACCAAAGCGAGATCATTAATCACATCAACACTCTGTAGCGTTAGCAAACCTTGCTTTCCTTGAGTGTCTAAATACTCGATCCGATATTTTTTAGGGTGTAAGGCGTAGCTTGATATCACATGATAGTTAGTGGCAATGAGGCCATCTGCTGTGATTTGAAACCCTGAGCCAATTGAAGACTTTTCACCACTAGCTTTGTCGATAAGCTTTATTTGATAAAGGGAGGGCTTTAATTGATTAAAGAGCTGCTCTGCTTGTTCGGTAGCACAACTACTATGGCTTAGTAACAGCAGTACTAAGGTAAAAAATGCTTTCATTTATGTTCCTACTATAAAATTACCATTCTATTGTGCCATTGTCTGCGTAATAGTCACTCACTATTTTCAAAACATAGTAAGTGATTATTACTGGCATTGATAAAGGTCATCGGTTTATTGTTCTGACCTGATTTGTTGCTTTGAGTTCTAATTATATTGGCTTTGCAGGGCCGCGGGCGTAATCGAAAAATGCTTTTTAAAGGCGGTATTAAAATTTGAAACATGTTTATAACCTGCCATATAAGCAACTTCGCCAATAGACTGTTGCTCAAAAATGAGCGAACGTCGTGCTTGTTCTAGCTTTTGATTACGAATATATTCTTTCAAGGTCAGTTGATAAGTTGCTTTAAAATAGCGCTGTAAACTACTAATACTTGCGCCTAATTTTACCGAAATTTGTGCTAACGTTAGCGATTGGTTACGCAGAGCATCCAGCTGTAGTTCATAAGTATTATGACTACTTGTATGAGGGCTAATACTACATGCTACCGCTGGTTGTGATGATATTTCATGGTCACTATTTGGCGCTAATAGTTGATAACAATAGCCGAATAATTGCATCGCCACTTGTTCAGTATCTAAATCAGCGACTAAACTTTTATGATGGTGCAGGGTAAATAGCTGTTCGACTAACGCTACGATAGTGTGATCGCAAGGCCATTGATACACTCGGTGATTTTTGGCAAAAAGCTGCTGTAGCTTTAACTTATCTTGTTCATTATTACATCTTGCCATTAACCACGGTTTATCTACTGAAATATTCAACTTTCGTATGTGAGTACCTTGCTGTAAATAGCGAGTAAAGAGTTGTGATTTACCCAAACAATTTGCAAATATCATCGGTGCAGTAGTCGCGGAAAAAGTAAAAGTGTGTTGGTCTAAACGGTAACTAAGGCTGCCAGCAATCAAGAAGTTGATACTAATGCCTTCGTTCACTTCGGAAGTACTCTTACCCGAGCGTTTTTCAATGATATCGGTACAATGAATTTGAATACCTGAAGGCAGGCTTTTAAAGCAGAGTTCACCCTTAATTACGGGCTCAGTAGTAGTCACTGCGCTGTGATTATTGGCAAAAGTAGCGAAAACACGCTTATAGCCGGCATCATTTAAGCTACGAGTTAACTCAGACGTTGATATTTCTATATCTTTATTCATACCACACCTTATTTATCCGCTGGCGATTTTTCATAATCATTTGGCGATAACGCATACTAATTACTCAGATTATCATGATAACAACACTGGTATAATACGAATTATTATCATTAATATTCTAAACTAATCTATAAAGGAAATATCATGCTTACCAAGCATCTTGGTCAAAGTGCCGTTGCATTAGCTGTTACCAGTGCTATCTTTTCATCTACACTCTTTGCTGAACAAGTGGAAAACAGTGTTGATGTTGAACGACTTTCAGTATGGGGCACTCAAGTTAAATCATCTTCAGTTTACCTAGGCAATGAAGGCATAGCAACTAAACAAGCAGACCACATTAGTGACTTGCTGCGAACGCTTCCGGGTGTTGATGTTGGTGGTGCGCATTCGTTAAATCAACGTATTACCATTCGTAGTATGGATGATAAAGATCTGAAAATTACCATCGATGGTGCTAATCAAAATACCTATATGTATCACCATATGGGTAACCTACAAATCCATGCGGATATTTTAAAGTCTGTTGATATTGAAGTCGGCAGTAATTCGGTGATTAACGGTGGTTTGGGCGGCGCAGTTCGCTTTGAAACTAAAGAAGCCAAAGAGCTATTAATGGCCAACCAAACTTTTGGCTCTAGAGTACAAGCCAACTATGCGGATAATGCTGGCCAAGGGTATTCGTTT
>Ga0209395_1006674_pt1 | contig 12375 bp, 6 predicted proteins | sample GOMGulsemesocosm_3_FD_184635 | JGI IMG/M metagenome (GOLD analysis project Ga0209395, IMG submission 184635) | Methane-oxidizing microbial communities from mesocosms in the Gulf of Mexico - GOM9D Gulf of Mexico (SPAdes) (version 2) | ecosystem: Environmental > Aquatic > Marine > Cold seeps... | reverse complement strand
GTCGGTGATTGTGGAATTACCTAAATCCAATGACACGATTTGACTTTTAATATTGTTGAGCAACTTCACATCCCCTTTTTTCAAATCTGAACCAAGAAATTTCACACTTAATTCGGGTTGATCAGGTACAATTCTATCCACTCTAAACCCTGCATTTTTTATATCTAAAATATCACTGTGCGATGCAAAAGGAATATAGATTTTTTCAAATACCAGATAGTTTTTTAATAATTTATTTAAGCTATCATTACTTTTAAATTGAGCAACTTTAGAGCTAAAGTCTAAATTGTTATTTATCCAGTAGTTTAATAACCAAAGTTCATTTTTAGTTAACTGAGGCTTGCCTTCGGGAGGCATGTGTAAATCATCCGAAAGGGGCAGTAAGGCATTTCCATAAAGCGTACTATTCAAGGCATCATTGGAATGAACAATTTTCCCATTTTCTCCACCTTTTAATATTGCTGCTTTAGATATTAGCGATAGATCTCCTTTTTTCTTTGTTGAATTATGGCACTGAACACATTTGTCGTCCAATATTTTGTGAATAACATCATCATATAATTTAAGACTATCTATTACTGTAACTGTTCGTTGCTCAGGAGGAGCGATAGCATACTCAGTAATAAAATTATCTCCATGGGTTAAAACACTTCCATAATGACCTGCTATACTCAGACTCACCATTGTAAGCATGAATACTAGAAAAAATGCTTGTCTGATTCTTTTCAAAGTAGACTTAGTCATGAGATAAAGTAGCGTAATTAGAAAAGCAGCAAGAATACCTGTCCAAAAGTGAATATCGATACTAGTCTTATCATAACCGCCTTCCAAGGATAGAAAATATCCCAAAACACAGGCTAATATGGCAAAAAATGAAGAAAACCCCAATGCCATACTAATTGTTTTCTTCGGGTAGTTTTTTCGAAGTCTACCAACGATATCTAAATAAAATGTGATGATTAGCGCACCAATTGGAAGGTGTAAAATAAGCGGATGAAATCTACCTAAAAACAGGATCAATCTAGGGGTCTCCTCAGGATCAACTTGACCTGCAAAAACTTCAGAGTGAAAGCAGATCACCAATATAAAAAGTAATATTTTTTTTATCATTTTAATTTGCATCACTAATTAAATATCCATTCATCCATAAAAAGCCAGGCTACATTTCCTGAACCCTCATGCCATGAGGGAATTTCTTTTACATTTTTAACCTCAACCTTGATTGCCTTTACGTCTTCATTAATCGGTATTTGAATTGCTTCAGTCCTTTGATCGGTCATGTGTGACAAGGGAATCAAATTTAACTTTTCTTTTGCAACAAAACCAAGCCCATCATAAGACACAAAAATCTGAATTTGTTCTGGTGGAAAGATCCAAGCTGTCGGATTATTCAAGTATCCAATATCGAGTGTTTTAACATGTGTTTTTTCTTTAAATACAGTAATAGCACTAACAATAGAATCAAACCCCATCCATTCAGGATCCATATAATTTACTCTTGCTTTTGCATTGTTTATTAGCGTATTCACTCCTCTTCCATTATACTTCGAATTAGTTTTAGATACCCAAATAATAGCGTCTACCGATTTTCCTTTTCGTATTAATGTTATGGTTTCCGTTTCACTTTCTTTCCATTCCGAATGAAAGGCTTTAAATTTATAAACCCCTGGTTCAGTAATTTTTAAAGGTTGCGCGTATTCATTTGATTTATCCGTTGGTTCAGTCCCATCTGAAGTCAGGTAAATTTTAACACCATCCATTCTTAACTCAGCACTAAGAATCACCGAAGTATCTATAATTTGATTTGTCGTTGTGACCCGAGGTTTTACCAATCGCACATCCTGACTTTGCAGCATGGCACTATGATGTTCCTGCTTACAACCAAGCATCAACAACAGACTCCCTATAAATATCAATTTATTCATGTTCGCAGCAGTTTGATTGGATAAGTATTTCCAGAATTCCATTGAGCTACATATATATTGTCATCTTCATCAACACATACATCGTGTGGATATTGGAAAAGCCGAACACTTTGGTACAATTCGTTTAATGTCCCTTGGGCATATTCAGGAGAGGTCGCCCCTGGGCATGATACAACCTTATTATTTTCATCCATAATCAGCAAAAATCCTGAATCGGCTTTAGGTGCTTCTTTAGATTTTAATACTGCAAAATAAATATCTTTTTTATGAACCACAGGTCTGCAAATTAAAGCCCCTGGCACAGGTATTGAGGACAAATACTTACCATCCAAACTAAAGCGTTTAAGAATATTTTGTTCTCTGGCTGAAATAAGTAAACAGGGGTCTAGTGGGTTGCGATCATCTAGACAAATACCATGGGCATTTAAAAACTGATGATCTTCCGTCCCTTTACCTCCAAATATATTGAGCAATTCACCTTTGTGATTATAATGAGTTATGTATTGATTTCCATATCCATCAGCTACATAAAAGTCACCGTTCTCTAAAACGGTAGTCTCCGTTGGTTTAAATTCTTCTTTTGATCCATACTTCCCAGTTTCGGCAGGATAATCAATTTCAAAAACGACAGTCCCATCAATAGTGGTCTTTATAATTTGATGTCTTTCATAATCGGTAATTAACAAAAAATCATCTCCATTTTCTTTGACCAATGTCAATCCGTGTCCTCCCGGGTAATCTGTCCCCCAGGTTTCTAATAATTTTCCCGATTTGTCGTAAATAATCACATTGTTTTTAATGTGATTTGTTAACATAACAATACGTCCCTTTGAGTCTTGAACAATTTCGTGACAATCTTTAACTGGGACTTGTAAAGGGTTTAAATTCCCCCAATTCATATCTACTTTATAGCGGTGTGAATTATGTCCTATAATTACATCTTTATTCCTTTCAAATCCGAAGGCGCTTGTATACATGGAACTACTTAAAATCCCAAATGATGCTAAAGCCGATTTTTCTAAGAATTGTCTACGCTTCATTATTTTGCTTATGATAAAATATTATGATTCACATTACCTGCGATATCGGTCAACCTAAATCTTCTTCCTTGATGTTTATAGGTAAATTTGGTGTGATCAATCCCCGAAAGATGCATTATTGTAGCTTGTAAATCATGTACATGCATGGGATCCTTCGTTATGTTATAGCCAAATTCATCGGTTTCACCGTATGTAAATCCGGGTTTTATACCGCCACCGGCCATAAACATAGTAAAACATCTCGGGTGATGATCTCTTCCATAATTGGTATCGGTTAAAACACCTTGGCTGTAATTAGTTCTCCCAAATTCTCCTCCCCAAATGACAAGTGTATCATCTAAGAGACCGCGTTGTTTTAAATCCATAATTAAGGCTGCGGTAGCTTGATCAACATCTTTAGCTTGTTTTTCAATTTGATTCGGCAAATTTTCATGCTGATCCCAACCCATATGATATAGTTGTACAAATCTCACATCCTTTTCAATTAATCGTCTGGCCAATAAGCAATTTGCTGCATAGGTCCCTGGAACTATAGAATCAGGCCCATACATTTGAATGATATGATCGGGTTCATTTTCAACACTCATGGTATCTGGAACCGAAGTCTGCATACGATAGGCCATTTCATATTGGGCTATTCTACTATTAATTTCGGGGTCTCCAAATTCTTGTTCCTGCTTATGATTTAATTCATTGATATGATCCAACATTTTTCGACGTTCATTACGTGACATCCCTTCAGGATCTTTTAAATAAAGTACGGGATCCTTACCCGATCTAAATTGAACTCCTTGATGCAAGGAACTTAAAAAGCCATTACCCCATAATCGTGAATATAGTGGTTGTCCAAAAGGTCTTCCTGTTCCACGGGATAACAAGACCGAAAACGTTGGTAAATTTTCGTTTAAACTTCCTAAACCATAGCTCATCCAGGATCCAATACTTGGTCTACCAGATTGTTGTGAGCCTGTTTGAAAAAAGGTTATTGCCGGATCATGATTTATAGCCTCGGTATGCATGGATTTCACAAAACATAATTCATCCACTATTTTGGCTGTATAAGGCATGATATCACTTACCCAGGCACGGGATTCACCATACTGCTTAAATTTAAAATTACTCCCGACTAATGGAAAACTATCCTGACCGGAAGTCATTCCTGTTAATCGTTGTCCTTTTCTAATAGAATCAGGGAGATCTTGTCCCCGCATTTTATTCAACATTGGTTTATAATCAAAAAGATCTAATTGAGACGGCCCTCCACTTTGAAACAAATAAATAATTCGTTTTGCCTTAGGAGCAAAATGAGGTAAATTCATACCACTTGGGTTCATGAGGCCGTCCTTTGAAAACAAGTTCAAGGGATCCATCATTGAAGCTGTAGCCAATCCTCCTATGCCAAGTCCCATTTTTTTTAAAAAATGACGTCTATTACTATTCAGGTGATGTTTTAATTGCTCGTCCATAGTGTTATCCTTTTACTATTGCTTCATCTAAATTAAAAACTAAACTTACTAAAACCGTGAGTCCGTATACTCTTTCAGGGCGGATCTCAGAGTTAGCATTATCATTTATTTTTAGCTTGGTGTGGTCAAAATTATTCTCAGAATCTTCTAAAAAGGTCAATAGATTCTCTAATTCAGATGCTTCTGGTGTACGAGATGTGATTTTTCTAAAAATCGTAATTACGCGTTCTTCATCGGTCATTGATTCGTTTAATAAACTCAAAGCAAGAACCTTTGAAGCTTCCATTAACTGTGGGTCATTTAACATGACCAGAGCTTGTAATGGCGTACTTGTTTTTTGACGTTTTACCGTACAATCATCTCTACTTGAAGCATCAAATGTAGTCATCGCTGGCGGTGGAACGGTACGTTTCCAAAAGGTATAAATGCTCCGACGGTATAAATTTTCACCAGTATCAAGAATATATTTGGTCAATCCTTGACCTGAAGTTGTTTCGGCCCATAATCCTTCTGGCTGATAAGGCTTAACACTTGGTCCTCCAATTTTATTTACCAACAACCCACTAACCGATAGGGCATTATCACGAATCATCTCTGCCGTTAATTTGTCTCTTGAACTTCTGGCTAAATATCTGTTTTCGGGATCTATTTCCAACAATTCAGGTGTTACTTTTACACTTTGTTGATAGGTATTAGACAGTGCCATTTTTTTTAACATTCTTTTAATATCCCAGCCTTCTTCCTTAAAAGTCACAGCAAGCCAATCCAATAATTCTGGATGTGATGGTAGACTCCCTTGATTACCAAAATCGGCCGTAGTAGACACAATTCCCACCCCAAACATTTGCTGCCACAATCTATTGACTGCGACCCTAGCTGTAAGTGGATTCTTTTCGTCGAATAGCCATTCTGCCAATCCTAATCGGTTTTGTTCAAACTTATCTGAAAAGGGTAATAATACTTCAGGAGTTCCAAACTGAACTTCTTCAGTTGGATTGTCGTAAGTCCCTCGATTTAATACGTAGGTTTTCCTATTAAAAGAAGCCTCTTCCTTCATCACCATCAATTTCACTTCTTTAATGGAATCTGGCATTTTAACAAAAGCTAAAGCACTTTCTAATTCGGCGGTGGTAATCTTAATATTAGGTTCAGGTATTTCATTGTAATCAATCCGTCCTTTCTCATTAATTTGATTGAAAAAGGCATAAAATCCGTAAAAATCCTTTTGGGAGATAGGGTCGTATTTATGATCATGACATCTAGCGCATTCCATCGTTAGTCCCATCAGAGATTTTGAAGTGGTATTAGCTCTATCCATGACATACTCCACACGATATTCTTCATCGATCACACCACCCTCTTGGGTTATTTTATGATTTCGATTAAACCCTGTTGCCACAATTTGCTCCAAACTGGCATCTGGCATTAGATCTCCTGCCAATTGCCATTTTATAAATTGGTCGTAGGATAAATTTTTATTAAAAGCATGGATTACCCAATCTCTCCAAGGCCACATCACGCGCTCCAAATCATCCTGATAGCCATGAGTATCTGCATATCTCGCAATATCCAACCAATCGGAAGTCATTCTTTCACTATAGGATGGAGATGCTAATAATTGATCAATGACTTTTTCATAAGCATTCTCAGCTTCATCATTAATAAATGCATCAATATCTGCTATGGAAGGAGGTAAGCCGGTAAGATCAAAATAAACCCGTCGTAACAACTTTTCTTTTGAGGCTTTTTCTGAAGGATTTATTCCTTTTTGCTTAAGGGTACTAAGAATGAAATTGTCAATTTCATTTGCGGGATTGCTGTTTGAAACAACAGGGACAGCACCTTTTTGAGGCACGACAAAAGCCCAATGATCTTTCCACTCTGCGCCCTGTTCTACCCATTTTGTGAGTACTTGCTTTTCATAATCTGATAAGCTCAAATTAGAATGCACAGGAGGCATGATTTTTTCTTGATTGGGATTATTTATTCTATAAACTAACTGACTGGTCTCTTTATTTCCTGGTACTATAGCATAACGATCTAAATCTTTACCTATGGCACCAAAAGCGTTTTCTTTAATATCCAATCGGAGCCCTGCTTCTCTAGTTCCTTCATCTGGACCGTGACAGAGGTAACAACGATCGGAAAGAATAGGTTTCACATCAAAGATGTAATCAATTTCATCTGGAACTTTTTCAGCAATAGTATTTATTTCTGTAGTATCTGAAATTTGATACCCGTTGTCATTCAAGAGCATCCATCCAAGCTTCAATCCAAGTACAAGGATGAAAGGAATGACAAAGTATAGCCCTAATTTTAATCTGAACTTTTTTCTATTAACCACGGGAATAAATTTTCCCTAAGGTAGTATTTCAATTCTGTTTAGCATAATTTGTATGGCGAATAACAATCCTTGGGCCCTGAAGGTTAAAATAATTTTAAAAGTTCATACTTCACCTACAAATTACACCTTAAATTTTTACATAAAACATCAGGTAAATTGGTCTAGTCTATCACAATTTCATCAATAAATAACCACACGCCTCCACCACTTGGAATTGTTTTTAAATTGGTTGCAATAACTTTGACATACCGAGCATTAACTTCTTTAAAATCGACCACAAAATCTTTGAGTTCGGAAGCACCACTCTTAGCATAAGCATGTTTAATACTTCCTACATCTTGAAATGTCACACCATCTTGGGATACTAAAACACTTACCTTGGAAGGGTAATAAATTCCGGGACCTTGATTTTCCATCGATCCAACGATAACCTGATGTAATGTTGTTTGCTGCTCTAGATCGATTATAACCTCCATATCTTTATCTAGCCAAGCTTGCCATTGACCGTCATGAAAATTCTTTGTCCCTCTCAAAGAGTTTACCATTCCAAATGCTCCTGCTCCTTGATAGCTATCGCTATAAATCTCATTATAAGACACTTTTTTACCAATGGCCTTGTGAAACTTTATTGTTTTATGAAAGACCTTTCCAACGGGCTTATCATTTTCAAACAAGGATGCTTTTATATTCGTGGTTTCTGTAAGTTTAATAGGTTTCATATATTTTACCGAAGTACTACTTAGATCACTCCCGTCAAGAGTATATTGAATATTTGAATTTGGAAACTCATTTTTAAGTAAGACTTCCACAGCTTTATTTTCAATATTAATTTGTGTATCTGCGGTAACTAAATAAGCACTCTTGGCATAATTAATTCCCAAATGCTCATAGCGTGCAAGTAAGGACCTTACTCTTGCTGAAAAATCATCCCAGTCTCTTGACTCTTTAGGACTCCAAACGGTTTCTGCTAAGGCTGAAATTCTTGGAAAAATCATGTATTGTGAATGTGCATTTGTTGGCACAAACTCGGACCAGAGGTTCGCTTGACCTCCTAAGACATGTTTTGCCTCCTCTTCTGTCATTGACTCTACAACAGGATCAAACTCATATACTTTACTCAGTGGTGTAAATCCTCCCCAAGCTAATGGTTCTTCGTTTTGAGGGCCCTGATAATGATCAAAATAGCAATGTGTTCCAGGCGTCATAACAACATCATGACCCTGCTTAGCTGCTTCAACACCTCCTTTTACACCACGCCAACTCATTACCGTAGCATCAGGAGCTAATCCGCCTTCTAAAATTTCATCCCAACCTACTAATTTTTTACCTTTAGAGTTGATGAATTTCTCCATGCGTTTTACAAAATAGCTCTGTAATTGCTCCACATCATGAAGCCCTTCCGATTGCATTCTTTTTTTACAATGTGGACATTTCTTCCAATTAGTCTTTGTGGCTTCATCTCCTCCAATATGGATATATTTAGAAGGAAATATCTCCATAACTTCTAATAATACATTTTCTAAAAACTCAAAAGTACTTTCCTTTCCTGCACAATAAATATCTGTAATTGGCCAAACACCTCCTGATGGTACTCCAACAGGTGTTTCAAAACAAGACAACTCAGGATATGCTGCAATTGCACTGGTAACATGTGCTGGCATCTCAATCTCGGGAATAACCTCTATATTTTTAGACGCTGCATATTTAACGATTTCCTTTAATTCGGCTTGTGTCAAAAATCCACCATAGGTGCCTTTTTCGCCAGGCTTAACAGCTTCTCTCGCACTCCAATGTGCATCTTCCTGATCAACTCTCCAAGCTCCAACTTCAGTTAATTTTGGATACTTTTTAATTTCTATACGCCAACCTTGGTCATCCACTAAGTGTAAATGCAAAACATTCATCTTATGCATTGCTAGACCATCTATAATTTCTTTTATATAATCTTTATCAAAGAAGTGACGTGACAAATCCAACATTAATCCTCTCCACTTAAATCTAGGCTGATCTTTGATCTCAAGGTTTGGAATAATCCATGAGACATTCTCAACTACAGTTTTACTTTCAATCGCAACTGGTAGTAATTGCCGCACTGATTCTAATCCATAAACAAATCCGGCATTCGATTTTGCAGTGATCTTGATGGTTTCAGAATTAACATGCAATGTATACCCTTCACGTTCTAATTTATCATCATTAACAAACTGTATATAATTTGTTTGAGGTGCTTCATTTACGATATCAAGTTCTAATCCTGTTGCCGTTTTAAATCTGGTGATCAAAGCATTTGCGATGTCTTGTTGCTCAGTACTATTTACAACAAATACGGTGTTATTTGTAAATTCAAAATCGCCTGAATTCAATTGTAATTCGACTGGTTTTGGAATTATTTGAATATCACTTTCAACAAACACCTTTGCTTCTTTTGTTTTACAGGCAAGTATCGTTGTTAATATTAGTGTTAGAAATAATAGATGTTTACGCATAACTTAATTATATATTTTTGACGACAAGAATGATTCTTGAATGCCCTTCGTGTTTGGGGAAGCTCCCATTTCAAAAATGAGTGTTCCTCCTTTTATAATTTCTTTGTGAGTAATATAGTTTCTGTCAATCAATTCGTCATTCAAAATTATAGACTGAATATATTTATTCTCTATAGAATTATTTTTAGTAATTATTATAAACTGATTTTCATTTTCTAAATTCAAAGTGGCCTTATCAAAAATGGGGGATCCAAAACTATAGACTCCCTGAGCGGGATTCACAGGATAAAACCCTAAACTACTGTATATATACCAAGACGACATTTGCCCACAATCTTCATTACCACAGTGCCCGTTGGGCGTGTTTTTATATTGTGTCTCTAAAATTTCTCTAACCAATTCTTGTGTTTTCCATGGTTTATCTATAGCATTATATAAATATGCAACATGATGACTTGGCTCATTGCCATGTGCATATTGCCCAATCATGCCTGTACTAAAAATTGGCAACTTGTCTTCAGGAAGTGGTTTTAAACTAAACATGGTATCCAGTTTCTTTTCAAAGGGCTCCTTCCCTCCAACTTCAGCGATTAATCCTTCAATATTTTGAGGCACCGACCAAAAGTATTGCCATGCATTGCTTTCGCAGAAATATGGTGAATAATCCTTTGGAATAAATTCCTTAACAAATGTTCCATCCTTCAATTTAGGACGCATAAATGTAGATTGAGAATCATACACATTCCTCCAGTTTTCGGAGCGATCTAAGAAGTAATTGTAATCATCAGTTTTATTCAAAGCTTTTGCAAATTGTGAAATGCACCAATCGTCATAAGCATATTCTAAGGTTTTTGAAACCGACCAATTCTCGTGATGTTCATCTACAGGGATATAACCCAGCGTTTTATAAACATCAATTTGCCGCCCATTATCCATCGCACTAACTTTACATGCTTCATAGGCCAATTCGGAATCGAAATCTTCTATCCCTTTAAAATAGGCATCAACTATTACCGGAACAGCATGATATCCTATCATCATATTGGTTTCATTTCCTTGCATGGACCAAACAGGAAGTAAATTCGTTTCCTTATAATGAGCCAACATAGAGTTCACCATATCTGAGACACGTTCTGGATGCATGATAGTATATAGTGGATGAGCTGCTCTATATGTATCCCATAAAGAAAAGGTATCATAGCGTTCAAATCCTTCTGCTTTCATTACTGTATCATTAGCCCCTTTATAGTTGCCATTATGATCACTCAGTAAAGTTGGTGCCAACATTGATTGATACATCATGGTATAAAAGATCTCCTTTTTATCTACATCATTTGTTTCTATCTCTATTTTTTGCAATTCACGTTCCCAAATACTATCGGCTTGCTCTTTATACTCGTTAAAATCAAAATGACTTGCTTCAAAGGCCAAAGATTTATGAGCCCCATCAATATTTGCTGTTGATAATCCTGTCTTTAAAATGATCTCCTCGCCTTCAGAGGTTTGATAATTTAAAATGATTCTCGTATTTTTTCCGTGAATTGGAGAAGCAACAACCGTGTCGTTTTTATAAATCTGATACGATTTAAACGGCTTTGAAAGCTGAATTTCAAAATAAATACGTTGATCTTTTGCCCAACCCGTAGACTTTCTATAACCCTGAATAGTTGTACTATCAATTACTTGTATATAAGTATCTGTTGGACTATCCCAATTCAATGCATATCCTAAGTCAATATTGATTTGAGACAAACTGTCCTTTGGGAATGTGTATTTATGAATTCCTGTTCGTGAAGTGGTTGTTAACTCGGCTTTAATTCCAAAATCTAATAAATCAACTTTATAATACCCCGGTGAAGCCTCCTCTTTTTCATGAGAAAAGCTTGAAAATGGCTTAAAATTATTGGCTTTAATTCTAGAATTAAATCGGCTATTGGTTGGCATCACCAATATATCGTATAAATCTCCGGCGCCAGTGCCTGTTAAATGGGTATGTGAAAACCCTGAAATTATTGAATCCTGATAATAATACCCTGCAATTCTATCCCATCCCGGAATACCAATATCCGGACTCAATTGGACCATTCCAAATGGAACCGTAGCTCCTGGATAAGTATTTCCAGGACCATCAGTACCAATAAAGGGATTTACAAAAGCGGTTAATTTTATAGGATCTTCTTTATCCTGCGTGCAACTACATACCAGTACCGTTAATAAGATAAAAAAGAAACTATATTTAGGCATATCGATTACTTTTCAAAGCTTGCTTTGGTTTCTTTTATCGTTTTTAAATAGTCATCCGTCAATTGAGGTCCATCAAAAAACGTCACGCCTTTTGCTCCGTTTTCTTTAGCCAATAGAATGGCTTGTTTTAGTTCTGCAGACGAAGTAAACGGTGGTAAATAAACCCCCGTATTAATACCAATGTTTTTGGATTTAACATCTTCAACACCTTGCTTAGTTGCATAGCCAATCCAATCGATTTCTTCATTATAAAAACCGTGATAAATCATTGGATACACTTCATCTATATTCCATTTGTCCCATCGTTGACGCACCATATGGTCGGCCATTTCTGGATAAGGGAATACTGCTGCTGTTAATTTTTTATTGTTTTTATTTACAATATCATAGGCATCATCAACCACACTTTTAATGGCATTCAATCTGAAGTTTTTCCACTCCATATCTATAGCTGTATTTGTGCTTTCTTTAGGGTTTTTATGATGTAATTTCTCGAACTCAGAGATACAAACATCACAATAGCAAAAATCATATTCTGCCATTTCTGTTTCTTGTTTTAAGTCGTACTTTGGAAGTAATCCAATAGGTAAAAAGATATCTGGAAAACGAATATAATCCAAATGCACACTTTCAATGCCTTCAACTTTTGCCAATCCTTCAACTAACCCCAATACATGATTACGAGACGCTTCTCTTGTAGGACATAACCATTGATAATAGCCTACATATGGGCGCGTATCAAAACAGGATTTCCCATCTCTACTTACCATATACCAGTCTGGATGTTTTAAAGCAACCGTATCTCCAGGGCGGTTCATAGCCATAATCCAGGCATGTACCTTTAGACCTTCTTGTTTTGCAACTGGCACT
>Ga0209395_1006673_pt1 | contig 12376 bp, 10 predicted proteins | sample GOMGulsemesocosm_3_FD_184635 | JGI IMG/M metagenome (GOLD analysis project Ga0209395, IMG submission 184635) | Methane-oxidizing microbial communities from mesocosms in the Gulf of Mexico - GOM9D Gulf of Mexico (SPAdes) (version 2) | ecosystem: Environmental > Aquatic > Marine > Cold seeps... | reverse complement strand
TGGCCATTCTCAAGTTCAACTCGGAACATAGTGTTAGGTAAAGTATCAAGAACCGTACCTTGCATTTCAATATTTTCTTCTTTCGCCATGGGGCGCTAAACCTCTAATGTTGTGCAAATAAGCCATGAAATAACCCGTAAGTGGTGATATTTTCAGGCAGATAAAAAAGCTGCGCGAATAATGCCTAATTGCACGACTAATGTAAAGGCTTGCGGCTATTTATTTAGCTATTTTGCACTTCTTAGCGGGTGGCTCTGTATTTAATTGCCATTCATTGTCAATAAAGCGCTCAAAAGGGAAATATCTGTTTTTGTAATTCATCTTTTGACAATCATCTATTTGATAACCCAAATATAAATAGGGCAATGCCATTTCTTGACAAAGTGAAAGCTGTGTCAAAATAGAGAATATGCCCAAACCCTTGGCTTTGTGAGCAGGATGATAGAAGGTATAAACGGCGGATAAGCCATTGTTTAATACATCAGTTACCGCAACACAAAGTAATTGTTCTCTATTACTTCCTGCTACAGCATCGCCTTCTTCCGTACTCTCATCAGCTGGAAGCCAGGTCTCAATGAATAATTGCTTAGTTAAATTACAACTTAAAAAACTTTTAAATTGTTCAAAAGAAGCCGGGTACATACTGCCGTCTTGATGCAGGGTATTTATGTAGTTTTCAAATAATGGATAGTAGCTATCTTTTAAGCTAGTTGATTGCTTTATGATTAGATTATCATTTCGTTTTAGTGAACGTTTTTGGCTCTTTGAAGGGCAATAGTCATTAACTAATACACGAATGGACTGACAGGCATTGCAATTAGGGCAGTGGGGTCGATAGCTTTGCTCGCCGCTACGACGAAAGCCTTGTGTCATTAACCAAGCATAATTATCACTGGTGTGAAGCCGCTCATCAACAGCGATAAGCAGGCGCTCTTCTTGATCGGGTAAATAATTACAGGGAAATACTTTACTTACACCTAATTGATAGGAAATACTGCTCATTAATGGTTCGCCAGTGTTAAATATATCTTTGAAAAAAATTAAATGGTTAACGTTCGTGCTTGCCAGAAATTATTGGGCACTGTCTTAGTTATAGCACTTTGTTGTCGTTGAATAAAATCGTCGCGGGAAACTTCTTTAGCGCCCATATCTTCAAGGAACGGGTTAAGTAGCTGACAATCAATAAAGTCTATATTAATGCTTTTGAGCAATTCACCTAAAGCAATAAGCGCAAACTTCGAGGCATTATTTTGCTTGTAGAACATCGATTCACCAGAGAAAAACCCATTTATAGCGACACCGTATAAACCACCTACCAGCTCTTTCTCATTATTATCAAGGGTTAACCAAACTTCAATGGAATGGGCATGACCTTGTTGATGTAAGTTAATATAAGCGGCTTGCATATCATCAAGTATCCAGGTCTCATCCATCCGAAACGGGGCATCGGCACAAAGCTGTATCACCTGAATAAAGTCTTGATTAAGGGTTAGGGTATAAGGCGTTTTACGTATCGCTTTAGCCAACGTACGGTTTATTCGTAATTGTTCAATGTTTATAATGGCCCTTGGATCAGGTGACCACCACATTAATGGGTCATCTTCACTAAACCAAGGGAAGATACCTTGGGAATAAGCCTTAAGTAATCTAGCACTCGATAAGTCGCCACCGAGGGCAAGCAAACCGTTTGGCTCTGTGAGTGCTCCTTCAATGGATGGGAAAGCTAAACTGGCATCATCAAGTTGATACAGCATTTGACTCATAATATCTTCTCAACGTTATCGTTTTAAGGTTATGGTTTCAAAGTTAACATGGAACAGCATCGACTCTTATTTAGGAGTCAGAACTTACAAGTTAAAATAACAATGCACAAATAAATAAACCACGTAAACAATGAAGCTTAGGTGGTTTATTGATGTACTGAAAAGGTCTTGTTGACGCTTTTATGCTCTTTTATTTATTGCACTTCTAGTTTTGTGCGTCTAAGTAACGCTCTGCATCTAATGCCGCCATACAACCAGCACCTGCAGAAGTGATTGCTTGACGATAAATATGATCAGCAACATCACCAGCAGCATAGATACCTTCAACATTCGTTTGTGTTGCGTTACCTTGTGTACCGCTTTGAATGGTTAGGTAACCATCTTTCATATCAAGCTGTCCTTTGAAGATATCAGTATTTGGCTTATGACCAATGGCAATAAATACACCCGCTACGTCGAGCTCTTCAGTTGCATCTGATTTCATATCTTTTAAACGTAAACCAGTTACACCCATGTTATCGCCAAGTACTTCATCTAACGTACGGTCGGTATGTAAAACGATATTACCGTTTGCTACTTTTTCATAAAGTCTATCAGTTAAGATTTTTTCACTGCGGAAAGTATCGCGACGGTGAACTAAATGTACTTCACTAGCAATGTTTGAAAGGTATAACGCCTCTTCAACAGCAGTATTACCACCACCAACAACAGCAACTTTTTGGTTCTTGTAGAAGAAACCATCACATGTAGCACAAGCTGAAACACCACGGCCCATGAAAGCTTCTTCTGAAGGTAAACCTAAGTATTGTGCTGATGCACCCGTACAAATGATTAGTGCATCACAAGTGTATTCGCTGCTGCCTGTTAATTTATAAGGCTTAGAAGAGAAATCAACTGATTCAATGTGATCAAAGATAATTTCAGTATCAAATTTTTCAGCATGTTTTTGCATACGTTCCATTAATGCTGGACCTGTTAAATCATCGGCATCACCTGGCCAGTTTTCAACATCAGTAGTTGTGGTTAATTGACCACCTTGTTGCATACCTGTGATCATTACAGGTTTTAAATTTGCGCGGGCAGCATATACTGCAGCTGTGTAACCAGCAGGGCCTGAGCCTAAAATTAGTAGGGGACAGTGTCTTACGTCGCTCATGATTTCTCCAAGAAAAATAGATTACTTTGAATAGTTATTGTTACTTATCATTATTAATTGGGATGATAAGGAAATAATACAAGGGGGTAAATAACTTCTTCGTTATATGATAAATAAAAAAAAACGCACATTTGCTTAACTGTAAGCATATGTGCGCTTTAGGCAATAACGGCTTCTCTAATGAAAAGGATTACTGCGTAGTGTTTGTTTTGTCGCTAACTAAGCGTTTAAGGCAACAGCAGGCTCAACATATTCATAACCTAATACATCAGCAACTGGCTTGTAAGTGATTTTTCCAGCCGCTACGTTTAAGCCAGCCATTAAATGTTCATCATCTAATAATGCTTGCTTAGCACCTTTGTTAGCGATAGTTACAGCAAATGGCATAGTTGCATTAGTTAATGCCATCGTTGAAGTACGTGCAACACCACCTGGCATGTTAGCAACACAGTAATGTACAACACCGTCAACTACATAAGTTGGCTCTTGATGAGTTGTTGCTTTAGATGTTTCAAAACAACCGCCTTGGTCAATTGCAACATCAACGATAACAGCGCCTTGCTTCATCATTTTGATGTGTTCTTTAGTCACTAATTTAGGAGCAGCAGCACCTGGAATTAGTACAGCGCCAATAACTAAGTCAGCTTCAACAATTAATGTATCCATGGCATCAGCAGTTGAATAAACTGTTTTTAAACGACCATCAAATTCAGTATCTAATTGACGTAAACGTGGTAAAGAACGATCTAAAATAGTAACGTCTGCGCCCATACCTACAGCCATACGTGCTGCTTGAGTACCAACAACACCACCACCAACTACTAATACTTTAGCTGGAGCAACACCTGGAACACCACCTAATAAAGCACCTAAACCGCCTTGTGCTTTTTCTAATGCGTGAGCACCAGCTTGAATAGACATACGGCCAGCAACTTCAGACATAGGCGCTAATAATGGTAAACCACCAGAAGCAGCTGTAACTGTTTCATAAGCAATACACGTTGCGCCAGAAGCAACTAATAATTCAGTTTGTTGTGGATCTGGTGCTAAATGTAAGTAAGTGAATAATATTTGACCAGGGCGTAGCATTTTACATTCAATTGGTTGCGGCTCTTTTACTTTGATGATCATATCAGCAGTTGCAAAGATTTCTGAGGCACTATCAATTATTTTTGCGCCTGCAGTGATATATTGTTCGTTATCAAAACCAATTGAAGCACCACCGTTGTTTTCAACAATCACTTCATGACCATTTACAACTAATTCTTTAACGCCTGCAGGTGTTAAGCCAATACGGTACTCGTGGTTTTTAATTTCTTTAGGTACGCCAATAATCATAATATTCTCTCTTTAAGCAAAGCTTGTTGGAATGCACATTGAGTGTGCTTGTAATATTTGCGACTAGTATAGTAGTAAATAAATAGAATAACCTGTCGTTATTTATAAAATGGCGATATATAATGCTAGTTATCAATCAAAAGACAGAGTTATATAAATGAGCCTAAACAAAACCATTGATCGCATTGATAAAAACATACTCTTTGAATTACAAAAGAACGGCCGTTTATCTAATGTCGAGTTATCAAAACGTGTCGGTTTAAGTCCTACCCCTTGTTTAGAAAGAGTTAAACGCTTAGAGAAGGAGCAATTTATTAGCGGGTATAAGGCAATACTAAACCCACTTAAACTTGATGCTGCCTTATTAGTTTTTGTCGAAATCACCTTAACTAAAACAAGCCCTGATGTATTTGATGATTTCGCCAAAGCGGTAGATGAACTTGATGTTATTCAAGAATGTCATCTAGTTTCAGGTGATTTTGACTTTTTATTAAAAACACGGGTAAAAGATATGTTGGCTTATCGTGAGCTACTTGGCGACACTTTACTTAGGCTGCCAGCGGTAAGCGAAAGTAGAACCTATGTAGTGATGGATGAAATTAAATCGACTAACTTACTTGCTATTAAACGTTAACTAGTAAGCTGTTTATTTATCCAGTACACTGTGAGTATAGTTAAAATATGGCTAATATGAGTGAAATGTGATGTGGTAATGTTAATTTATTGCTGCTAACGAAGCGCGAATTTGTTACTTTAGCCTTTATATGGGTAATTTTTCCCTAATTATTTCCAATGGTACTACTAATTGTCTTCTGATCTTATAGAAAATTCCGATGTGTCACTTGATACATTAGCTGATAAACAACTTACCGGCGTGCAACGCCTACTTGAAGCGGGTTTATTATTTTTTACCGTCTTTGCCATGTTTATGATGTTGGCGTTGTTTAGTTTTGATCCCGCCGATCCAGGTTGGGCTCAAACAGGCTATCAAACTGAAGTTCGCAATTTAGGCGGCGCAGTTGGCGCATATCTTTCTGATCTATTTTTAAACCTCTTTGGGCTTATTGCCTATAGTTTGCCTTTTGTTATTGCCATTGTTGGTTGGTTATTATTTCAACGTTTTCATGAGTTAATGCAACTTGATTATTTAACCTTAGGACTAAAGCTTATTGGCTTTTTCATGCTTTACCTCGGTGTTACCTCACTAGCGAGTATGAATTTTGATGATGTTTTTTATTTCTCAGCTGGTGGGATTTTAGGTGATGTACTGAGCAAAACCTTATTACCGTATTTTTCATTTGTTGGCTCTACCTTATTATTCCTTCTTTTTACGTGTGCGGGTTTTGTTCTGCTAACGGGTTTTTCTTGGCTTAAATTTATTGATTGTGTTGGTCAATATGCCATTGAAGCGGCATTGTGGTTGATAAAATTACCAAAGCTGATCAAAGAGCATTTTGGCACTAAGGATATAAACGACACCAATGATGATTTAGGTAATGTTAAAAGCCGCCTTGTTGAACGTAAAGAACCTATTGAAGAAGAGATTTCGTCTGCAGTACATGCTAAAACTGCCATTATTGAGATACCAGAGCTACTTAATGAAGAGCCTCAAGTTAATAAAAATGAACCAGTTATAAGTAAAGCTGATAGAAAAGTTAAAAGTAATGTTGAACATAAAAGTGAACCCTTTATTGATATTTCTGAACTCATGTCTGAGCCATCAGTAGGTACTATTCAAGACCATGTCAGTGAAAAAGAGATCACCGCAGCTTTTGCTGATGTTGAAAAACCCAATGTTGCAGATGATTATAAATTTCAAGAGACAATCACTACCGTTCAACAAAACCTAACTGCTGATAATGGTCAAGTGAACTTAGTGGCTGTTGAAGAGGAGATAGGTCAGGGCATGCCGTCAATTGATTTACTTGACCGTCCTGATAAAGCTAAAAACCCTATTAATCAGGATGAATTGGATCAAGTTAGCCGCTTAGTTGAAGCCAAATTACTTGATTTTGGTGTACAGGCACAAGTGGTGTCTGTTTACCCTGGGCCTGTTATTACACGCTTTGAATTAGATTTGGCGCCTGGTGTTAAAGTAAATAAAATAACTAGTTTATCGAAAGATTTAGCCCGTGCGTTATCAGCGATAAGTGTACGAGTTGTTGAAGTAATTCCGGGTAAATCAGTCATTGGTTTAGAACTCCCCAATAAACATCGTGAAATTGTTTATTTAAGTGAAGTGATTGGTTGTCCTGCCTTTGAAGAATCATCTTCACCACTTGCTATGGTGTTAGGTAAAGATATTGCCGGTGACCCGGTAGTTGTTGATTTAGGAAAAATGCCACATTTACTAGTTGCGGGTACCACTGGCTCTGGTAAATCTGTTGGTGTTAATACCATGATTATCAGCTTGCTTTATAAATCAACGCCAGAAGATGTGCGAATGATTATGATCGATCCAAAAATGTTAGAGCTTTCTGTGTATGAAGGTATTCCACATTTACTGGCCGAAGTCGTAACTGATATGAAGGATGCTGCCAATGCACTACGTTGGTGTGTGGGTGAAATGGAGCGTCGTTACAAGGTTATGTCAGCAGTTGGTGTGCGTAATCTTAAGGGCTACAACAAAAAGGTACTTGAAGCGATTGCTAAAGGTGAGCCACTCATTGACCCTACATGGCAACCTAATGACGGTATGGACCAAACACCGCCACTGTTAGAAAAATTACCAAGCATTGTTGTTATCGTTGATGAATTTGCCGATATGATGATGATTGTTGGTAAAAAAGTTGAAGAGCTCATTGCTCGTATTGCGCAAAAGGCCCGTGCTGCTGGGATACACTTAGTCTTAGCAACTCAGCGTCCATCAGTTGATGTTATTACCGGTTTGATTAAAGCAAACATACCAACACGTATGGCGTTCCAAGTTTCGTCAGGCTTGAACTCTCGCACTATCTTAGATCAACAAGGGGCGGAGCAGTTATTAGGTATGGGTGATATGCTCTATTTACCTCCTGGTACTGGTGTGCCGACCCGTGTTCATGGCGCGTTTATTGACGATCATGAAGTGCATGCCGTTGTTAAAGATTGGAAATCTCGTGGTGAGCCAAACTACGTGGAAGAAATACTATCAGGTGAACACGAACAAGATATTTTATTACCTGGCGAACAACTAGAAGCCAGCGAGGGTGAAGAGGTTGACGCGCTTTATGACGAAGCGGTAAATTTTGTCACAGAAAAGCGCCGTGTTTCAATCTCAAGTGTACAACGACAATTCAGAATAGGTTATAACCGCTCAGCACGAATTGTTGAACAAATGGAAATGCAAGGTGTCGTATCTACACCGGGTAATAATGGTGCCCGTGAAGTATTAGCGCCGCCACCTGTACGCGACTTTTAACCGAATTCGAAGTAAAACACTGTTAAAAGTAAGTAAGCCAAACAAAGAAATTAATCATATTTATAGTGTTGCATCCTAGGTGCCTGCACAATTAGTCAGAGTAGAATATAGAACTATGCAAAACACATTTGAAACACCAGGGCTGAACAACGGCTCAACATTTCAGTTAGTTAAAAAGTCTGTAAAGAAACTTGCCCTAGCGGGATTGTTAATACCTGTAATTAGTTTTACTCCTTTAGCAGTACATGCAGCCGACAGCGCGGCAGGTTCCTCTGCAGTTCAAGCTGATTCCGCTAAGCAGCTATTAATGAGTAAACTTGCCAAATTGTCTTTTTTTAGCGCAGATTTCAGCCAAAGAATTTTTAATAGCCAAGGTGAGCTGTTACAACAAGGTGGTGGTACTCTTGCGATTAATAAACCTAACCTAGTGAATTGGAAAACCACGTCACCTGATGAAACACTGATTATTAGTGATGGTAATACGCTTTGGTTTTATGACCCCTTTATCGAACAAGCGAGCGCATACAGCTTAGCAAAGTCTATTCATAATACGCCAATTTTATTATTAACCAGTGATGAGGCAACTATCTGGCAGCAATATCTGGTTAGGCAAGAACAGCAGCGTTTTATTGTCACCCCAATAGATAGCAGTTCCCAAATTAAGCAGTTAACGTTACGCTTTAGTGATGAGAGTTTTCAATTAAGCGAGTTTTCATTTCAAGATGCTACAGGTCAAGTTAGTCAAATCAACCTAACTAATTTTAATGCCAAGATTAAGCCTAACGCAGCATTGTTCACATTTACCTTGCCCGAAGGTGTAAGACTTGAAGATAAGCGCTAACGCTATGTTGTCGTTAAATCAATCAAGGTTAATAAAAGTTTAGCTTCAAGCGATGAAGGAAGGTATGAATAAAGGTTTAGATAAAGCTTCTGATAGTGGCTTAGACAGAAGTGAACATGGAGGTCAGCAAGAGTCACTTTTTGATTCAGCACCACCTGAGCCAGATCAGCCAAGTAATAGCGAAGCGCCTGCCAGTAGTTTTATGCCACTGGCAGCAAAAATGCGCCCAAAAACCTTAGCTGATTATGTTGGTCAACAACATATCCTTGGCGGTGACTCACCGTTAACTCAAGCCATTGAGCAAGGTCATTGTCACTCGCTTATATTTTGGGGCCCACCAGGGAGTGGTAAAACGACGTTAGCAGAAATTATTGCACAGCATGCCAATGCTGAAATTGAACGTGTATCCGCAGTTACTTCAGGGATAAAAGAAATTCGAAGTGCTATTGAAAAAGCAAAATTACGCGCGCAAGGTGAGGGCAGTAATAAACGACGAACAGTACTCTTTGTTGATGAAGTGCATCGTTTTAATAAATCGCAGCAAGACGCATTTTTGCCACACATAGAAGATGGCACTATCATCTTTATCGGCGCAACCACAGAAAATCCGGCTTTTGAATTAAACCAAGCGCTATTATCTCGTGCACGTTTATATACGCTAAAGAAGTTAACTGCCGATGATTTACAGCAAGTATTGGCGCGTGCTATTTCATTGTGTGAGTGCGAGCAAGGTATTGTTGTTGAGCTTAGTGATGATGCAAAACAAAGTTTACTTAATCGTAGTGATGGTGATGCAAGACGATTACTGAATTTACTGGAAAACTGCCTCGATAGTACACTTGCTGAGCCTCGCGTTGATTCCAATGCAGAGCAAGGCAATCAACTGTTTGTTAAAAGCATTTCGGTAGATTTGATTGCCCAAGTAGCGGGCAGTAAAATAGCCCTTTATGATAAAGGCGGTGATGCCTTCTATGACTTAATCAGTGCTTTTCATAAATCGGTTCGTGGCTCAAGTCCTGATGCTGCTTTGTATTGGTATGCAAGAATTCTTACCGCCGGTGGTGATGCGTTATATGTAGCCAGGCGGTTACTTGCTATTGCCAGTGAAGATATAGGTAATGCTGATCCCCGTGCCATGCAACTTGCCATTAATGCATGGGATACATTTCATCGCGTAGGCCCAAGCGAAGGAGAACGCGCAATTGCCCAAGCAACGGTTTATATGGCACTTGCGCCTAAAAGTAATGCTGTATATCAAGCCTTTAACAAAGCAAAAGTATTAGCGCAACAAACCTGTGACTTAGATGTACCTTTGCACCTGAAAAATGCCACCAGCAGTATCACCAAGGAGCTAGGTCATGGTCAAGATTATAGATATGCACATGATGAAATAAATGCTTTTGCTGCAGGAGAAAATTATTTTCCCGAAGCGCTAGCTAATGCCGATAGCTCACATACAAACTTATATCAGCCGACTGAACGTGGTCTTGAAAAACAGCTAAAAGACAAACTTGAATATTTAAATCAACTTAATAGGGAAAGCCATGAGCAGCGCTATTAGTAACTTTACTTTATATGCGTTTGTTGCGATAGGAGGGGCGTGTGGGGCAAGTTTACGCTTTTATATTTCGCAACTAGTGTTAAATTGGCTCGGAAAAGGTTTCCCTTTTGCCACATTGATGGTTAATATCTGCGGCTCATTTGTTATGGGTTTACTCTATCAACTTATTGAGCAAGAAATTCTCGATATTAATATACATAGAACCCTAATAGGGATAGGTTTTTTAGGTGCATTTACCACCTTTTCTACATTTTCACTGGACTCCTTGTTATTATTGCAACAAGGTGATGTGTTAAAAGCCGCGATAAATATTTTATTAAACGTATCGCTGTGCATTGGTGCAGCAGCTTTAGGCATGTTTATGGTTACGGCTTTGGCAAAATAACTGCTGAGACATGCAATCAGCGTACGTAGAATACATGTAACTTACATAGAACAAACAAAAAACACTTTTTAATAACTTTATAAATAAGAATGTGAACAATTATGCTTGATGCAAAACTGCTTAGAACTGATTTAGATAATATTGCACTACAACTCGCTAAACGTGGCTATGAATTAGATACCGAAACATTACGTACGTTAGAAGATCAGCGTAAGGGTAGCCAAATTAAAACCCAAGAACTTCAAAACGAACGTAATTCACGTTCAAAGTCTATTGGTCAAGCGAAAGCGCGTGGTGAAGATATAGCGCCATTACTAGCACACGTAAGCCAGTTAGGTGATGATCTTGATGCCGCAAAAGCAGAGCAAGATCAGGTTTTAGCTAAAATTGATGCGATTGCCAGTGCTATCCCGAATCTACTTGATGAATCAGTACCTGACGGAAAAGATGAAGACGATAACGTAGAAGTAAAACGTTGGGGCACTCCTACTGAATTTGAATTTGATGTAAAAGATCATGTTGACTTAGGTTTTGGCGTAGACAAAGGTTTAGACTTTGAAAGCGGCGCAAAACTTGCTGGTACTCGATTTGCGGTAATGCGCGGTAAAATTGCTAAATTACATCGTGCTATCGCCCAATTCATGCTTGATACACACACCGAAGAGCATGGCTACCAGGAAATGTACGTGCCTTATTTAGTTAACCCTGAGTCATTATATGGCACAGGTCAATTACCAAAATTTGGTGAAGACTTATTTCACACGGACTTATCTAATAAAAAACTGTCACTTATTCCTACTTCAGAAGTGCCTTTAACTAATTTAGTACGTGATGAAATTGTTGATGAAGCTGATTTACCAATCAAAATGACAGCACACACACCATGTTTCAGAAGTGAAGCTGGCTCTGGTGGTCGTGATATCCGTGGCCTTATCCGTCAACATCAATTTGATAAAGTTGAAATGGTGCAAATAGTTAAACCAGAAAATTCAATGACTGCACTGGATGAATTAACACGTCACGCTGAAGTTATTCTTGAAAAGCTTGAATTACCATACCGTACAGTACAGCTTTGTAGTGGCGATGTTGGTTTTAGTGCCGCTAAAACATTTGATTTAGAAGTATGGTTGCCTGCGCAAAATACCTATCGCGAAATTTCATCATGTTCAAACATGGGAGCATTCCAAGCACGTCGTATGCAAGCCCGCTTTAGAAATAGTGAAACAAACAAGCCAGAGTTATTGCATACGCTTAATGGCTCAGGTTTAGCAGTAGGGCGTACGTTAGTCGCTATTTTGGAAAACTACCAACAAGCAGATGGTAGTATTAATATTCCTACAGTATTACAACCGTATATGCGCGGTGCTACAAATATTGGTTAAATTTTAGTTCATGTTCTATGAATTATTTAAAGCGCGACTTAGGAAACTAAGTCGCGTTTTTTAATATATATTGGTTAATCTTTTCTCTTAGCAAGCGTAATGACTTGCTGGATATTCGTTTTATAAGCATTAGTTCTTGTTGTACATAGAGAAAATATATCAGGGCAAGGTACTTGATTGAGCAATAGCTGGCTATTTTGATTGTGAGTAACGCAGACGTGGATTATATTAACCAGCACAAGTGGATAATAATTTAATGGAATTGGTATTATTTATCAACGAGTAATCATAAGCAGCATTTAAGAATAAATATTGATAAATAAAAAAACACATACCTGATTATTTATACAGTTCTATTGAGGCTTGATATGTGTCCTTGATAGACAGAATAATTCCGTAATGCACGCAATAAGGGAATTATAGAAATACCATTAAAGTCTTTGATATTTATACTTAAAGAGTGTACTTTAGTCTATATTAAAAATCATGATAGACGGAAAAAATCCGTGTTTAAACACGGAATTATTCTCTCTATTAAGCTGTTAGGCTT
>Ga0209395_1006669_pt1 | contig 12380 bp, 11 predicted proteins | sample GOMGulsemesocosm_3_FD_184635 | JGI IMG/M metagenome (GOLD analysis project Ga0209395, IMG submission 184635) | Methane-oxidizing microbial communities from mesocosms in the Gulf of Mexico - GOM9D Gulf of Mexico (SPAdes) (version 2) | ecosystem: Environmental > Aquatic > Marine > Cold seeps... | reverse complement strand
TTAAACAGTATCACCGCGAGGGATTGATTAAATCGGCCGATAAACGAGTACTACAAGGAGCATTGTATAAGATGCTGGGCTATATCACGGGTATAGACGTGATGACATGATAGCCTGGTATCTACCGTCTTTAACGATTTGGTGATAAGCGGCTTTGGTTTTTTCAACAATATTTAACGGTGTTTGTTTGCTATAGGCGATATAACTTGCGCCTGACAGCTGCGGAATATCTAATACCGGCACCAGCGAATCTTGAGGGATTCGGTGCGAGGCCAGTATTTGCGCCACACTATCTTCACTGAGAATGATTAAATCAACTTTGTGAGCCAACAACATCTTAAGTTCCTGTACAAGTCCGCCAACATAGGCGAGCTTAGTGAAATTATGTCGCTGCAAAAATACCGTTGTGACATCTTTTCTATTGGCGCTAACGGTAAATTTCTTAAGTGCGTTTAAGCTCGTACCCGCGATTTCTGGGCGAGTGCTAAGACGATAAAAATTATAATTAAGGGGTAATATCTTACCGACCCAATGAAAGTGTTTTTCTCGACTTGCGGTACGATTAAGTGGATAAATCAGTGTATTGGGCTTAGTAATAGCATCACGATAGGCGCGTGCCCACGGCACGATGCGAATATCGTAATCCAAGCCTGAACTCGCCATCACTTCCTTGACCAATGCAGTCCCTATGCCCTTTATTTCATTGCCCTCATAATAGGCTACAGAACTTATTTCAGTGACAACAGTTATTCTAGCGCTGCTGTTGAATGAAATAGCGCCAAAGAGTAATAATAGGATGAGCCGAATACTCATAGTGCCGCTCCAGTGGAAAGTAAATCTAGACGAGTTAGCCAAAAAACTGAAAATGCGAGTAGATTATAGCACAGTCGCCCAGTAGAGAATAAACGAAGGGAGTAACAAACAGGGCAAGGATCATGAACTTTCCATTTTGGGCTAAAGTGTGATCAAATAGACTCCTTATCCATAGGAGTTTCAAATGCTATCTGCCTTTAATGAACATTTTTCACTAATCCCTGATCATCGCCAACAATCAAAATTGAACACAAGCTTCACGATATTCTTCTAACACTCGTGGTTGGAGTTATTTGTGGCGCTGATGGCTGGGAAGCGATTGAAGAAGTGGCACATAATAAAATTGAGTGGCTAAAAAAATATGGCTCTTTTAAAATGGCATTCCTGTTCACGATACTATTGCACGAGTAGTGTCTTCTTTAGATCCTAAAATGATGAAAAGTTGTTTCATTAACTGGATGAAGTCAGCGCAGGTAGACACGCTCGGCGAAGTCATTACTATCGACGCAAAGACCGTTAGAGGCTCATATGATAAGAAATAAAAGAAGAGCGCGATCCACATGGTTAGCGCGTTTGCTGCGAACAATGGTGTCGTATTAGGCCAAGTTAAAACCGAAGAAAAGTCTAATGAGATAACCGCCATTCCTGCACTGCTTGATTTACTCGATATCAAGGGAAGTATTGTCACGATTGATGCGATGGGCTGCCAAAAGGCAATTGCTAAAAGAATAGGTGACAAAGAAGCCGATTACGTTATTGCCGTTAAACCGTCTTTCCGCACCTAAAGTATATGATTAAATAACTTGACGCAGATCGCTAGATTTGATCTATTACTTATCTTTGGGCGGTAGATAATAATGGCATAATATTCAAGTCAGGGACTCGATCATTTAGAGGGTCACTCGCTTACTCAACCAATGAACTCATTGTGAACCGAGATCAGTTTCAATCTTCGCAATCTTTGTTCGATAACATCATGCACATGTTATCTGATATGTTGCGTTCAACCACTCAAATTACCCAAGATACTCAACAGTCTTGTGCCTCAGTAGACGAATTAAAGAATGTTACCGCTGGAATTAATGATTTTGTAAATATTATCAAAAGTATCTCTGACCAAACGAACCTATTAGCGTTAAATGCGGCGATTGAAGTGGCACGAGCGGGAGAACAAGGTCGTGGTTTTGCGGTGGTAGCTGACGAAGTACGGACACTGGCGCAACGCTCTGCTGAAGCTTCGAACGAGATATCGAGTCTTATTGATAAAGTTAATCAACAAATGATTGGGGTCATCTCAGGCATTGAAGCGGTTGGCGACAAGAGTAATACCATCAACGACAGCACAAGTGCTATCGCTGATACCGCGGGGCAAATTGTTAATCTGTCAAAAAAGATGTATGGCGTGATCACACAGTCCACTGCGGATGCTTTTTTGCAAACGGTAAAGATAGATCACGTGGTATGGAAGTTTGATGTTTATCGTGTGATGCTCGGTATATCAGATAAGCCAATACAGGACTTTGCTGATCACACGATGTGTCGCTTGGGTCAGTGGTATTATACGGGGGAAGGCGCGCAGCGATACGCTAGTCACAGCGCATTTAAACAGATTGAACAACCGCATGCCTCGGTACACCGTCATGGGATCAGTGCGATGAAATCTCATGCCAATGGTGATTTAGACAGTGCAGTGTGTGAGCTTGAGCAGATGGAAAAGGCTAGCTTTGAGGTCGTCGATAAATTGGGTGCGCTGTCACAGCAGCTCGCTAATGAGAGTGAGGCGGATAAGCAACAGACGGTGGGGCTACTATAAAAATGGCGTTCTGAGAGCTATCTACAACAGCAGCCGTAGAGCGGCTGTTGCAGGAGCAAGTTTCTTATTCTAATTCTAACAGTAAGCGCTGGGTATTCTGGCGCAAAACTAGTGTCGCGGCTGATTGGTCATTGTTAACCGACAATATTTGCTGTAATAATACTCTAGCAGAAGGTTTGTCACCACTCTTGGCAGTCGCTTGAGCAAGAGAGTATTTAGTCTGAAGGTTGTTGGGCATTTTCTTGTTGGCGATCTTTAGCATGGTTCTTGATTGAGCGTAATCTCCATGCGCTAGTAGTATTTGCCCTAGCGTGTCATTAAACACCGCAGACTGTGGCGCTGCCTCATGCGCTAATTCGGCATGAGTTTGAGCTAGACTTGTCTCGCCATTTTTAAATAATAACCAGGCTAGATTATTTTGTGCCATTGAATTTGCGGGGGTTATCTCAACAATTCGCGTAAAGAGGTCGCTGGCATTTGATGGTTGATCCAGACGTAAATATTCGTTGGCTAATATATTGAGTACCAATATATCTTTTGGATATTTAGTTAACCATTGATTAAGTTTCTCAATCGCTAGCTGATGTTGATTATCAACGGTAAGGGCAGTTGATAACTGGACTAAGATCAAATTGCTTTCATAATCTTCAAAAAGCGACGTATAGAGTGATACCGCTTTACTATACTCTTTGTTTTGAAAAGTAAATCTAGCTTGGTTCTCTCTAATTTTTACATCGTTGGGATGCTTTTTTATAAGTCGATTAATTAAAGGGCCAGCATTTTTTAGATCATTATTTGCTAATAATAATCGCGCTACTGTAGTTGATATTATTCTGTCGTGAGGTAGTAATAGCGAGGCTTTACTTACAGAAGCTAATGCTTTACTGAGCGCTTTTGATTTTTCAAAGTTAAGTGCCTGCCAGTAATGAACTATCGCGTTATTAGGGGCCATTTTCACCGCTTGACTAAATTGTAGTGCGGCAGGCTGATATTGATGATCTAAGTAATACGCTTGGCCGAGTAGTAAGCGAACCATCAGCACGTCAGAAAAATCCTGTGCACGATCGCCCAATTGAGCAATTACTTCACGATAGTTGTTGAGCGAAATATAGGTTTGCGCAAGCGCTATATTCAATGACACATGTGTAGGGTTTTGGGTTACCGCTTGTTTTAGCCAAGACAAAGCAAGCTTGTCATTACCTATTCTTTTTTCAAGCAGCCACATCTGCTTCAAGGCAAGTAAGTTATTTGGATTCGCTTTTAATATTCTTTTATAGTGATCTTTAGCTAATTCATAATTACGGTCAAGAATTGCGAACTGAGCAAGGTTATGGTTAGCATTAGCATCACCGGGTTTATAGGCTAGTGCTTGGCGTAAATTCTCCATCGCTAAGTCACCTTCATTGCGTTTAATATATATCATCGCTTGTAATGTATAGGCATCAGGTTTTTTCTTACCAGCAGCCTTGAGTTCATCGACGAGTACTTGCGCCTTTTTTAGTTGATCTGTTTTAAGATAGCTTGAAGCCAGCGCCGATTTTATCGCATAGGATTGGGGGGAGTTTTTCAACGCAGCTAATAAATACTCGCTCCCTTGTTCATAGTTCCCTTTTGCAAAGTTGATATTGGCTAATCGCCATTTACTGTGATTATCCTGTGGCGTGAGTTGTGAGGCTCTAAGTAAGAGTGCCTCTCGTGTCAATATTGCATCGGTTCGTCCTTTCGCTGCCTCAACAAACAACGCAGCATCTTTGCCATAGAGATCTTGCTCTGCAATCTTGGATAGGGTGTTAATTGCACTATTATGTTGGTTGAGCATTAGTTGATTAGCGGCGTGTAGTTTTAGAATTGACGCATTACTTGGATAAGCAGTAATTAGCTTACTCGACCAACGATGGGAATTCACATGCATTTTTAAGGCAAAAGAAGCTTGTGCTGCAACATACTGGCTTTCGTGATGGTATGGAATTAACTCGAGTACTTTTTCGGCATGAATTAACGCCGTGTCAAAGTCTTTGTTGATCAATTTTATGTAAGAAAAGTAGTAATTGGCTTGATGAAACAATGGAAAGCGGGTTAGGACCTTAGCAAGTATATTTTCAGCTTCATCATATCGTTTGAGGCCAATCAATGCCTGAGCTATTTTTACCTTTATTTGCGGATCGATGGTTCTTATGCTCGATGCCTTTTGATAAAAATCCAGTGAATCGGAAAAACTCTCAGTCAAATAATACAACTCGCCTTGTAGTAATAGTCCGTCGATATGCAGGGGCATTTCTGTTAGTAGCTTGGTCAGTTGGCTTTGAGAGGCTTCTATATCGTTATCACGCCAGTAGAATTGCGCTTTTGCATAGGTTAGTTCGACATGTGATAATGCGTTGAACTCAGAAGAGGCGACTAGTTCTCTGGCTTCAAGCTCCTTACTTTGCATAATATACATCAGTAATTTGAGCGAGAGTAATTGGCTTTTTTTATCCGCAGTCCAATTTTTATTGATGGCTAAAAGTGGCTCCAGCTCGTCGAAGCTATCTAATCGTAGTAAGACTTTTGCGTACAAAAAAAAGGCTCCGGTGTCAGCGCGATTAAGGCGATAAGCTCTTGATAACTCTTTTTCAGCCTCAACATAGTACCCTTGTTGAAAATAAGCATTGCCGAGTAACTTTCTAGCGACTTGATTATTACTCTCTAATTTTAGAACATTCTTTAGTTCTATCATGGCGCTAGATATTTCGCCCTGTTCGACATGCTTCTTCGCTTGGGCTAAATGAGCCTGGCTGGTCTTGACGTCATCTGAACAACCCACGGTTAACACCGCAACACAAAAAACTAATGCTGCTATTGGCAGCTTCTTGATTGCAAAAATATTGCGCTTCATCTTTATATCCCTTACCCGAAATTATTGATTCTAGTCGAACAAATCAGTTTACGACGTGTTAATACCATAACGTCCTGGTGAAATTATTCCGTTTGGATCCAGTTGATTCTTTATGGCATTTATCAAAAGTTTATGCTGTTCACTCAGTTGTTGCTGAAACAGTGGCCAGTGAACATTCGCTAGTCGGTATGGCGGGAAGCCGTGCTCGATACATTTTTCCAATGCGATAATTGAGCATTGAGTCGCCCGTGCCACTTCGTCTTCGTCATTACTATTAAATAATGGGTTACAAATTAACGCGACTGACCGAGCGTTGATAAAACTAAGTGTAGTGTAAAGATGAAAGCCATGAGTTTTAAACACCTCATGCAATATCGATAACAACTGACTTATGCTGTGCTTATCTGCTGGTGCGGTGGGCGAAAGCCAGATGAGGCCACAGCCATCTTTAGCAACGTCAATCCGACTATCCATAGCTTTTGGATAACCATTACGATGTTTATGGTAGCAACCTTTTAAAAAAAGATTAGTTGGTTTTCCTGTATGCATATCAATTAAGCCCTGTGCGGTGTCTAATTGAGTTTTAAGCGAAATAAAGGATGTCGCAGGTAAGCGTTCCACAAATCTTGACACTCGAGCAATTAGCGCTGGGTCTAAGAAACTGACTTTTACCTGACAATGAGCGTTTAGCCTTGCTTTCAATTCTTTTTTATAGACTCTTATCATGTCCTTAGTGCCATAAAGCGCGCCCGACATCACCCATTCACCAATGCCTAGTTGCTTTAGCTGTGCTTGAATATCGCTATGGGGAACTAATCCGGTAACGTCTTTCCAACTTATGCTTGATGAAAGAATGCGCATACCGTTACCGATATGTATCGTACTGGGTGTAACCCCAAGCATTTTCAATTCAGAAATGGGTTTAATCGCAGATAGGAAATCCTCGTGAGTTTTAAAGACCGCAACAAATGGTAATATTTTCGGAGGCCGCTCAATTAACCAAATACACAACTTGGTGATAATACCGAAGTTGGATTGAGCAAATAACCCCTCAACCGAAGGACCAGCGGTTCTACTGCTGTGACATGTTTTTGAGTTGTGTGTATCGCATTGTTCATAGGCTAGGTGGCCGGTTCGTAATATATGTCCGTTGCCTAGCAAAATTTCATACGAGCAAGAGTGCCCAAAGCGATCACCATATGGGGTATGGCCAAAACCTCTTTCTAGAATATTACCCACCACACTTGAGCCTGTCGAGGATCCTGTACAGTCCATAAAAAGATTAGTCTTGGACAGCGCGTCACTTAACTGTTGCTGGGTGACTCCAGGTTCAATGATCGCATATTTGCTATTCTCATTTATTTCTAGAATCTTATTCATCCGTGAGAGGTCGACAATAACGCTATCATCACAAGAGGGTGTAGCATCGCTATAGCCCCAGTTCTTGCCACAACTTAATGGATGTAAGGGCACTTGACAGTGATTGGCCCTTTTGATAATAAATTCGAGTTGCTGACTAGTTGTTGGCATTAGTGTGGCGCTGACACTTTTTGTCTCGCCCGTTGTTGCTGGTTTGGTATGACAGTCTTGATTTATCGTGAATTGTTGTATTCGCGCATAGTCGAGTATTTCCTCTAAAAAACTCGTAATATCTTCATTTTGTTTCATTCTTAGCCTCGCTCACTATCGCAACAGATTAATACGTGAGTACTATCTTTGTTCTCAAAGCAGTCGTTTATGAATGTTTTACTACCTTGGAGCTCAACCTGTTCTCTATTATCAATCGTTAATATTGAACAATGAAAACGAATGCGCTTTTTCTTCTTAGATATGACTTAGTGAGTGTAGTCGGTGAACTCTATTTCTACAAATCGATAAAGGATTAAATAGGTAAGCGCTTTCAGGAGAATTTTACACCCTCAAAGTTCTTGGCTAGAGATGATATCGGTTTTGGATTTATATTCTTATTTGATCGTTAAAACAGTGTGTTATTTATTTTTGTCTGGATAGTAGGATGTACTGTCTGTCAATGTTCCCCATTTTCTAACAGAGTATGCGACGTGTTTGTTGTCAGTATAATTTACACAAGCTATATAACACGGATTCGCGATGAGAAATTTATGCCTTATCTTATTGAAAATTAATTTTTTTTCTATAATGGCAAGAATGTTGCTTTAACCAAGTCAGGCGAGGAGATATAACGCCTTGTTTTTTAAATTTGCTATAAATAGGCAGGGATTAAAATGAATAAACTCACAAAAAGTACGATAGGAATAGCAATGGTGGCATTGCTCGGCGCAGGTAGTGCCCATGCTGATACGTTAGCATACTCTTATTTAGGTATAGAGAACATGAAGCTGACTGATGGTTCAGGCAATCAGCTAGTAGCTGGTAGCTCGATTAATGTCACTAATTATATTGATAGTACAGAGAATTTGGCTACCTTAGCTAGCATCGCCGGAAATGACTCCAACACCGCGTTTAGTACTCCAGTGTGTCAGGGCGCTGGTTGTGGTGTGGTCGCTGGTTCAGGGTTTAACGAAGCTGCGCCTATCTATACACAGCACTTCGCTCGTGCAGGCTCTACGTTGGATGGTGCTATTGTTTCTGGTCTTGGTGGAGGGTCGGCAGGGGCGACTGCTCGCACCGTGTCAGAGACTCAGTTAATTGCTAACGATAAAGGTAGTGCCAACAGTGACATTAACTTAAGCGCGCAATTTGATTTCAGTTTGACAACTGATACCTTCATCGGATTTGAGTTTGGATCAGTTGGCGGGTTGCACTCACAACAAACCGCTGAGAATAATGCTCCACCTTCAGCGAGTCAATCTGCAGTTCATTTTAGTATTAATATCACCGAAAGTGATGGTACTCCAGTATTTAGCTGGGCTCCTAATGGTTTTGGGTCTGACAACGCTCTAGTGGACGTTGAAGCGTTCTCTAGTGGTATTAACTTAAACACGGGGATTTCTGTTCTTAGTGCTCCTGGGGATATCTCAAGAAATTTAGCAGGCATGTGGCAGGCTAAGAGCACCATGATGTTATCCGCGAATAAAGTCTACAATTTAACTATTAGCCATGGTGTTAATGTCGCAGCGACAAGAGAGGTTCCTGAACCTGGCTCGCTCGCATTATTAGGCTTGGGACTTGCGTCGTTAGGTTTTAGACTCCGAAAGTCATAGTTAAGTTTGTTAGCATAAAGGCTATTAGCTGGTGGCAGCTGATAGCCTTTTATTATTTTGGAAGCTCTCCATTAACGCGTTTCACTCGCCGTCATAATTTCACGTATATCGTCTTAAAATGATATCGCCATTTAAGACGCTAGTACAATCCCCGTTAGCGGTGAATCCATTGCCTCCGTCAATTCAAAGAACTAATACCAATTACAGTAAATAACTGCCCACTTGTGCTGGTTAAAATTAACGATAAGTCTACCGCGTCCTGCTCGCGCCCCTTATCTACGTCCTGTAGGCCTGTCTCTCATACACAAGTTTTGTTTGACTTTTTATCTCGATATGATCAAATGATTTTTTGTTATTTGTGGGTCAACACAATGTTTAATGAAAATCCTCGGCTTTGGGCTGAGCGTCTCTTTGGTCAAGCAAAACTTGGCGGTCTAGAAGAACCAAAAGAACGGTTTAGTTGGCCGGCGATTTAGCGGCTAATATTGGAAGCTCAGTAGTTAAGGCATGTGATGATCCTGCAAGTATTGAAGGTGCGTACCGGTTTAGCCGCAATTCGATGATTAAGTTAGAAAAAATTGCATTGGCTGGTTTCTTACAAACAGATAATATCGTTAAGGAAAGACCACTAGTCTTGGCTATACAAGACACTAAAGGCCTAAGCTACAGGCACTCTGTTTGTGATGAATTAGGCGCTGTAAACTCAGCATCAGCGCAAAGTTAAAAACCCAAAGGGCGCACATTATATGTTCACTCGACTCTAATGATAGATGGGCAATCAGAGCAAGTTCTTGGGTTATCGTATCAAGATTGTTTTTACAGAGAAGAGACAATAAATATCAATCGGCATGGCCGTCAAAGTCGAACGCGTACTGAAAAAAAAATTATAAATGGCAAAAAAGCCAAGAGTCAATATCAGACCGCATGGACTCTCTCGATAACGTTATTGATGTGTGTGACCGAAAATCGGATATGTTTCAATACTTGGAGTACCAAGTGACAAAAGGTAATCGTTTCTTGTGAGAGCCACAGAGAACAGGAAGCTGACTAACCCCAAAGGAAATTTAATAAAAGCGATCGCGGCACTTGAGCCTGTAGAATATTTCACAGTAGACATAAAGCAAAAAGGTGGGCGTAAAGCTCAAGTGACCTTAAGTTATCGGGAAATTGTCATTAAAAAACCGCAGTATTCGCAAGGGGGTAAAGAGATCTGTTTGAATATCAATGTATGCCAAGAAATTGGTGACGCTGAAGAAAAAGAAAAACTTTGCTGGATTCTATGTACGAGTGAATTCGTCACATCGGCCGAAGAAGCGAGAAAAATAGTTAGATATTATGAACTACGATGGCGGATAGAAGAGTTTCATAAGACATGGAAATCAGATGGAACGGAAGTTGAAAAATTGCGTATGCAAAGTCGAGAAAATTTAAAGCGAATAGCGGTAATATAAGCATTTATATCGGTGAGGTTGTGCAGTTACAAGATCTGGCACAAAATAATGATGCAGCAAAAAACATTCGATGTACTGTTAATTTCGGTGAATTATCATGGAAAATACTTTGGAAAAAAACAGTAAAAAATAAACCGCTCTCCGCAGTGGTTCCCTCGTTATATTGGTCGTATTATGCAATAGCAAAACTAGGTGGTTGGTATGATAGTAAACGTACCGGGCGGGTTGGGGTGAAAGCACTTTGGTGTGTGGCTTAAACTCATGGATTTAAAACTTTCATTCTGATCCCTTTAGACTTGTGATCAAGAGACAGCCTGTAGGCAACGGAGTTGCTCTCAATCCTAATAGCTAGCTATTACTCGGCAATATGCTCCTTGGCAATATGCTCCATGCATTGCTCTAATATGTCCATCCTTGGACAAAAAGCATTGCCCTAATATCGACATTGCGCACAAGGATGTGCGACCTTAGAAAATGTCTGGAACTAATTTTCTGCCTTCTCGAAACCAATCGAGCGCCTCGCCTACAGGATGTAGGTGCTTATGTTCAGGCTGGAACGATGAGCATGTGTTCTAGTTTATTTTTCCTTTGCACAACAAGATCACTTACTTAATGTAATTGGCTATGTCCCAGTTAGCTGTAGATGTATGTTTTTTAATTAAGTTCAATGACTTAACCAAGACTAGCAGCAAACACCATTTCCCGCCTTTAGTTGCCTTCATAGGGATATCTATTAGGAGAAAAAATCAGGGATGAGTTTTTAGATTTTCGCGCATGCGTAGCCATGGATGGCGTAGTTAGGGCGACGCATTTGTCCATGGATGGACATATTAGGGCAGTGCAGGGAGCATATTGCCGAGGAGGCCAAAGCCGAGATGCGCATTAAAATCGGCTCCGTTAAGACAGATATACATATGAAGATCAGCAACTAAACATCGGGTCGCCTTTCTTTTGGTTACATTTTGTAAATCTCTTCCCTGAGATTTAGCGCTGCGCGCCCAGCTGAAGCTGTCCTAAAATGTTCCAGACATTTTAGTGGCGAAGCACAAATTGGTCAGGAACCAATTTGAACAGCCGTAGGCTGGCCCGAAGGGGGAAATACAAGGATGTATTTCATAAAGAAAAGCAACTGGTGTGCAAGCTATAAAATTGATTGGCAGCATTAACCTAATGAGCACATCAAATATCCACCCTCACTAGATGAGTAGCATCAATTAACTAAGACATAGCCAATGTAATTGGTATAACACTGCAAGTCACTTCATTGTTTTTCAAAGCGCAATGAAATAATCACCGGATCATGATCAGATGAGCGATAAGGATCGTTAAACTTTTGCATTTTTCCGGTGTATTTACTGGGGTATTCGAGCAACGTTGATTCGGGGGAATTAATGTTCCATTCGATGGCATCGACGATATGCGCCTTTAAAGATGGCGACGCAAGAATATAATCTAGGGTGCCGACCACGTTTTTATAGGAATACCCAAAAGCCTGTGGGTGTTTGGCGAGTACGGTATTAATATAACCAAATGACTGCTCGATGACGCCGCCCTTGGCTCCATGCAGCGATTTTTTATTGATAAAGGTATCGCGTGCGGCATCGACAATATAGTTATTACCCACGTTGTCGCGATTGGTTAACACTAATAGCGGGTCTTCATAGGCGTAGGAATTAAGGTCGCCAATAATCAGTTTATGCCCCTCAATTTTTGCCAGTTGTTGCCCTAAATGATAAGCACCGGACACGCGGAAATGTTCACAGTTACCTTGACCATCAACATCACCTTGTTGTAGCGCCACATCTTCCCAGCAGGTCGAACCTTTGGATTTAAAGTGATTGATTGAGACGGTTAACTTCTCGCTACTACCGTTTATCTGGAATGTTGGTGTTAGGGCATCGCGCATAAAGTTAATCCCTGACTCTTTACCAACTTCTGGCGCACGTTGCGTCGGCATCGTAATAAGCTCAATAGCACTCAGGGTAACGCTGCTTGGACGATAGATCACTTGGTTGGTGATTGCGCCACTACCGACAAAGTCCTTGTTGGCTAATTTTGCATACTTATAGTGTTGATGTTGGGGTAACTGCTCATTAAGTCGAGTCACTAAGTCCATTAATGCGGAGTTCTTGCCATAACCATTGTTCTCAATTTCCATTAAGCCGATGATGTCCGCATTCAGCGCCACGATTGCGCTGACTACCTTTTGCGATTGTATGGTGAACTCGCGCTTGTTACTCGCGCCT
>Ga0209395_1006668_pt1 | contig 12380 bp, 10 predicted proteins | sample GOMGulsemesocosm_3_FD_184635 | JGI IMG/M metagenome (GOLD analysis project Ga0209395, IMG submission 184635) | Methane-oxidizing microbial communities from mesocosms in the Gulf of Mexico - GOM9D Gulf of Mexico (SPAdes) (version 2) | ecosystem: Environmental > Aquatic > Marine > Cold seeps... | reverse complement strand
AAGTCCGTGATATAATTCCGCGCCATTTTCTTTAGAGCTGTATTTTTTAATGTCATCAAACGAACAAGTCATCACTAAAAAGCCACAAGACACCCGAGTAATCGTTGGCATGTCTGGTGGGGTTGATTCTTCGGTATCTGCACACTTACTCATTGAGCAAGGCTATCAAGTTGAAGGTCTGTTTATGAAGAACTGGGAGGAAGATGATACTGACGAATATTGCGCAGCAACGGTTGACTTGGAAGATGCCCAGCAAGTATGTAATAAATTAGGCATAAAATTACACACCATTAATTTTGCTACAGAATATTGGGACAATGTCTTTGAGTACTTTCTTGCTGAATACAAAGCAGGACGTACCCCTAATCCTGATATTATGTGTAACAAAGAAATCAAATTTAAAGCCTTCCTAGAATTTGCTTGTGAAGACTTAGGCGCTGATTACATCGCTACAGGCCATTATGTACAACGTGAATTTCATGTCGATGAAAATGGCGATGGTAAGTGGACCATGTTACGCGGCTTAGATAACAATAAAGACCAAAGTTATTTTTTATATACCTTGAGCCATGAACAAGTGGGCAGAACATTATTTCCTGTTGGTCATATCGAAAAACCACAAGTACGTGCCATTGCAGAACAAGCGGACTTAGTAACGGCGAATAAAAAAGACAGTACCGGTATTTGTTTTATTGGCGAACGTAAATTCAAAGACTTTTTAGGACAATACCTACCGGCTCAACCGGGTAAAATTGAATCTGCAGAAGGCAAGGTTATCGGTGAACATGATGGTTTAATGTACCATACCCTTGGTCAACGTAAAGGCTTACGCATTGGCGGTTTAGCTGATGCAGGAGAAGAGCCTTGGTATGTAGTTGAAAAAGATCTTATTCGTAATGTATTAATTGTTGGTCAAGGGCATAATCACCCTCGTCTATTTTCCAAAGGACTGATTGGTAATCAATTACATTTAGTACATCGTCATTCGTTAATTGACCCCATCAAATGTACCGTTAAAACACGTTATCGTCAGGAAGATGTTGCTTGTACTTTAACACCTTTGTCTGAAGAAGAAGGTACTTACCAGGTAATGTTCGATGAGCAGCAAAGCTCAGTCACCCCCGGTCAATCCGTAGTATTTTATCAAGATGATGTTTGTTTAGGTGGCGGCATTATCAATACACTTATCAGGTAAATGTCTGCTAAGCGCATTCCAACTAGGTTAAAAATTTTTATGCAAGAATATAATGAGCAAACGATAACTTTAGCGGCAGTCTGTCAAGTGGCTAATTTAGTACAAAGACTTTCACGAAAAAGTCAGATGAATGAAGAAGAGTTCACCACCTTACTAAAGAGCATTATGGTAACTTCTCCGCAAAATACCTTAGAAGTCTATGGCGGTGAATTGAGTCATTTAACCATTGGTTTAAAAACCTTGATAGCTCACTTAGGTAATCAAGCTCAACAAAAAGATCCCGAAATAACGCGCTATGTTGTGAGTTTATTAAGTTTAGAGCGTCGTTTAAGTAAACAACCTAAAAAACTTAATCAATTAGGTGAAAGAATAGAACAGTGTCAGCGCCAGTTAGCCCACTATGAAATTAACAGCGAAACACTCATCTCAAGTTTAGCGAGTATTTATAGCGATATTATTAGCCCTATCGGCACACCTATTCAAGTCGCGGGAAACCCAGAAATTTTAAAACAAACCACGAACCAACATAGAATACGCGCCCTATTATTAGCAGGTATTCGCTCTAGTGTTTTATGGCGACAAGTTGGTGGGAAACGTAGAACAATATTATTTTCACGTGCAAAAATTGTTGCATGTGCCGAGCAGTTGCTCAAAGCCAGTTAATACAATGGCAAGTAAAACAGTTTAACAAATTTAATTTTATTATTTATTGAAACATAAATTAGGAAATCCTATGGAACTTTCAGCATTAAGTGCAATATCACCAGTCGATGGTCGTTACGGCAGTAAAGTAAAAGCATTGCGACCTATTTTTAGTGAATTTGGTTTGATCAAATATCGTGTAACCGTTGAAGTACGTTGGTTACAAAAGCTTGCTGCAACCGCTGAGATTGAAGAAGTTCCAGCTTTTAGCAGTGATGCAACAGCAGCGTTAAATGCCATCGTTGATAACTTTAGTGAAGAAGATGCTTTACGCATTAAAACCATTGAAGCAACAACCAATCATGATGTTAAAGCCGTTGAATACTTCTTAAAAGAGCAAGTTGCAAACAATGCAGAGCTAAATGCTGTAACTGAATTTATTCATTTTGCGTGTACCTCTGAAGACATCAATAACCTTTCACATGGTTTAATGTTAAAAGAATGTCGTGAAGAAGTATTATTACCCGTAATCGATGAAATATTAGCAGAAATTAAAACACTAGCTATCGAATACAAATCAGCACCTATGATGTGTCGTACTCATGGCCAACCTGCTTCTCCAAGCACCATGGGTAAAGAGTTTGCTAACGTTTACATTCGTTTAAAACGTCAACGCGAGCAAATAGCCAATGTTGAGTTTTTAGGTAAAATCAATGGTGCTGTTGGTAATTACAATGCCCACCTTAGTGCATACCCTGAAGTAAACTGGCATGATTTTGCTAATGAATTTGTTACTTCATTAGATTTAACTTGGAATGCCTTCACTACTCAAATTGAACCACATGACTATATTGCTGAACTTTTTGATGCTGTCGCTCGCTTCAATACTATCTTGATTGATTTTGACCGTGACATTTGGGGTTACATTGCAATTGGCCATTTCAAACAAAAAACTATTGCCGGTGAAATTGGCTCTTCAACTATGCCACATAAAGTAAACCCAATTGATTTTGAAAATTCTGAAGGTAACTTAGGTATTGCTAATGCATTATTTACTCACCTAGCGCAAAAATTACCAATTTCTCGCTGGCAGCGTGACTTAACTGATTCAACAGTTTTACGTAACTTAGGTGTTGGTTTTGCACATGCCTTAATCGCCTATGGTGCGACGTTGAAAGGTTTGAGTAAATTACAAATCAATGAAGAAAACTTATTAGCTGAGTTAGATAGCAACTGGGAAGTCTTAGCTGAACCCGTGCAAACGGTAATGCGCCGTTACGGCATTGAGAAGCCTTACGAAAAATTGAAAGAATTGACACGTGGTAAACGTGTAAACGGTGAATCAATGCGTGACTTCATCATGGGCCTTGAGTTACCAGATCCAGTTAAAGCTGAGTTATGTAAAATGACACCAGCAAGTTATATTGGCCGTGCTGTCGACTTTATTGCTGAATTGGATTAATTTCCAATCCACTGACTGATAAATAAGGGAGCCTATGGCTCCCTTTATCATATCTAAATAACCGTTTGAGTAATAATTATGAATACCATTGATTGGGGCGACTTAACACCCGAAACGTTTTTAAAAGAGTATTGGCAAAAAAAACCGTTACTGATTAAAAAAGCACTGCTTAATTTTCAAGGTACTATTGCTGCTGACGAACTCGCAGGCCTTGCCATGGAGCAAGAAATAGAGTCTCGCATTATTGCTCAAAATAGTGATAGTACTTGGCTAGTTGAGCATGGCCCTTTTGAAAGCTTCGAAAAGTTTGGTGAAACTAATTGGACCTTATTAGTGCAAGCCGTAAACAACTGGTCAAGAGAAACCGATCAACTTATCTCATTGTTCAACTTTATCCCTCGTTGGCGTATTGATGATGTTATGGTCAGTTTTTCAACGCCACAAGGTGGCGTAGGTGCACACCTAGACCAATACGATGTTTTTATTCTGCAAGGGGAAGGAAAGCGTCGTTGGCAAGTAGGCGCGCCAGACGCTAGTTTACAAACTCTTATTCCTCACCCTGATTTGAAACAAGTCAGTGACTTTACTCCGGTGATAGATGAAATAACAGAAGCAGGCGATTTACTTTATATTCCGCCTAACCATCCTCATAATGGGGTATCTATAGAGAATTCTTTAAACTATTCTATCGGTTTTCAAGCACCAAACAGTCAAGATTTATGGTCAGCATTCGCCGATAAATTAATTGATGAAGAACTTGGTGAGCAACGATTTTCAGATAAAGACCGTACCCCAACCTCTTATCCTACAATTTTATCCGCAACTGATGTGAATGACATAAAGAGCTTTATGTTAGAGAAAATGGCAGACGAAACACTTTTTACTGAATATATCAGTGGGTTTCTCACCCAGAGTCATCATACTTTAGAATTACTGATCCCAATGGAGCCTTTTACTATTGAACAAGTATTAGAATTTGTTGAAAATGATGAAATTCAATTTGCACCCGTTTCAGGCATCAAGTCTTTAGTTTGTAATGTGCCTGAACAAAATTTATTTATTAACGGTGAAAAATTTCAACTGTTTGATGAAACAAGAGAATTAGGCGAAATACTCGCGACGAACCAAACTTTGACCACGCAGAAGGCAAAAAGTTTCACCAGCTGTTTGAAAAACAGCCAATTGTTAACTAGTATTTTAAATAAGGGTTTCTGGTATATTGAATAAATAAAATGTCATTTAGTATGAGTCATGTTCAGTGGGAGCAAGCCGCTCCCCTACTTAAAAATGTAAGAGAAAAAGTCTTTATTTGTGAATGGCGTATTCCTAAAAAAATTGAGTTTGACCGAAAAGATGATCATGCTTTTCATATATTGGTATGTGACGATATAACTCAAGAACCCATTGCAACGGGCCGCATATTATTAACCGGTGAAATATCTCGAATTGCCGTGTTAATGCCGTATAGAAAAACCAGTGTAGATCATAGAGTTATGCAAGGTTTATTAAAAATAGCCAAAGAACTCAACATTGAAGAAGTATTTATTTATAGCCCTTTAGACTCTGTTGAATATTTTAGAAAATTCAATTTTGTCAGTGCTGGTGCGGTGTTTATGGAAGCTGGAATGGCTAGACAACGGATGACATGTTCATTGGCTAACATTGAAAATGCCAATTACTACCTCACGCATTAAGAGGCAAGGTAGTTTCGGCGAGTATTGGGCTTTTATTAACTACGCGGTTTGCGCTTCCCATAACTCATCTTTTTCAAAAAGATCGTATAAACCTTCTGCGCGGCTTATTAATAGTTGAGCAAATTTTTCTTGTTCAGCATCACCAGTTTTCATTAAATTCTCGGCTTGCATTTGCCATTTAAATGAAAAATGTCGGACAGCTTCTCGTGCATCTTTTGCTACAGGTAATTGAGCAAAATCAGTAGGTAAGTCACCACAAATAACCCAAACACTCGTTTTATCAACTAAGTTAATTTTCCACATGGTCATTAAAGGTACTAGATACCGACTTTCAGTATCTGCAACACTTTCGGTAATCATACCTTTGCTTGCTAAAAACTTTGTGGCTGTTTGGTATTGTTCTCTTACCCATGCTTGCTGTTCTTGCTCTGTCATCGGGGCTTTATTTGACATAATTTTCTTATAACCTTATCTGCTTTATATAAGCGACTACTTTAAGACTAGCTAAGAGTATATAAAGATTTTGCTAAGAGCAAGTGATGATAATAAATCCAATGGCTGAATATTTTAGTTTGTTTATCTTTTTCAAGTAAATTAAATACATAAGCAAACGTATAAAAATCGGCACAGTTGTTGAAAATTATAGCCATTATTTTTTTCAGTGGTTGACTAGATATCACCTATTCTTAGTGGTATTGTGCGCCCCAAGAAATATTACAACATTGGTTTCATATCCCCAATTTAAGCACGGAGAAAATGGTAGTGGCATTTTTCGATTCAGTAGATTTTGATAATCATGAACAAGTAGTTTTTTGCAGTGATGATAAAACAGGTTTAAAAGCCATTATTGCTGTCCATAATACCGTATTAGGCCCTGCTGCTGGTGGCTGTCGATTTTGGGATTATGCAAATGATGAAGCAGCTATCACAGATGTATTGCGTTTATCTAAAGGCATGACCTATAAAAATGCCATGGCAGGTTTAAAACTTGGTGGTGGTAAAGCGGTTATTATTGGTGACCCTAAAAAAATAAAATCAGAAGACCTCTTTAAAGCATTTGGCACAGCAGTGAATAACATCAATGGTCGATATTACACCGCAGAAGACGTCAATATTACCACTGCAGATATGGCGGTAGTTAACCAAGTAACGGACTTTGTTGCCGGCCTTGATGGTAAAAGTGGTAACCCTGCCCCGTTTACTGCTTTAGGCACATTCTTAGGTATAAAGGCCGCGGTTAAATTCAAACTAGGTAAAGATGATTTAACTGGTATTAAAGTTGCCGTACAAGGCCTTGGCAGTGTTGGTTACAACCTGTGTGAAAGACTTCACGCCGCTGGTGCACAGTTAATTGTCACTGATATCAATCAAGCAACATTAGACAAAGCCGCAACAGAATTAAATGCGACAGTAGTTGGTTTAGATGAAATATATGCTCAAGACGTAGATGTATTTTCACCCTGTGCATTAGGCGCGTCGGTAAATGACGATACAATCGATCAGCTAAAAGCTTCAATCATCGCGGGTTGTGCAAATAATCAACTTGCGCAAGCAAAACATGATCAAATATTAAAAAACAAAGACATTTTGTATGTCCCTGATTATGTGATTAATGCGGGTGGTATTATTAATGTTTCGTTAGAAATTTACCCTGAACCTTATTGCTCAGATGAAGCGACTCGTTTAGTTGAAAAAATCTACGGAACTTTAATGACCGTATTTACCAAAGCAGCAGAAGAAAATAAACCTACCGGTATTGTTGCCGATGAAATGGCAAGAGAGATTATTGCTAAAGCTGGACAGTAAAAATCCAAAATAAGCCGTCATCCTGAATTAAACCTCAGCATGACGGTAATTTCTATCAACTCATTGTTTCTAGTAGTACTTCAATTGGATGTCGTGTTTGCATATTGCCTAAACGTTTTACTTGGCTACGACATGAATAACCTGTCACTAATACCTGCTCTTTTGCTAACCCCGATAACTTAGGCTGCCAGCTTAATTCATATAAGCCTTTCGAGTTTTCAAAGTTTACTTGTTCATGGCCATAAGTGCCTGCCATACCACAACAGCCAACCGATACCGTTTCAAGTGTTAAACCAAAGTGATTAAAAATGTTTAGCCACTGTTGTTCACTACCCGCCAAGGCCGTTTTTTCCGTACAATGAGCAAATAACTTATAGGTTGTATTATCTTCAGACAGTTTTTGGTTGTTTTCTGATTTCTTATGATCGATCACCGAAAACTCTTTATGCGCGATCATAGCTATTAACCACTCATGGGCAAGCATGACGTTAAAGTCACCACGCTCATCACCTAGTATTTGTTGATACTCATCGCGATAACATAAGGTTAACGAAGCATCCATACCAATCATCGGAATATCGAGTTGATGTAATTGGTTTAGAAACTCTGCTGAATTTCTTGCGGTATTGGCAAAGCGCTTTAAAAATCCTTTAACATGCTGTGGTTTACCATTAGGTTTAAAAGGTAACAACACTGGCTTAAATCCTAATTTAGCCATTAACGCCATCATGTTTTCAACAACACCCGCATCATAAAATGAGGTAAAGGGATCTTGCACAATAAAGACGTATTGCTGACGTTGCTCTTGGTTAAGTTGTTGAAACTTACCTAGGTGAAATTTCTCAAAGCCTTGTTTAGCCACCCGTTGTTTTAAGGTAGGAATCGTTAAAAGTGGCGTATCTATATAACCGATCGTTGCTTTAGAAACTTGATCGTATAATTTATTATCTAATACCGCATTAACAAATTTAGGTGCTTTTGCCATTAATGGCGTAAGTACTTCGACATTAGCCACTAAATGATCTTTTAACGGTCTAAAATAGCGTGAATGATACAAGTTTAAAAAGCGTGCTCTAAAGTCAGGCACATCTACTTTAATGGGACATTGGCTGGCACAAGCTTTACAGGCTAGACAGCCTGACATTGCATCCATCACTTCATGTGAAAAATCTTCTTGATTACTCTTAACGAGTTTATTTTTAACTTTATCCAATAACTGTTTAATTGACCAACCACTGATTTGTTTTTCCAGTGATAAAATATCCACGCCTTTATTTTCCAATAAACGTAACCACTCACGTAATAAACCTGAACGCCCCTTAGGAGAATGGCGACGATCTCGGGTGATCTTGCTTGATGGGCACATCGGGCTAAAAGCATCATAATTAAAACATAAACCGTTGCCATTACATGACATCGCCGACTCAAATGAATCTTTCACTTGAATAGGAATTTGTCGGTCAAATGTACCACGCTTAACCGCATCCACTGATACTAACGGTTCTGATGATTCCAATGGTGTACAGATCTTCCCTGGATTCATTTTATTTAACGGATCAAATGCCGTTTTAATTTTACGCAGCTCAGTAAATAATTCTTCGCCAAAAAACTCAGGGCTGTATTCACTGCGATAACCTTTACCGTGCTCTCCCCACATTAAACCGCCATATTTAGCCGTTAATGCCACCACTTTATCTGAAATTTCTCGCATGATGACTTCTTGCTCAGGGTCACACATATCCAATGCTGGGCGGACATGTAAAACTCCTGCATCAACATGACCAAACATGCCGTAATGTAAGTTATAACTATCAAGTAGTACTCTAAATTCAGCGATAAAGTCAGCTAGATTTTCAGGAGGAACAGCGGTATCTTCAGCAAATGCTAAAGGTTTTTGACTACCTTCAGTATTACCCAATAAACCCACTGCCTTTTTACGCATCGCATATAGTTTACCAATACTCGATAAGTCTGAGGTGACTTGATAACCAATCACACCAGTTTCATTGATAATATCTTGGTCTAATTGTTGAGTAAGCACCTCAATTTCAGCGGCAAGTGCTTCAGGGCTCTCACCGTTGTATTCAACGATATTTATACCATCCATAACCTTATTTTCAACATCAGTGATCAAGTCACTCACTGAATGCCAAACAATATCTTGTTTGGCTAAATTCAAGACTTTAGAGTCAATGGTTTCTACCGATGTCGCATTCGCCTCAACCAGCGTCGGTGAGTGACGTAGTGCAGAGTCAAAGCTATCATACTTAATATTGACTAAGGTTTTAGCTTTAGAAATAGGCGTTAAATTTAACTTCGCTTCACAAACAAACGCAAGTGAGCCTTCTGATCCTGTGATCAATCTAGAGAGATCAATAGTCTGCATGTCATCACTGACCGCATGTTCTAAATCATAACCGGTTAAAAAGCGGTTCAAGCGTGGGAATTTAGCTAAAATTTGTTGACGTTTATCTACACAGGTAGCGATTACCTGTTTAAGAATTTGCCCTAAAGTTGAATTCTGTTCGGCTAGATTTTTAGCTTCGTCAATAGACATAGGTCGTGTAGCAAGTGATTCACCGTTGGCTAAAACAGAATCAAGCTCAAGCACATGATCTGAGGTTTTACCATAAACGAGTGAACCTTGACCTGAAGCATCTGTATTTACCATGCCACCAATGGTTGCTCTATTACTGGTTGATAAATCGGGGGAAAAGAAAAAACCATAAGGGCGTAAATAATCATTTAATTGGTCTTTAACCACACCCGCTTCAACACGTACCCAGTTTTCTTCTACATTAATCTCGAGAATGCGATTCATGTATTTTGATAAATCAACAATAATGCCCGGCGTTAAACTTTGGCCATTGGTACCTGTACCGCCACCTCGAGCACTAAATTTTATCGCATGGTACTTATCTTCACTTGCCAATTGAGTTAACAAGGCAATATCTTGCTTAGTACGGGGATGCAATACTAACTGTGGCAATTGCTGGTAAATACTATTATCGGTAGCAACCGCTAATCGAGCACCGTAACTGGTACTGATATCACCAGTAAAGTGACGTTGAGAAAGCGCTTTAACGTAATCTTGATAGAGCGGAGCAACAAGTTCTTGAGGATCTAACCGAGGTAACATAACAGCTTAAAGATAAACAGATTAAAAGTGTTTGCAGTATATCATGGTCGTTTTGAAAGTTTAGTATTGAAAGGCAAAAGCTTAAGAACTTTTTCAGCTAAAGTAATACCCATTCATTAAACATTAGCTAGCGGCCATTCTGTTCTTATAAATGGCTAAACTGATTTAATTTTTAAATTAATTAAAAAAGTTTCAAACTTTTTCTCAATGCCACCCTACTTACTCATTATGCGAAATAAAAACAAACTGTTTTGTTCAAATTAAAAAAGGGTTTTACTATGACTTTATTAAAAAAATTTACACCTGCGATTATCACTACGTGTTTATTAACAACCGCCGTATTTTCTGCTCAAAGTGAGACTCAACAAAACGACTATAAGATTCAGGTTCTTGATAATTGTCAGGTCATTCAAGAGTATACAATGACCAATGAACAAGTTGAGTATTACCTAGCGCTTAAAGTTGAAGAAGAAAAAATGAGTTCATTAGAAGCTCCTATTTCTGCGATACAAGAGTCAATAGATACTTACTCTGAACAAATTGACGACTTAACAGAGCTTGCTATTCAAGAAACAGAGCAAAGTATATATATCGATAAAGACTTCTTAAAGCAGCAAGAACAAGTGGTAGGAAAGCTGAATGCCTTTATGAAAATACACCAGCAAGACTTTGATGCTTTAGGAAAACAAGGAAAAATAATTGGCAAAGCTGCGGATAGTTTTGTAGCGTCTTTGGAAGATACTATTGGTGAAAGTAAAGATCTACAAATTCACATCTCTTCACCTGATGATCAGGAAAATAATTATCAATGTCACAATGGTATTTATAATATCTAAAAATAAGATCATCAGAGAATATAAGCTATCTGTTTTTGCAAAAAAGGCAGATAGCTACTTTCACTGTCCGTACGAAGGCAAATTTACTAAAACATTGTATTGTTGTTTTTCGATTTCTCAGGCACTGCCTGTCCAACATTCCAATGTTCGGCAAATTTTCCATTCTTCATTCGGAAAATATTAATAACGGCTCGACCAAGATCATCCGGTGTTCGTTTGACATGCTGGTGAATCCAAACTAGATCACCTTCCGAAGATGTTCGTTTTACCGTAGTAGTTAGTTTTGGACTATTTTTGAATCGTTTTGCAAATAAACTTAGAAGCTCATCTCGGCCATCACGAACATGCGGTGAATGTTGAATATAGTTTTCTGCAAAGCATTCATTGCGCAAAGTATCTATTCGGTAGGATGGTTCAAGATCAGGTCGGTTTTCAAGAAGCTCCATACAATATAGTGCTTTCTTGAGATTGGATTGTTCCAGATCACTTAGCGAATTATCGGCCGCTTGGCATACTCCAAAAGCTAATGTCGCCAAGAAGCCAGTTAAACCATATTTAAACGTTTTGAATCGAACATTCATGCACTATTTTTCCTATTTAAGAATATTGCTCAGGCAGGTGACTCTTCATCAAAAAAATCACTCAACTTTTTTATATTATCAACATTATATAACGAGTAGCTTTTGCACTGATTAAAGCATTGTCATTATTGAACCCACATTAAGTTCATACAATATCAAAATAATAGAAACGGTAATAAACGCTCTTATGTAATTGGTTGTGTCTACTTGGAAGTTTTACAACATGATAGGGATGAGTAACTAGAAAATATATGACAACAATTTAAAGATTGATGTCTTCTATGCCCACCGATAAATCTTTAGCAATATATTTAAAGCAATACCTAAAAACCTACAGATTAACTAATAGTGTTATTTATAACATTCACAGTACCTTGCATAACAACCAAACAAACTGTTACAAAATTTACCCAGTATGTTCAACAGATTAAAGGGAATAATTTTGATGAGCCCAAATTATCGTATATTCTTGTATACAATCGGTTCGTCACCGACAAAATCTATACGACACAAAAATTGCGCTTCATATAAAAAAGAGAATATACATGAAACATAAAAAACTGACTTTAGGTCTTTTCATCGCGTCCAGTGCCATCATGGGAATTGGCCAAGCACATGATGAAGATGCCGCGTTAAAAACTAATGACAAGAAATCAACAATGATCACCTCAGGTGTTAATGCCAATATTACTGCAGAGCAAATTACCTTAGATTGCCAAGCCGCATTAACAACCGCTAAAGTTGCATTTAAATCGATTGAAAATGATAAAGCCGTAGCAACGTTATCCTCAGTCATTTCAGCTCAAGATAAGATGTTAAACGACCTTTTATCAATGCAGTATGTTTATCACTTTAAAGCCGTTCACCCTGATGCCTCTGTAAGAGAAACCGCGCAAACTTGTGGGCAAGACCTATCTGACTTTTTTTCAAGTATGTCGTTATCGAGTGGTTTTTACCAACGAGTGGCAGCAATAGATTTATCAAAAGCTGATAAAACTGAACAACATATGATAGCGGCAATGCTG
>Ga0209395_1006663_pt1 | contig 12388 bp, 10 predicted proteins | sample GOMGulsemesocosm_3_FD_184635 | JGI IMG/M metagenome (GOLD analysis project Ga0209395, IMG submission 184635) | Methane-oxidizing microbial communities from mesocosms in the Gulf of Mexico - GOM9D Gulf of Mexico (SPAdes) (version 2) | ecosystem: Environmental > Aquatic > Marine > Cold seeps... | reverse complement strand
TTCCTGCTTTAGAATCTCGACGAGTACGAACCCATCCTTTTACTGTGGTAATTTCGCCTTGTGGGACTTTGCCCGCAATAATACCGGCTACAGTGGCCAAACTCATTAAACTATACTCCAAAAAAATTTTAATTATCTTGGCATAGTACTTGGCTTTGTCGAATAAACAAGTGGAAATAGAGAAATAGACAGCTGTCAACGCATTTTATCTATTCAATGCTTAAAAAAACATCGGGTTAGTGTCTTGTAGGTTATAATTATGGGTAATATAGCGGGGTATTATCATGAAAAAGCGATTGTTAGATAAATTACATTTGTTGATGTATGGACTGTCAATTGTCGGATGGGCCACCTTGTTTTATTCGTTGTTAGTATTTGATCATGGTCGCCCTGAAATGAGCACAATCATAACCAGCTATTTTGATATCGAGGTAAGGGAGGTTTGGCTGACCCAAAAGTATTATAAATTACAAAATTTGTTATGGGCCTGTGCCGCTGTGAGTATAATCAACTTAGGATTGAACGGTTACTTGCGAGTGACTTATAAGGAGAGAATGTCATTAGGTGTATTACTATTACTGGTTATTTCTTGTGTCGGGTTATTGGTCCTTAAAATTTGGGTGCCAGCATTTGATGTTTGAATCAGTTAATCGCGTAAAGCTAGTCTAAACTGTTCAATTATTGCCGCTGTTGCTCCCCAAATGGCATACCCATTAGCAGGTTTGAAGTATACATTCACATCAATCTTGGGACGTGCTATTTTCATTGAAAAGTGGGACGTGTTGTTAATAAAATCTGATAAGGGTATTTCGATAATCTCACTGACTTCGTTCTCATTGGCTATCATCTTTATGTTTTTGTCTACAAATCCTATGTAGGGTTTGATGCTAAAACCTGTAATAGTATCGTGATGAGGAAGTTCACCGAACACGTCTATATCAGTGGTTTTTATGCCTAATTCTTCCTGTGTTTCTCGCAGAGCCGTCATACGTAACGATTTATCACTGCTGTCAAACTTGCCTCCGGGGAAACTAATTTGGCCTGGGTGGTGCCTCAAATGTGGGCTACGCTTAGTTAAAATAACGTGAACAATGTTATTTCGTTCAATTAAAGGAATGAGCACGGCACTGCTTTTTAAAGGGATGTGGGATATTTTAAGCGAAGTGTCTTCTAGTTGACGTAAATTGAAACGACATAGAACTTCTTGCTTATTCATATGACGCTTAATCCTTAACCTGTGATATCTAAATTACATAATAAAGGCATGATTGATGCCAATTTATCAAAACACTCCTGATATTCTGAATCGAGTGTTGAGTCTGCCACTATACCACCGCCAGCCCATGCGTATAGTCTATTGTTACTAGCCAATACGGTTCTGATGGTAATGCTGGTATCCATATTGCCGTCAGCGCTTATATAACCTATAGAACCACAGTAGATACTTCGTCGATTGGGTTCGAGGGAATCAATGATATTCATGGCACTTATTTTAGGTGCTCCAGTAATAGAACCACCAGGAAAAGCATCACGTAGTAACACAATAGGGGAGATGTCGGGCGGTAATTTAGCCGTAACTGTACTGACTAGATGGTGAACATTTTCAAAGCTCTCAATCTCAAACAAATAAGGAACTGATACGCTGCCGGCAACAGCATTACGGCCGATGTCATTTCGTAATAGGTCGACAATCATTAAGTTCTCGCTCTGATCTTTTTCACTTGCCCGTAATTGTAAAGCCAGTGCCTTATCTTGTGCAGGGTCTTTACTGCGGGCAATAGTACCTTTAATTGGTTTTGTTTGTATGTTGTCTTTGTGTGTTTGTAAAAAGCGCTCAGGAGACAAGCTCAAAATAGCACAATCCTTTAATCGAATAAATCCGCTAAAAGGTGTTTCGTTGTTTTGAGCTAAGGCTAAATAAGCGCTGTATTCGTCACCATTATAAGGCATGTCAAACCGCTGAGTCAGATTGATTTGATAACAATTCCCTTGGCGTAGATGCTCTTTTACCTCATAAAACTTACTCGCATACTCATTTTTACATATTTGATGATGCCATCCATCGCTACCTTTAAATGGAAGTGCAGGCGGAGGCACTTTAAGCGTTACCTGTAGTGAATCAATGTACTTTTGATGCGCTTGTGCCCCACTGCGGCTTACGATGAAAAACTGTGACAGATTATGGTCAAATATAATGGCATGTCGGTAGAGTCCAACAGCCATAACAGGAATATCCAGATCTTTGGTAGCTAAGGCGTCGATAGTTTCGCAGTGGCGCCCTAAATCATAGGAGAATAACCCGACCGCGCCGCCGCTAAAAGCAAGTTCACTTTGTGTTTCATCCAAAGATAACCGTTCAAGCTCTTGAGTAAGTAGGTCAAATGGATTATCACCAGAATAGATAGTTTGCTGTGTATCGCAATGGGTAATAACCGTTTGCTCATCATCAGACTCTAATGTGACTATTGGTGTATGCACAATAATGTCATATTTGGCATCGACATGATGGCTTTTCCCAGAGTCAAGTAACATAGACCATGGCATGTGCGAAAAATAACGGAACAACTGCCGTGTGTTTATATCAATTAAGAGCGGGGATGAGTGAAACTGTGAAGACATTTTGACCTATTACTGCTTTTGGACGTTGGTAGCACTTGGCTAGTGACATTCTTACGGGGTATTATATACTTAAATAACAAAAAGTATTAGCACTGATCCAACTAAGTGCTAATACTTATAATAATTATAGATAAGCAATCGTAATAATCCGAAGGGGATTTTAATGTCAGTAATCAAAAAGGCAGATTTTGTCGATAGCATCGAAGATGCATTGCAATATATTTCATACTACCATCCAAAAGATTTTATCGATGCGATGGAAAAAGCCTATAACACTGAGCAAAGCAGTGCCGCAAAAGATGCGATGGCCCAAATTTTAATTAACTCTCGTATGTCAGCTCAAGGTCGTCGTCCACTTTGTCAAGACACGGGTATTGTTACCTGTTTTGTGAAAATTGGCATGAATATCCATTGGGATTCTGATTTGACCGTTCAAGAAATGGTTGATGAAGGTGTCCGCCGTGCATATAACAACGTCGATAATCCGCTGCGAGCATCTATCGTTAGCGATCCTGCTGGCAGCCGTAAAAATACTGGTGATAACACACCGGCCGTTGTTCATATTGAAATGGTTGCTGGCGATGAAATCGAAGTAATGATTGCTGCAAAAGGGGGCGGCAGTGAAAATAAATCTAAAATGGTTATGCTAAACCCAAGTGACTCTATTGAAGAGTGGGTATTAAAAACCGTGCCTACGATGGGCGCTGGTTGGTGTCCACCAGGCATGCTTGGCATAGGCATTGGCGGAACGGCTGAAAAGGCAGCGGTGATGGCCAAAGAGTCATTAATGGAAAGCATTAATATGCATGAAATTATTGAAAATGGTCCTCAGTCTGGTGAAGAACAAATGCGCTTGGATATTTTTAATGGCGTAAACAAATTGGGTATCGGCGCACAAGGTCTTGGCGGCGTGCACACTGTTTTAGACATTAAAATCAAATCAGCGCCAACACATGCGGCTTCAAAACCCGTTGTGATGATTCCAAACTGCGCGGCAACTCGTCACGTACATTTCCACTTGAATGGTAGTGGTCCAGCTGAGTTAACGCCGCCAAAACTTGAAGATTGGCCTGAAATTACGTGGGAAATTGGTGACAACGTGCGCCGCGTTAATGTAGATACCCTTAAAAAAGAAGATATCACTGACTGGAAAACCGGAGAAACGGTTTTATTAAGCGGTAAAATATTAACGGGACGCGATGCGGCTCATAAAAAAATTCAAGAATTACTACGTTCTGGTGAAGGGTTACCCCCTGGTGTGGATTTTAACGGCAAATTTATTTATTACGTAGGCCCTGTTGATGCAGTAGGTGATGAAGTAGTTGGCCCTGCTGGCCCTACAACATCTACCCGTATGGATAAATTCACCAAGATGATGCTCGAAGAAACGGGCTTACTCGGTACTATTGGTAAAGCAGAACGTGGGCCTGCTACTGTTCAAGTTATCAAAGACAACAAATCAGTGTATTTGATGGCTGTTGGCGGCGCGGCATATTTAGTGTCTAAAGCGATTAAAAAATCACGCGTTGTAGCATTCCCAGAACTTGGAATGGAAGCCATTTATGAATTTGAAGTTGAAGATATGCCGGTTACTGTTGCGGTAGATTCTACGGGTGAAAATGCGCATGAAACGGGCCCTGCCACTTGGAAAGTTAAGTTACAAGACCCAACAGCTTAATTAAACGTTGAGCAGATAAAGGCACTCTTTTGAGTGCCTTTTTAGCTTTAATATCCGCTAAAAATAACATTAGTGGACAAATTAGCAGTCAAATTAGTAAATCCCACCGTAAAGTTTATAACGTTCTGTTTTTATGATATAAACAACCATCAAAAATTTATTTAAAACCAACTGCATCAGCGCAATATAATATTGTGCCTTCATATGGATGTATTTGGTCATTTTTCTCGAGCAAAGGTTTTTCACATGATACGTCCTTTTACTAAGATACAGGGGTTATTGCTTGCAAGTTTGGCATTAGCCTCAACCCCCTCAAACGCCAAAGGATTTGACGTAGAAAAATTAACAACACTAGATTCTATACACTCGACAGCCGTTTCTCCTAGTGGGGAGTTTATTGTTTATGGCCTAAAGAAAGTTACCGCTGATAAAACGGTCTCAAATTTATATATTCAAGGACTTAGTCAAGAAAATAAATCAATAAAACAGCTAACAAATAGTAAATTAACGGAAAGTAATGTCGTATGGGCACCCGATAATAAAGCGATATATTTCTTGAGTGAACGTAGCGGCAGTAGCCAAATTTGGATGTTATCGTTAACAGGAGGGGAAGCTGTTGCTGTAACTGATTTTGAAATTGCTGTAGATGGTTTTAAATTATCCCCCAATGGCGAGAACATTGCGGTAACCATGGCAATATTTAATCATTGTGAGACATTTGAATGTAGTGCAAAAAAATTCAAAGCAATTGCAGACAAACCAGCGGCTGGCAGAGAATATAGTAAATTAATGGTGCGTCATTGGGATACGTGGAATGATGGTAGCTATAAGCATTTATTTGTCGGCAAATTAAAAAATAATACACTGACTAATATCGCTGACGTTACGAAAGGACTAATGACAGATATTCCAGCTAAACCTTTTTCTGGTATGGAAGAAGTTACGTTTACGCCAGACAACAAAGCAGTTGTGTATTCAGCAAAGTCGCCGCTGGGCGATCAATCTAGTCATACTAATTTCGATTTATTTCAAGTAAACATAGATGGCACTAATTTAGTAAATTTAACCCAAGCGAATACAGCCTGGGATGCTCAGCCAACGTTCTCAGCTGATGGACGTTATATGGCGTATTTAGCCATGGAAAAACCAGGTGCTGAAACAGATCGTTTTTCAGTGATGCTTAAAGATTTAGTTACTGGCACAGTAAAAGAAGTTGCGCCGCTGTGGGATCGTTCAGCGCGTCAAATTCAGTTTGCTCCTGACAGTCGTAATTTAGTGGTAACTGCACAGGATTTAGGGCAAGTCTCTGTTTTTCTAATCAACATACAGTTCGGCGATATCAAACAAATCAGTAATGAGGGTAGCGCTAGCCTAGTAGGTATTGCTGGCAATAATGTGATCATTAGTAAGAAATCACTCAGTAATCCAGGGCAGCTCTATGCACTAAGCTTAGATGGTGTACATTCTGATGCCCTCACTACCATTAATAGTGAAAAGCTTAATGATGTGGAGTTTGGCCAATATTCTCAGTTTTCATTTAAAGGTTGGAATGATGAAACGGTTTATGGTTATTGGGTTAAACCAGTAGGTTTTAAAGCCGGTGAAAAATACCCTATTGCTTTTCTAATCCATGGCGGCCCACAGGGCTCATTTGGGAATAGCTTTTCAAAGGGATGGAATCCACAGCTCTGGGCGAGTGCCGGCTACGGTGTTGTGATGATTGATTTTCACGGCTCTACGGGATATGGCCAACAATTTACACAATCGATCAATCAAGATTGGGGTGGTAAACCCCTTGAAGATCTACAAAAAGGTCTGGATGCCGTTATTACTCAGCAGCCTTGGCTTGATGGCGACAATGCTTGTGCTTTAGGTGCTTCATATGGTGGCTATATGGTGAATTGGATTGCTGGTAATTGGCCTGACAAATTTAAATGTATGGTGAATCATGCCGGTTTGTTTGATATGCGTATGTTTTACAACGTGACTGAAGAGTCATGGTTCCCCGAATATGATTTTGGTGGTAGCTATCAAAAAGTACCAGAAAATTACGAAAAATTTAACCCGATTAAATTCGCAAATAATTGGAAAACACCGATGTTAGTTACCCACGGTGAAAAAGATTTTAGGGTACCAATTGGCCAGAGTTTGGCTACATTCACTGTATTACAGAAAAATAATATTGACTCAAAATTACTTGTTTTTCCACAAGAGAATCACTGGCTCTCTAATAAAGATAATAAGACTCAATGGTATAATACGGTATTGAGCTGGATGGATAAATACACAAAAAAATAGTTAATTGAACAACATAAAACCTTAGAAGCCGTTTAATTTGTATAATTAGCGGCTTTTTTTTATTGCACTCAATATATAGAAAACGCCTTATAAACGGGGGTTTTATTTATAACGAGATTAAATTATACTTGTTTACTTGACACAAATTTCAAAGACGTTATATTTAAAACGTTCGTTTAATGATAGGAAAAGTAGTGTGCAGAAAATAGATACAAAAACAAAAATACTAAATGCTGCAGAGCAACTATTTGCAGAGCGTGGCTTTGCAGACACCTCTCTTAGGCTAATTACGAGCCAAGCTGAGGTTAACTTAGCCTCTGTTAATTATCATTTTGGTTCTAAAAAAGAATTGATTCAAGCTGTATTAGCTCGCTATTTGGATGTTTTTTCTCCAGCGTTAGAGTCCTCTTTACAGTCTTTGGTAGAAGAAGGTGGAAGAATTACTCAAATTGATGTCTTCAATTGTTTAATTGAGCCCCTTTTATCACTCGATACTTTCCGACATCAAGGCACTACAATGTTTCTTAGTCTCTTAGGGCGTGGATATGTAGAAAGCCAAGGTCACTTGCGTTGGTACATAATGACCCATTATGGGAAAGTGGTCGGGACCTTTAATCATGTCGTGAGAGAAGCAAACCCTCATTTGTCTAAAGAAGAGATATTTTGGCGTTTACATTTCACTCTTGGCTCAGTGGTTTTTACAATGGCATCAAGTAAAGCGCTTATCGATATCGCAAAAGCTGACTTTAATGAAGATGTAGATATTGAAGGTCTAATACACCGCGTAATACCTTTTATTGCGGCAGGCGTTAGTAGCCCATCATTTTAATCCCCAAAAAGCCCACTTCATGTGGGCTTTTTTATGTCGACTAGTGTTTTTCATTATCAGCAGTTTGAACTATATTAATAAGACAACCAGTTAAGTGTTCAGTCATCACTATAAGGAAGGTTAGTATGGATGCCATACATAATTTTTTGACGTTTTTAGACAGTCTTTTGGGCGGTGCTGGTTACTTTCCATTTCTATTATTGGGCACGGGTTTATTCTTTACAATATACCTTGGTTTCCCACAAGTGCGATATTTCAAACACGCTTGGAATGTCGTTACGGGCAAGTATGCACAAAATGACGAACAAGGAGATACTACCCATTTCCAAGCTTTAGCGACTGCCTTATCCGGCACCATAGGCACTGGTAATATTGGTGGTGTCGCTTTTGCTTTATTCCTTGGTGGCCCCGCCGCGTTATTTTGGATGTGGGCAACGGCATTCTTTGGCATGACGACCAAGTTTGTGGAAGTGACTTTATCTCATAAATATCGAGACAAGGTAGAAGATGGCACCATGGCCGGTGGTCCAATGTATTACATGGATAAAGGGTTGAATATGAAATGGCTGGCTGTTATTTTTGCTGTCGCCACCATTATTTCATCGTTTGGCACAGGCAACATGCCACAAATCAATAATATAGCAGTTGGTATGCAAGACAGTTTTGGCATAGACCGTATGTTAAGTGGCGGCGTATTATCCATTGTTCTAGCTTTGGTTATTCTTGGCGGTATTTCCCGCATTGCTAAAGTTACTTCGACCATAGTTCCAATCATGTCCGTTATCTACATCATTGGCGCGTTAGCCGTCATTGTTTATAATATTGACAATCTTGTTCCATCATTTTTATCCGTCTTTGAATATGCATTTACAGGGTCGGCTGCCGTTGGTGGTTTCTTAGGGGCTAGCTTTGCATATGCATTTAATAGAGGTGTAAATCGTGGCTTATTTTCTAATGAAGCAGGACAGGGGAGCGCGCCTATTGCTCATGCGTCTGCTAAAACAGATCAGCCTGTAGCAGAAGGCATGGTTTCAATTTTAGAGCCATTTATAGACACCATTATTATTTGTACTCTGACCGGCATGGTTATTTTAACATCTGGAGTATGGAACAAAAAATTTGAAAACACTTTTCAACGCGCCGATATGACATATTTAGCTGGCACGTTAACCGATACAAAGGATGACGATCGTCAGCAGTTGTTCAAGCTAATTAATGATGATGAAACAACAATACTGACGTTCTCGGGATCTATTCAAGTGATTGACGGCCGTGCAACAACAAATGGTTTCACGTTGCTCGCTGCCCGTTCGATTGCCGAAGATGTTCAATATAACATTGATGGTCAACCTTTTAACGGGTCATTGAATGTTGTCAATGGCCATTTAGAAAACCGTGCTGTTGATGTCATGGGCAAATCACTTGTCCATTCCGTTAAGTTAACGACTATTGCTTTTAAACAAGGTTATTTTGGGCTATACGGACAATATATAGTTTCCATTGGTTTATTGCTTTTTGCATTTTCGACAGCCATTGCTTGGTCCTATTATGGTGACCGTGCGGTGACTTATTTATGGGGCACTAAGTGGGTTAATACTTACCGGGTATTTTACGTTGGAGGATTTTTTTGGGCCTCTTTTGCTGACACAACATTGGTATGGATGTTAGCGGCAGTATCTATTGTGATGATGGCCATTCCAAATTTATTTGGCATTTTAATGCTGGCCAAAGAAATGAAAAGCTCGGTCAAAGAATATTGGGAAAACTTTAACCCGAATGATTAGAGTTTTGTACTCTATAGCTTATTAAGCCCTTTAAAAGAGGGCTTTTTATTTACATTAAATCCACGCTCAGCTAAAATCTGAGCCACATAAAATTGTCTAGAGTTCATTATGTCTATAATTAATTGTCCATCGTGCAATGAACAAATTTCTGATAAAGCTAAAGAGTGTATTCATTGTGATGCGTCTATGGATAAACTTGCGCCAGTGGGTCCACAAGGTTCGGTCAAAATACAAAGAATAAAGGCCATACAAGCCATTCAATTACAAACTATGTTGGCATTACTTGTTAGCATCGCTGGTTTTGTTTTTTATTACTGGGAAGATGTTGGTGATGAGGAAATGCAGCGGTGGGTTGGCATGGGGGCTATTGTCACTGGTATGGTTTGGTATTTAATCAATCGTATTAGAATGAGTTATTTGACCAAGAAATTCAAGAAGTAATACCAATATTAAAATGTACGGAAGTAAAAGTAATGCAGATAGAACAACTTATTAATGCGATGTCACCACACGTTTATGAAATATTAAAGCAGGGCGTAGAAATCGGAAAGTGGCCAAATGGCGTAAAATTAACAGATGATCAGCGGGAAAAAGCAACTCAAGCAATGATGTTATATCAAGGTACGCACCTTACTCAAACGGATCATATGACAGTGGGTAAAGACGGTGTCATGAATCAACACAGCAAATCACAATTGAAAAATCAATTCAGCGATGATGAAATCATTCGTCAATCGGTATAGACACTCGAATCACAGGCAATCAATATTAAAACCTTAAGTGATGAGCAAAAACTACGAATAGCTATTGGTCAAAAGCTGATGCTTGATATTAGATATTTTTGCGTTGAGAACACGGACGTTGATAGTACTGACAATTCACCTGTGGATAACGAATTAGTTGGCTATCATTCACAAGCTAGCCAATCGGCTGTCGCTAATTCCCCCGTTGAGACATTGCCTGCGCCTATCACCATACTTTTAAAAGAGTGTAACATTGGTGGCATCATTCTTTTTTCTGAAAACTTAATTAATGCGCCTCAGATCCGTCAATTAACACAAGATATTCAAGACTGCAAAGCCGACAAAAATTTACCCATGCTAATTTCTATTGACCAAGAAGGTGGGCGCGTTGCAAGATTACCCCGTGAAACTTGGCCAGCATTTACGGGAAATATGTCCATTGGTGCCCTAGATAACAATGCAGGTAACATGGCGTCGTATGACGTTGGTAAAGCCATCGGTCAACAATTGAAATCTTTAGGCATTAACGTTAATCATGCGCCAACTGTTGACGTTAATATGAATCACAAAAATCCAGTCATTAATGTTCGCTCTTTTGGTGATAATGCACAGCGTGTTTCTAGTTTAGGGCAGGAAATGGGAAAGGGCATGACCGATTCGGGTATTATACCGACCTTTAAGCATTTTCCCGGACACGGTGATACTTTTGTAGACAGCCATACTGGCTTACCTTGTGTCAATCACAATATTGAAACCGTCAACGGCATAGATTTACTGCCGTTCAGACAAGCTATTGATAATGATGCTGTACCAATGATAATGACGGCACATATTCAGTACCCCGTATTAGATTCGACTACATTAAACACTAAAACAGGTGAGACGCTAATTCGTCCTGCCACGTTATCGCCAATGATATTAACAGATTTGTTACGTCATAAACTCGGCTATAACGGTGTTGTCATAACAGATGCGTTGGATATGGCGAGCATTAGTCAGTATTTTTCACCGACTGTTGCCATTATTGAAACATTTAAAGCAGGCGCTGATATCGCTTTAATGCCGTTCAAGATACATACACACAGTGGTATTGCAGCATTTTATCAATTGTTTAAAGATGTAGTAGCCGAAATTAAAAAAGATCCTTGGCTGGTAAATCTCGTTTTACAATCTTTTGATCGCATTAAAAGATTAAAGAAAACACTTTTGCCAATATCTCAATCAAACATATTGAGTATCAACACTAAGGCACAGCAACGACAGTTAGAACGAAATATTGCACTCGGCTCCTTAGTTAAATTAGCCAGTAATGGCATGTTAGATTGCCGAAACTATCACAAAATCTGCTTAATATTCCCCACAAAAAATCAATCTCAAGCATTGGCCAACGAAGTACTTAAATTAGCTAATAACACGCTTAAAGAGAGTGATTTCGAATGCCGCGACTTCAGCGACTATTCACTGCGTAATATCACTATCAATAAAAATACATTACTTATTGTTGGTGTTGAAGATAAAAGAAGTGCAGTTGATTTAGGCGGTGTAGATGACTTAAATAAAATAAAAAATCAGGAAAATTCATCCAGTTGTAGAGCAAACAGTTTAGACGAAGCTAGTCAGTTATTGTTTGAACACAAGCAACGTGGTGGTGAGTCTGTCTTTGTTTCTTTGAAGGCGCCTTATAATTTGTCTGATTATATTAAATTTTCGACATGTTCCCTAGCAAGTTTTGACGGCAGCACATACACCGACGATGCTAATCAACAAACAGGGCCAGCTTTTTGGGCGCTGGCACAAGTTTTAGCAAATAATAAAACTGCAAATGGAAAGTTACCTATAAGCCATTAGGGAACTTCCCTGATCTGTTAGGAAAGTTCACCAGCCACACTTTGTTGCATGATCTGTTTTATACTGTCGAAATCTTGATCGTTACTGAGTAACCAATGCAACTTGGTCAAGGCTGCCTCAATAGTCATATCGCTACCACTAATTACACCTATTCTTGCCAGTGCATTACCTGTGGCATATCCTGCCATATTAACTTTTCCACGTTGGCATTGACTGAGGTTAATAATAGCAATACCACTTTCATTAGCCTTAGCAAGCACATTAAGCAACGCAGGATCTTGCGGCGCATTACCCACGCCGTAACTAAGCATAATGAGCGCTTTGACTGGCTGTTTAATAATGTTAGCAACAACACTCGCATCAATCCCTGGATATAACATAACAACACCCACAGCCTGACTTGTAATGTCTGCAACTTCAAACGGTATTGAGGGCTGTTTGTTAAGTTCGCCTTCAACTAATTCTATATTGATGCCGACATTTAAGAGCTCTGGAAGATTGGGGGATTCAAACGCATTAAAACCATCTGCATAAGCTTTTGTTGCGCGGTTACCACGAATGAGTTTGTTATTAAAAAATAACGTGACTT
>Ga0209395_1006661_pt1 | contig 12389 bp, 8 predicted proteins | sample GOMGulsemesocosm_3_FD_184635 | JGI IMG/M metagenome (GOLD analysis project Ga0209395, IMG submission 184635) | Methane-oxidizing microbial communities from mesocosms in the Gulf of Mexico - GOM9D Gulf of Mexico (SPAdes) (version 2) | ecosystem: Environmental > Aquatic > Marine > Cold seeps... | reverse complement strand
GTTTTAGGTATTCCTTATTCCAAAAAGTTATAGGTGTGGTAGTGTGGTTGCACTTTTTGCGCGGTGTCACATTTTTTAGTTGCCCCTTTAGATATAGGGCAAAAGGCAAGACCTGACCCCGTAGCTCTCGCCATCAACCTATAGCGATTAAGTATTGCAAAGGAATGACTATGTCATCATACGAAGAAATTAAATTTAACCTATTAAAAGAAAAATATGACATAGATTTCTTGATTGTTACGGCAACTCCTATTGAGCTTGAAAAATCTATTCAACACTTGCAGCCATTTGAAGATGAAATTATCAAAACCTATAGTGGTGACAACACCTTTTATTGCGGTCTATATGGGTTATATAGCTGTGCTATTGTTAAAACAAATCAAATGGGAGCGATATTAAGTGGTGCAGCTTTTCAAACAACGAATGAATCAATTGCCGTTATAGAACCTAAAGCGGTGATAATGGGTGGTATTGCTTTAGGTAAAAGTTCTAATAAGCAAAAGCTAGGTGATATTCTTGTCAGTAAATCTATCGTTTATTATGAACAAACTAGAGTAAATGAGGGCGGTGGGTTTGACTATAGAGGGCCAAAACCTGAAGCAAGCCGCTTTTTAATTAACAGACTAACTCAAGAAGCATTGCACCAATATTCATTTAATGATGTTGTGAAAACGTCAAACGTTTTAAGTGGCCCATTGTTAACCGGTGAAAAATTAATTGATGATGCAGGTTTTAAGGCTGTTTTGTTTGAGCAGTTTCCTGATGCTATTGGTGGAGAAATGGAAGCAGCAGGTATTTATGCCGCCTGCCATAATAAAAGTATCCCTTGGATAATTGTTAAATCCATTTGTGATTGGGCTGATGGTAATAAAGATAAAACATTTCAAGCAGAAGCCGCTCACATTGTATTCTCTTTTATTCATAAGTCATTGGATTCATCAATCGCTTTTCAAGACATAAATATAAGCCCATATATCGTAAAAAATGACCTGCCAGAAATTAATTTAATTAGTGTAAACAGGGCGGCTACAGAAACAATTGAAACAATTGAAATAATCGATGAACAGTTGATAGCGTTTTTAGCTGAAGAATACCCCGACGTGGTATCAGCTAGAAGCTTATGGAAAAGAGCTGGTGGAAAAAATGGTGATATATCAAATATTAATAGGCCACGAGATATGTGGCAAAACATCTGGCAAATGTCAGTTAATGGCGCAAGTGTAACACCAGACGATTTACTGAATGAAATATGTAAAGACTATCCTAATAATACATTGATACAAGATTACTTGAGTCAATTATTAACTAAAATTAAATAAGTACGGAGAATAAAATGGTATCAATTCTAGATTTTTTTTTAAGTTATGGACTTATTGATAATATTGACGGTAACGATGAGCGCTATGAAAAAATAGAAAAGGCGACAATAGCACTTGCTGACAACTTCCGTGAAGATCCTTCTATGTTAATAGCCGCAATCGTCGCTGGCTTAAATCCCGAAGTTTTAACAGTAGATAAGTTTATAATCAAAGCAAAAGAATGCCTTCAAAAAGAATGGAAAGCCTATTCTACGGTTTATACTGATGAGCCTATTAACCTATTCAGAGGCATGATTCTTGAGGCATGTGCTAATGTTGCTAAAGAAGGTTTGAATGCATCAATAATGTGGTTGAGTGCCTCTGATGTATTGCCTTTATTGAGCCTAGGAAAAGAAGAGTCGCTAGTGAATGAGTTTATGGATTCATTAGCGTATCAAGCGGAAAACAACTGTATTCAAGATACTGATTTAGTAAAACTGCAAAAAGAAAAAGTTATTAAACTTGATGAAGTGTCAGAAATATCAACGTTTGGTTCAATTAAAGTGGACCGTAATGCGCTGTATTCACGTATGGGAGATGCAGCGGGTGCATCTCACATGTCTAAAGAACAAGTGAATGGTAATGGTGGAAATCCTAATCGGTATTGGGCAAGTAATAATAATCATCAATGGGCTGGTGACTTTGCTGATCGAATGTCTGAAACTGTTGCTGGTACATTAGAAGCTGTTGCTACAAAATTAACAAAAAATGATAACACTCTGAATGCGGGTCTAGTCCAATATCAACAGCAGTTAAAAAAAGGGTTAGAAAAAGCACTAAATGAACAAAGATTAAATACGCAAAAACACTTGAAAGAAACGTTAGCTGCCCAAACACAAGAGCAAACTCGGTTGAACGTTTTATGGTGGAGTGAAGCGCTTTACTCTCCATCATTAAATTCAAGTTATAGAGAATATTCTCCTGAAATTTCTACAACTTTAATGCCTTTTGATTTACTTGACGAAATTACCGTCCCGGTACCAGCAAGTGTTGGCTATATGCTTTCTGAAACAGTAAATAAATTAAAAGACGTAGATTTTGAAAAACAACTTTGCTTCTATGAGTTCCTCACAACACTAAGAAGTACAAAAGATAAAATAGACTCTGGTTGGTTAGATAAATTGCAACTTCCAGAAAGTGATATTTCACTAAATATTATAGATTTAATTATATTAGCCCTGAAGGCTGAATCTTGTGATCTAGCATCCCTCATTAAAAACTCAATAGTTCCTGAGAAGTGGGAGTATAGCCTGCCAACGTTGAGCCGGATAATATTTAAGCAAGCGCAAGCGCATTTACTTGTTAGGATTAATACATAATGAGTCGTTGTTCTAATTTAAACTGCTTTGTACATGATGGTGAACAGTGCTGTATGGGCGAATTGGATCACCAAGAATGCTCTTCTTGGGGGGATGAAGAACAAGCCGGCAGAACAGATAAGAAAACGAATGAAAAAGATGTCGCCTCAAGGGTATCTTGGTCATCTTCTTCTTTAGGTAGTGTAGATTTAACCACAATTTACCATCAAACACCCTCTATATTAATTGGCTTGCTTGGTGCTCATAACACCGGAAAAACAACGTTTCTTGCAGCAAATTATTTACAACTTGTTAGCGGTAATAATTATAGCTCTGGTGGCTTCTGTAGCTCATTTACTTTAGGTGCTTGGGAGTCAATTTCATCTTGGGCACGTATAAACAATGAAAAGCAATTACCGTCTTACCCTCCTCACACACCTCGTGGAGCGGAAAGAAATCCCGGTATACTTCATATGAGTTTAAAGTCTAATGACGATAAAGTAAAAAATATATTTTTAACTGATGCCCCCGGTGAATGGTTCACAAGGTGGGCTATAGATTCAAGTTCAACGGAAGCCGAAGGAGCAAGGTGGACAGCAGAGCACAGCGATGCTTTTTTAATTTTCGCTGATTGTGAAAAATTATGTGGTGAAGATAGAAGTTCTGCAAGAAGAGAGTTACGTACCATTATAGAAAGGTTAGGTGAAGTTGTAGGAAATAAATCCACGATTTTAATTTGGGCTAAAAGTGAGCATCAACCACCGGAAGGCATAAAGAAAGTTATTCAACGCGCCCTTGCTGATAATGTACCACATGCCGTTGAGTTAGAAGTAACCGTTAAAGAACCAACAACATTCATGAATGCGTTAGATGCGTTATTGGTAGCGGCTTGGCATCCCCAAAAATGTAAAAAGATAGTAGAACCAGTAATTCATCACTCACCATTTTATGCTTTTAGAGGCCACAATGAAAACACCTGAAATACTATTGCTTGGCGGGCCTAATAGTGGAAAAACGCACTTTGCTGGTCAATTATACGGTCGCTTGAAACGGCGACCAGAGAAACTAAAAATTAGAAGCGGTGATGGTTCTACAACCAATTTAACGGCTCTTGAAAATGTATTGGCGAGTTTAGAAGATGGAAATGCAGCAGCGCACACTACTGCTGAACAGTATGAGCAAATTATTTTTCCACTAATAGACTCTAATGATAATAAGTTAGACTTATATTGGCCTGATTATGGTGGCGAACAGTTAAAGCAGTTGTTTGAGCAAAGGGAAGTGCCCGCTGCTTGGAGGGAAAGGCTAGTATCGTCTGAAGGTTGGATGTTATTTATTCGACTAAGCAGTGAAACAACTTACCCCGATGCCATAGCTAAACTTGCTTCTTTACCAGAAGAACGGCCTAAAGAAAATTTACGGTTAGATACTTGGGATGCCAATGCATATTGGATTGAACTTATACAAATTCTTTGTAGTGTAGCTGGCTATGGTATTACAGCCCCACAAAAAAAACCGCCACTTGCCATTTTTCTGTCCTGTTATGATGAAAATACGATTGACGGAAAAAGACCTTCAGAGGTATTAAAAGAGAAGTTACCACTATTTTATCAATTTATAAATTCCAATTGGTTAAAAGATAATTTAAGTATATGGGGTGTTTCAGCTTTAGGTAAAACTTTAACCCCTGAAAGTAATGACGACAGTTTTATTAATGAGGGTCCTGAGTTCCAAGGTTGGGTAGTTGAGCCTGATAGTTATGAACAAAACTCTGATCTCACTGCTCCCATATCATGGTTATTAGATAAAACCCTATGATTTTTCCTCTTTGTGCAAAGTATGGCTTTAAAAATAATAGCCACGATTTTTTAGAATGGGATGGAGATGATAAGCCACCTAGCGAGCTATTAGGATTAACAGATAAACCGGCTGGTCATGTGTTACCTAAAGGGCAATGGTGGCCAGCGATCAATTGCAGGCAAGTTGGTGAGTGGTGGGCTATTTGGTCAATACTACCTGATCCAGAAGCGCCCAGAGCAGGAATGGTAAAAAGTAAGGTGTTTTTGTGGCCAATAAATGAAATATCTAAAGTTAATAACTTAGAGGAATACCTTTCTATTTTAGTTGGTGATGAGCAGATACCTCTTTCAGAAACAGATCGCTATTGTATTGATGATCTCTTAAATGAATTAACAGCTAATGATCAAACTTTAATTATTGATTCAGTGCATTTAGTGCCACATATTATTAATATTCTATGGAAAAAGTTATGGAATGAAGCCAAAGTAAGTTTTGCAGTTCGTGTATCATTTACTCCTCCGCAAGACTTTAATAGAGTTAGTCATCCTACATTTTATTGTGTTCCGTCATCGCTAACTAATCAATGGTTCAATCAAAACGTTAAAATTATAGCTCCACAAGTTGGTAGAGAACTAAGCCGAGCAGCTCGCTACTTGAATGATCATAATGATGAAACTATTAGTGAGCTCATAAACATTTTCGGTCAAAAATCGGGTAATATTAAGTTCGTGGGAAGGCTTGCGAGAGCAGCTGATAATCTTGATATATATCGTCGTGATAATGATGCAGGCAGCATAATTTCAGCTCTAAGGAGTATCATTGCGTGTGAGGCAAAGCCATCTGAAGCGCTGGCCCTAAAATCAGAATTACTGCTGGCACTCAAAATACATTTTGAAAAAAATTCAATTTCAGTAGACCAAGTTTTATCCCTAAGTAATATTTATGAAGACAATGTACTTGGAGATAAATTACCTAAGAAAGAATTATTAAACTGGATTTTCCACCATTTGCCCAGTGTGATTCCTGCCAAACTAATCAGTATATTTGAAAGGTGTAGCCCAAAAAAATCAAGGGGCTGGTGGTGGGCAAGTGTTGAAGACGGTATTAAACGTTTATTCGATACAACGAATGTTGACGACAAATTAATAAATTGGTTATCAATGGATGCTTTTGATCCTTTAGCTGAAAAATTTATTTATGAATCTAAGGATGCGGATAATAGAATATTTACCTTGGCAAAAGTTAAGCAACCTTCGGATAGCGAACTAAAAAAACTCGAGTCCATTGCGATAAATCAAACCTTTCCGCAAGTCTATTCTTTTGTCATATATCAGCTATATTCTGAAGTGTCAGTAATAAGTAAGCAAATTGATTCGATGAATGGCTGGGAAAAAGGGCTTCCACATCTAGTCGAAAATTTGGCTAACTCGACTTTATTAGAAGCAATTGAATTGGAAAAGTTAGGTTTTATCATTCCTCTAGTTTCTGAGCGCTGTAAAGAAGATTCTAGCTTAATTGAAATAATTGATATCGCTAAAAAAGGGGCTTTCACGCTTTGGTGTTTACAGCTTGAAAATGATGGGGTTTTTTATCCTTCATTAGTTGATGAAAATAGTTTCAATATGAAACTATACAATAATTTAAGTTCAGATCTGCCAAGTAACCTATTAGATCGTATTGTTACTGGGATGGCTGAATACCTTCTAACTTTGTCTGATAGAACATATTTGTGGGCTAGGTTTGATATTGATCAACGTAAAAAAATTGCAGATAAACTTGTTGATGTATTGGCAATGTATTCTAATATTTCCTTTAACTTAACGTTGAAGGAAGTTGATTTTATTCAATCAATAAAAAATCACTTCAACTCAAACTTAAACTTGTCTCCTCAATTGTTAATTCCATGTTTAGCAGTACCAATCAGTACAAATGAAAATGAAATTTTGAGATGGGTATTTAAAGTTAATTCGTTTGATTGGCCTATTTATATTAATAAACTAGGTGAAATTATATTGTTACGCCAGTGGAGGTTTCTAGCGAAAGAGCTTTATAAAGAAAGTTATGGTTTTTTAGGAACTAAAGGGTATTTAAAACCAGCAGTTGACCATTGTACAGAGCTGTTAGGTACATGGGAGAGGGTGACGGTATCAATAAAGGACGAAAGGTTAATTAAACAAAATAGAGAATGCGTGATTAATCGAGTATCTGCTTTAGCGGCAGAATTAGCGCATGATCGGTTAGAGTATATTTGGTCAAAAGCGGGTGGTAGGCTAGGTGATTTACATTCATACGGTTCTTTTTCTGAAAAGTGGTATAAAGCGGTACAAGCTGCTGAAGCAGGAGCATTGACTGGTGGACTAAAAGACCTTGTCAGCCAACTATTAGAAGAGTTTCCAAATAACCATGATCTTAAAGAGTTAAAAGCTCTTATTTAGTAGCCCAGGGCCACATTCAATCAGTAAGTGCACCACAGGCTTTGGTACATTCATTTTTCAAGTGCAACTGATGGTTAAATAGCATTAATTCCAAATGCTTTTAAAAACACTTCATTTGGTGTTTTAAAACCTAAGCATTTCATTGGGCGGTCATTTAGTTTCTTGACCGCCTTATCTACTCCCTTCTGGCTCAATTTCTCGGTATTCATGCTTCTTGGGAATACTGTTCTGAGCAATCTATTGGCATTCTCAATAGCGCCTTTTTGATAGGATTTATATGGGTCGCAGAAATATATTAATGCTTTTAGTTTCTTCTCCATCGTCTCAAAATCTAAGAATTCAACACCATTATCCAAAGTTAGCGTTTTAACGGTCTTTTTCAGGCTAGATTTCATATATTTCACTAATGTTTTTGTAGTGCTTTTTGCATGACGAGATGAGTTTTTTAAAGCAATGACCAAACGACTTTTACGTTCTCGCAATGTAAATAGGTTCGCTTGAGTATGTCTGAATAGGATCAGGTCGCCTTCCCAGTGACCATATAGACTCCGATTGTTGATACTACTGGGGCGACTATGGATTGAGCGTTTGCGGGCTTTCATCACCATTCGACGACGCCTTTTGACTCTTGGATAACGAAAACGACGCTTTTTGTACAGGTATCGATAGAGTTTTAGGTGTCTGGCCGTTTTACTATAAATAAATCGATAAATAGTTTCATGGCTAATGATGTTCCTACCTGCTTTCCTTTTTAAATAACCACTAATTAATTCAGGGGACCAACTTTCCTTTAGCTTATTAATTATAAATGTTTTTAATTCTGAAGGACGTTCAAGCAGGCTTACTCTTTTATCATAGATACGCTGCCGGTATTGCTGATGCGCCAAGTCAGGGCGATAACCCAGTTCACTACTGTTACGGTGAAGCTCCCTGTAAATTGTGGTTTTATGGCAGCCGATGACATTGGCAATATCTTGAATAGCACAACCCTGGTTAATTAGCTCGTAGAGGATAACCCGGTCTTCAGCCTGTAAGTGTCGATAATGTTCGGTCATAGCATCGCTCCTACTAGATTTAAACAGCATAGTTCATCTGCTGATTAGTTCGGAGTTGCACTTATATTGTGATTCTACCAAAGCCTGTGGTGCACTTACTGATTGAATGTGACTTTTTAAAAACTGCGAACATTTAAGTAATTTTGTTTTGCATGGCACCGCCGAAAGCGAGCAGCTTAAAACAGCGCTATTAGGGCTAGGCATAAGTACCCTATTAGCTGTTTCTTTAAAGAATCAGCCCAACTGGGTAAAAGCGGCCGTAATGGTGGGCGGCACAGCAGCGGCGGTTGCTTTAGCTAAAAAGAAAAAAATCGGCCGCTAATGCGGTTTTAGCGCTTTCTCACAGCCAACGACAGCCTAGGCTGGCACCTAAAGCCCAATGCAGGTTCTGGCAATGATTAAAATAAAGCAGTGCGGAAATTCAAGAGGAATCAATACTCAACATATAATAATTCAGCACCACCTGGCATTAGTCTGATTTCCTGGTAAGATGCAACCTCTAAAGCACAGCTGTAAACCATCATGAAAAGACCTATCAAAATAATCGACTTATTCTCTGGCCCCGGTGGGCTTGGCGAAGGCTTTTCTGCACTTAAAGACAAAGGTAATCCTGCCTTTAAAATAGCCACATCGATTGAAAAGGAAAAAAGCGCTCACTCGACTCTTAAGCTAAGGGCTTTCTATAGACAGTTCGGCAATAACGTGCCTAAAGAATACTTTGAGTTCATGAAGGGCAATTTAGGTACAAAGCCAGAAGATCAGCTATACCCATTATTTGAAAAAGAGCATCTAGCAGCTAGCGAAGAAGCCTTATGCTTGACGTTAGGTGAAGATAATAGAGAAATATACTCAAAAATTAGACACTCTATTGGACAAGACGAGTGCATTCTAATAGGTGGCCCGCCTTGCCAAGCGTATTCATTAGCGGGTCGCTCTAGAAATATGGGGATAAAAGATTACGATGCAAAAGAAGATCATCGTAACTTTTTATACCTAGAATATCTTAAAGTTATTGCAAGATTTCAACCCAAGCTCTTTGTTATGGAAAACGTAAAAGGAATGCTGTCTGCGAAAGTTGATGGCAAGCCTATTTTTGATAGTATTTATCGCGATTTAAAAAGTCCATGTAAAGCATCATCAACTTCTCCAGAAAGTGGCAGAAAAAAACATAACTACAAATTATTTTCATTAGTGACGCCTAATTCAGATGAAGAAGATTTAGATCGAGATCCACGAGAATTTATCATCAGAGCTGAAAACTACTCAATTCCTCAAAAGCGCCATAGAGTTATCTTATTAGGTATTAGAGAAGACCTAGCCCATAAATGGGACGATAAAATGCTTCTTGATGATGGGGAAGCTAAAGTCGCAGTAAATGACGTCCTGAATGGCCTACCAGAATTACGAAGTGGGCTATCTAAGGTAAAGCAACATACCGAGAAAGACTGGGTAAGTGCAGTTAGCAGTATTAAAAAAGATGTAATACCTGCTTTATTAAAATCTAAAGAGAAAAAGCACAAGATAGTTGCTGCTGAAATAAAAAATATTCTTAAAAACTTTGAAGCACCAAATCTTGGTCAGGGAAATATCTTTGGTCTACAGTCGCAGAAAATTGAGACTGGAGTTGATAATTTGAATGACTGGTTTCATGAGCCAGAACTGAAAGGCTATATATCAAATCACGAAACTCGGGGACACATAGAAAAAGATTTAAATAGGTATTTATTCTGTAGCGCTTGGGCAGCATGTGCAGAAAGAGAAGGATGGGAAGTTAAAACCCCTAAGTCTAATGACTATATAGATGAGCTAGTGCCAAACCATGCCAACTTCAAATCTGGAAAATTCGCAGATAGATTTAGAGTTCAAGCTAGCAGCATCCCTGCTACAACTATCACAAGCCATATATCAAAAGACGGGCATTACTTCATTCATCCTGATCCGAAACAATGCCGCAGCCTCACAGTGAGAGAAGCTGCCCGCATACAAACATTCCCAGACAACTACTTTTTCGTAGGAAACAGAACAGAGCAGTACGTCCAAGTAGGTAATGCTGTACCGCCATTTTTGGCAAATACAATTGCAAGAAAAATCATAGACCTTATGAACTAACACTTTGATTCAGCATAAGCAATAAAGCGCTAGAGAGCTCACCCCAAAGAGCGGCAATCCCGCCCAGTTAAAGTAATCAATAAGTTAAATAGCCCCCCAAAAAAAGCTAGGCTGACTCATATCTATCTATAACCCTACTTAAAATTTCGGACTGTTTAGGAGTCGGTATTTTATTTTTTACTAAAACTGTTTTACTAATAATCTCCATCTCTTTCTCTGATAATCGTCCTTCTGATAAAGCTTTTTGGGCTAAAGCTTTCCATTTATCAACACCAAAATCGATAACTTTTTTCTGAAGAGCTATCGAATTATCTACCTTTTGTACTTTCTTTGCGTCAGATTTTATATCTCTCTCTTCTACATCATCAATCAGTAGACCTAATAAATATGGGGAGAACTCACGCTCGGCTTGTTCTATTTCTTCTTGGATCACTTGCCAGCAAAGAGATTTTTTTGCCCATTCAGTAACATTCTTAAACTGTGGTGGAGGTGACATTAACTTTTCATTTATATAAGCAGATATTATTTTTAAGCACTTAGTCAACTTCAAGTTAATACTTTGCTTTTCCCAAATCATTTCAAAATTAAATGCCTTATTGTTCTTTTTACAAAACTCACTCAAACATGCGATGCTATAAGCAACAATATTTGCGCGATAGCCACCGTACCACTCTTCAGAAGAGACTATACCTTCGGTAGATTTGAATATAATAGCTTTGGCAATTAAGTTTTTATAATAGACTTCATTAAATTCGTCTGAAGATATTTTCCATAAGCTCCCTATTCTCTTAGCAAACTGAGTAAAATTCTTTTGTGCGCCATTATTGACGTACAAAGGATCTTCTTCCCATACATTGACATATTTTGCTAAGTCAGTCTTTGTGAACATCTGCCTTTTCGGATGCTCATCTCTAAAACGTTTGGCCTCACCGATAGTTAGTTTTGATACAGCATCATTATACTGTCCTCTAGCCCTTTCATAGAACCATTTAGTCTCTCTAATTTCACCGCTTTTTAATGGGATATATATTCTTCGAGAAAATTCTTCAATTCGAATATGAAATGGGTGGTTAGAAAAAAAGTCTGCTGCATTTACTTTATTTTGTGTATTAGCATATTCAGAGATTTTAGGCACTATTGTTGAAGATAGCTTATCTTCAACAATAGACAATTTCATCTGAACATAAACATCATCTAAACTAGCTTTTTCTTTTTTTGCTGTATGGAATAAAGAAGCTGTCGTTTGTCCGCCATTTACAATCTGTAAATCTTGAATATTAGTTATCTCTAATCCACTTTCAGTCTTCCGTACTTCAATATTTTTAGCGGTCGCTGTTATGCCGTTGTTATAAGCAAAAAACATTTCAGGATTTTCTAAAATTGTAGTTTTAATACCTTTATTTACGTTTCCTCTTGCTTGAAGAAAACAACGTACATTTTGTTCCAATAGCCTTGTACCATATAGTCCATATAGCTGCGCTAACACGTTACCTGGAATTACAGCTAGGTATGATTGAAGAGAGTTACTTCCCGTATGAGCTGGAAGGCATAAAATACCTTGTTCAAAAATATCCGTAAGAGATATATTCAAAGGCTCTTTTTGAGATGACGATATCGATTGTCTATAAAATCTACTAACATCCCATATACTACAATTAATAGTGATTTCACCAATAGTTTCATTAGGCAAGGCTGCTACGTTATTCCCTAATTTCCTATTAGTCAAAATGTAACAATTAACTTTTGATATATTACCCGTTGATTTATTTATTAAGGAATATAACTGTTCCTCTTCAAGTTCGTCTTCTGAGTTCACATCATTAAAACTATACTCGATAAAATTAATTAACCGCGCATGCAATTTCTTTAGCTCAGAATTAGCTATGCTTTGAAGTGTTTCTGAAAAATGGTAATCAACAACAAATAAATCTAAAACGCCATCTTCATTTAGCCAATATCCATCAACTCTTTTAGGTTTTCGGCTGCCTTTTTCCGTCATATATTGATATATTTCTATTCCTTCAATAATTCCGGATTCAAGCAACTCGGTACTTGTTTGTTCAATAAAGTTCAATAATGACAACGAAGGTGTTTCAATATTACCTGTTGTAAAGTTATCATCATAATATTCTTCAAGTGAATAGTTCATAAATAATCATCTCTCATATTATTGCTTTATTAGTTCTGAGAAAAAGCCAATCTCTCGATTTTCAGGTGTACCAACAACAAGAGTCCGGTCTAATGCATTATTCATAACTTCACAGGCCGTTTCTGGTAACAAACAACAGGCTTGGCAAGCAGTTAAATTTAAATAAGATGAACCCTTTGCGCCTA
>Ga0209395_1006659_pt1 | contig 12392 bp, 13 predicted proteins | sample GOMGulsemesocosm_3_FD_184635 | JGI IMG/M metagenome (GOLD analysis project Ga0209395, IMG submission 184635) | Methane-oxidizing microbial communities from mesocosms in the Gulf of Mexico - GOM9D Gulf of Mexico (SPAdes) (version 2) | ecosystem: Environmental > Aquatic > Marine > Cold seeps... | reverse complement strand
ACTCTTTATTGGCTTTCTTATTTGCCTCTTTTGGTGGATTTAAACAATTGGCAATTCTTGCAAGTGCTTCCATATTATTGATTTACTTTGGGGTTTCTGTGGCCGTTATTAAACTAAGAAAAATAGAGAAATTTAATGAGTCATTAAAAACTTTTAAAATTCGCGGAGGTTTAATTGTGCCAATAATTTCATTAATTATTATTAGTTGGTTTTTATCTCATTTATCAAAAAATGAATTTATTGTAATGGGCCTTACATTAGCCTTATTAAGTATACTATATTTTGTGCGAAAACTAATAAAGTAATTCTTATGATTATATAAAATAAGGCTTGTGATTTTTTTCATTCCTAGACTACTTTAAAGTTGGTTAATTTTAACTAAAATTGAACTATTTCCGTATATTGTATAATCTAATTTGATTCATCACAACATGTTCTGTCATTACTAATGACGCATATGAATGTTGTATGCTCTTTCAATTTGGTTAAGGCATTTAATAGAATAACTAAAACCTAAAAAAACCAATATTATGACTAGGGTAATTAACATGAAATTCTTCTCTATGAATAAAACAATTCATTATTTGAAATGTTGTTTAAGTATTCTTCTAATAATAAGTATGTATTCGTGCTCAGATAAGAATAACAAAGACAAGCAGGATCAAAGACCAAACATTTTATTAATAGTGGCAGATGATTTAGCTTATGCAGATATTGGTTGCTATGGAGGAGATATTGAAACACCTAATATAAATAGTTTAGCTACTAACGGTATTAGGTTTAGTAGTTTTCATACGGCACCATTGTGTGCCCCTACACGAGCAATGCTGCTCTCTGGAAATGATAATCATATTGCTGGTATGGGTAATATGCTAATTAAAGGGAAAGAAGAATTTGGATATGAAAGAAGATTAACTAACCGCATTGTTACCATTCCATCGCTACTAAAGCAAGCTGGTTATCACACCTATATGGCGGGGAAATGGCATCTTGGTTCAGCGCCAGAATCAAATCCACATAAAAAAGGATTTGAACATTCTTTTGTTTTACTAGGAGGGGCAGGTAATCATTACAATAGTCAGAGTGTTCTTAGAAAAGGGTATTCAAATTATACAGAAGATGGAGAGCCAACAAAATGGAAAGATGGAGATTATTCTACAGATTTTTATACTGATAAAATCATAGAATATATAGATCATGATAAAGATGATGACAAGCCATTTTTTGCTTTTGCAGCTTTTACATCTCCCCACTGGCCTTTGCAAGTTGATAAAAAGTATTGGAAAAAGTATAAAGGATTGTATGACGACGGTTATGATAAATTAAAAGAAAAAAGACTGGAGACTCTTAAAAAAGTTGGAATGATTCCTCAAGACGCTGTACTTCCTCCAAATGATAAAAGGGTGAAGCCTTGGGAGTCATTGTCTGATGAATTAAAAATAAAGGAAGCAAGAAAAATGGAGTTGTACGCTGGTATGGTTGATAATTTAGACTATAATATTGGCAGACTCGTACAGCACCTTAAAGAAATTGGCGAATATGAAAACACCCTAATTGTGTTTATGTCAGATAATGGAGCTGCTTGGCGGGATTTTATAGAAACTTCAGAAGTATTGAAAGAATATTACAATGACGACTACGAAAATATGGGGAATTATGATTCTTATATTTCATATGGACCTCAATGGGCTGAAGCTGGTTCCTCTCCATTTAGGTATTTCAAAGATTTTACAACGCAAGGAGGTATTATTGCTCCTATGATTGTTAGCGGTCCCAATATTAAAAAGGAAAATGAAATTTATCATGGGTTGGTAACTGCTATGGATTTGGCACCAACTTTTTATGAAGTGGCTAAAATTTCATATCCAAATACATTTGAGAATCATGAAATTTATCCTCTCAAAGGAAATTCTATAATGCCATATGTATTGGGAAAAGCAACTGAAATACATGGGCCTGATTATGTTTTTGGGATGGAGCATAATGGGTATGCGATGATTAGGAAAGGTAATTGGAAAATTACCAATACCATGAAGCCTTTTAGTGAAAACCACTTTGAACTTTATAATTTAACTAATGACTTAGCAGAAAAACATGACTTAAAACTATCAGAACCTGTTAAATATACTGAAATGCTAATGGAGTGGCGTAAGTTTTCTAAAGAAATAAAAGTTCAACTTCCTGCCCAGCCTGAAATTAATCATAATAAATAACGAGCCACTTTAATACTTTTTATTATACTATAGCAACTGATGTTGCAAATATATTTGCAATTACCGTATAAGTAGGATGCACAAGGGATAACACATTGCTTGGTTACTTGATATACCTATGGTAAAATGCTGTTACTTATAGTTTTAATAACTTTGGAGTTCTTTGACTTCAACTATTTTAAAATTATAGGTATTATGAAACGTATAGAACCATTAAAAATTTTACTTTGGACGGCAAGAATATGGGGGGCAATAAGTCTTGTATTCTTACTGTTTATGGTTGGAGCCCACCTTGTTGATGCATTATTTGTATCAAAAGAATCTATTGATGAAGGATTTAATTCAACAACTGAAATGATTTCATTTCTATTCTTTCCAATTAGTAGTATGCTTGGATTGGGAATTGCTTTTAAATGGCATCGAATAGGAGGATTAATTACAACAATTGGAATTATTGGTTTTCATTTTTTTAGACCAGACTTACTATTCAACCCGATGATTGATGGCCTAGCTTTTCCTGGATTACTCTTTTTATTGTACTCATTTTTAAATAATAGTAAAGCCAATTAATAGGCTAAGTAGCTCATTTATATCTATTAATACAATGCGAATGTTAGTGATTAAAAGTCCATACAAAAAGGAAAGTCAACGCTGTTATTCTTGTTGTGAGTTGTAATAGTGTGTTATTGTTTAGGAATCAGACTACGTAAAGTTTTAATTGCCAGAAGGAAAAAAACCAAACCAATAATACATGTCACTACATAAACTATCGTGTCCTGTGTTAAATACGGCTCTGGGGTAGCTGGGTTTATAAGGTTAGCCACTCCAAAAAGAAGAAATAATCCACCACCAATAATTCCCATAGTAAATATGATTACGTTTATTGCTATAGAAGTACGGATGTTAAGAATAGACATATCTTCAAGTTTTAGAATAATAGTAGCTTACTTTTAATCAGTCGCTGTTAAAAGTTTTCTTTACAAAAAATAGAGGCTTTAATTTAAATGGTTTAAAAATTTGCTCAACTATTCTATCTGTCACGATTATGTATTTATGCTTTTTTTGAGTTTTTTGGATTTCTCAATTCAAGGGAGCTTTGTCCTATTTTGGGTTTGTAAGTGTCCTCCTCATCATACCGCAACAGATGACAGTCTTGTTAGCGCTTCTTTAGTTACTAAATTATATTACCCACACAAAAAAGAATATTACAGATTACATATTAGTTGGAGGTTAATAATATATCAGAGTGTCAGAATCCTGGGGTCGAATTGGTAAATAAAAAGGGTGCTCATTTTGTTCAAATTTGAGCGATGAAGAATTCCTTAAGAAGTATAAGAAGGTTGAGGCTGAACTTCGCAATGAGAATCCTTGATAAGGTCGGCTAAATTAGGTGGTGTTTCATTGGGCGTTGCTCAGAAGGTAAAAAGATTGATAGAATCTTAAAATACATTTAACAGACTAGCGTCTGACAGACTTTATTTAGAAAATTCTAAATTTATTTTTATTTAGATTCAGTATAAGTTTCTGATGTTGAGTCGTTAAAAGGTGTGTGTTTAAGGAGATTAGCTTACCTTACATACTTAATTAGCATCTGCATCAACTCCATTCGACTTAAATTATGACAATTTAAACGAATTATTATGGGGAAAATATTTTTATTACTGCTCTCTTTTCAAATAGTCCAAGGACAAGTAATTGAACCATCCAGCACTAAATCCACTCAAGTACTATTTGATTACCACACTATAATACAAAAAAAGAAAAAAACAACAGCTTGGATAATGCTAGGTAGTGGAATTCTATTGACAGCTGTTGGACTAGGGATTAATACTACGGATGAAGTTGCAGAATCTATGTTATTAGGTTTGGCAGAGGTAGAAGATGTACATAAAGGAGATTGGATGATTTACCTTGGGAGTGCCTCTACACTTGCCAGTATTCCATTCTTTATATCAGCTAGTAAACATAAAAGGAAAGCCACTATTTCACTAAAGGGTGAGCAAAATATTGGAACGAACATAAAGATTGATAATTCAACCTATTTAACGTTAAATATTACGATTCCTTTTTAAAAAATTATCATTATGAAAGCAATACGAAAACATTTAAAACTAATTACTCTATTTTTCTCATTCACTTTTTTATTACAAAGTTGTAAAGTATATCATACTAAAACTGTGACGGTGGATGAAGCGATTCTATCTTCAAAAAGAGTTAAAATAAATTCTTTTCGTAATGACACCTATAAGTTTGATGAACTAGGAATAGAAGAAGGTAAACTATATGGACTAACCAAAAAAAAATCATTAACCGCCAAAAAATTATCATTTCAAAATTATAAGGTAATTGACAATAGTAATTATGTGAAAATTTGGTTGCCTAACAGTATAGTAAAAGACATTCATCCTCAGAATAATACAATGTCAACCGTTGTCTCCATCGGTTTTCCATTGTTAATTATCATTGGGGTATTGGCAATAATACAGCCTGGAAATATGGGTATTGGTAGTCTTGGTGGTAGCTGGTATAACTAAATTGAAATCTTTTTTATTGATTTAGTATAATGAGTGCATTTAATATTTAAATAATGTTTTGGTTCCAAATATTTGTAATCAATTATTGAATGAGCTCCATAATAATGTAGGTATAAAATCAAACATATGAAAAACAGAATATTATATGTTATAATTATAACATTTTGCCTAGTAAGCTATGCGACAGTTGCCCAAATTTTTGGAATTAGAGGAGGTATGAATTCTTCTAATGCAAGATTGACAGAATACGACATGAATCTACTATCTGATTACAATACGTCCCCTATTGATACATATTTTGTTGGTTTTTATTGGACTGTTGGAGTTTCTTATAATGAAGATTATTTTGAGTCAAATATTGAAATGTTTATTAAAAAACTTTCTGTTAATTTTGAATTGCTTTACATGGAAAATGGATTTTCATTAAATAGGCTGAAAGGAAATAACGAGAATATCACCATTAAAACAACCCAGTTAAATTTACCAATTATTATAAATTATAATGTTTTTGAGAATTTTCAACTCCAGTTTGGTATGAATATGGGGTTGTTGTTAACAATAGAAGAAATCGTTAATAACCATCACTATAATGGAAGAAAAGAACTTGACTATTTCGATACTGGCGGAGTAGTCGGAGCTGAGTTGGAAATCGGGAAAAGGTTTTTTGTGGATGCCCGATATTACTTTAGTGATAAGGAAAACACCATTGATTCTAATTATACTGGTTATTACAAATTCTCAAATAGAGTTGTTCAATTAGGAATCGGATTCAGGTTATTGTAACGTGACTTTACAAGTTGAAATATAACGCCAATTAGACCTATGAGTGAGTTTTGTTAAGATATTATATCAATCATCTTGATTTTATTTGATAATTCGAGGCTTGCCTCAAATGAAGGTGCAATATTAACACCTCCACCCATTATACCTGAACAAGTGATGTTGTATTGGTTAGGGATATTAATTTTCAACAAAAAGTGTAATCTTTTTTCGTATTACCATACTAATAATATAAATAAAAGTTAATAGAATGGACAAAATTAGAAAAACCAGGCACCAAAACTTGAAGAAAAGGATTATCAAAATGTATAAATGCGAAGTAAAGCTGTTTAATAGAATTTTAGGAATAAGATAAGACTCTAGAAAGCAAGGTTATAAATTAGTAATTTGTATACCCACACAAAAAAGAATGTCTCAGAAGTCATTCTTGACGGTGGTTAATATGGATGTCCACAGCAGTAAAAAAGTTGGCATTATGACGGAGCCATGTTATCAGAATATTATTCTATAAAAAATAATTCCTTATATTTCGTATATATATATATTAAAAATAAACACTCCTTTGGTGTATATACATGCCCATATTAGGGTAATAAACATACAGATGTGTTTATATACACGTTGTAAACCATTAAAAACAAATTAAATTATGAATAAAATAATTATACTTTTAGTAATGATATTTGTCATTAACTATGCAAATGCACAAGAACAGAAAAACTCTTATTATCCAAATAGTACAATTCTAAAAGAGACAGGAAAACTTGACAATAACAACTATCCAACAGGAGAATGGAAATACTATTTAGAGACTGGTAATTTAGATTATGTAATTAATTGGGAGACTAATTATATCAAAAAATATTATGTAACGGGTGGAATAAAAGAAGAAGGAACATTTGTTCCTGAAACTGGAGTTCATATTGGAAAGTGGATTACCTATTATAAGAATGGAAAAGTTAAAACACAAGAGGTATTTGATAAAAATGGAATAGAAAAGCATAAATGAATAAAGAGAAATCTTAAAAAATTAAAAATTAGAAACGAAAAACACCAACCTGAATAAAAAAAGATGCTAATACAAATAGAAAAAACTCGTTATATACAAATTTCACTGTTTTCTTAAAACCCATGTTTATTGGATAATTTTATACCACCACATTGTATACCATTACAGATGATAGATTGGTTGGTGTAAAATCCTTTAATTCGAAGTCTATCTCTTTATTAAGACGCTCCTCCAAAAGAAGCACCGCCACTCCCACCAATAAGAAAAATAGATATGAGTACTGCTATCAATGAGCCTATAACTATAAAAACGTTACCTACGGTTGACACCGATTTGTTTTGCAAATAAATCTCCTTAAAATTTTCTTTTAATAAATGAATTTTGACCAAATCTGGATTGTTACTTTTAACAATTTGACTAGCTAATTTTTTAGCTGTTTTGGAAGTGTTTTTTGTGATACCATAAATTTCTCCTTCTTCCTTTTGTAAGCTTTTAAATTTGTAAATTTCGTTAGTAGCGGACAGAACTTTAATGTTTTTTTAAAACCGCAATGCATCATCAATTGTCACTGTTTCACTGCGATATACTTTACAGCTTTGAACTAATAATAAAATTGACAACAAGACTGCTATCAATTGCATGTTTGAGTTAGTTGTTTTCATGTTGTTATTGTTTAGTGTTTGATTTTTGAATTAATTGACTATACTTCAAGTAATATAACTTTCAGTTTAAAATCTGTTTTTAATAGTTGTGTATAGTTAATTGAATCTAGTAGTAAGGGGTAAGCCATTAGGAAATACCTATCACATAGCATATAAGCCATCATTAGCTCATTGCTATATTAAGAAAACCAATCCAATTATAGTAAAAATTTGAATTTATCTATGCTTCCTTTTGTTGTTAGTCCAATAAGTTAATAAATTTAACAGCCCGAATAACATATTTTTAATATTTAAAATCATTATAAATAGCTCTATGTCAGACTTATAGGTAGCATTGAATTAATAGAATAAAACCTGTTTTACTACAGCAACAGATGATGCTTACGTTAGTGATTAATAAACACTCATACGAAAAAGAAAGGCACAAGAAATTTTATGTTTTATTGTGATGAGGAAAAATTATTCGCAAATTACTTTAGATTGAAGCTCTATTACCATTAGTAAATTTAACTACTTCATCTTTCACCACTTGTTCTACTACAGTAAGGAGTGTTTCATTTGTCAGTGTTTCCAAAATCAAATGATGAATGAATTTATTTTTTTTCAGTATCTTTGATAAATTAAAGTTTTCTCTGAAAAGTATTTTTTTAAAGCTTCTTATTTGTTTTCAGAGATTAAATCATCAATCTATGGAAAAATCACATTTGATATAAAACTCATCACAAGGTATCGATTATCAATCAATATTTTTCAAGTAAAGATACGTGGATTGTCTGTTATTTCAAACAGAGTGCATTGATTATAATAGTAGTAATTTAAATATTATATTATGTATAAATTAATAGTAATAGGTTTGATGTGTTTTACAATATCAAGTTGTAGTAGTTTAATATATAGTCCTTCAATTGGACTTCCTGTTAATCCTTTAAAAAAAGGGGATGTTGATATTCAGGGAGCATTTGAATTATTTCCTGAAACTGCCCCCAATGAAGTTATGAAAAAAACAACGTCAGGTGCATCTCTTCAAATCGGATACGGATTTTCAGACAAGAATAGTTTAAATTTAAAAGGTTGGATTAGCAGTACAGGAGAAGGGAGAGGAGGAATTTCATTACATTTAATTTCACAGTTAAAGAAATTCGAAAGTGCGAGATTGTACATCATACCAAAAATCGGAGTTGCTTTGAGTGCATTTAGTAGTGGGATAGGTTTTGAACTCCCTTTAGTATATCAATATTCCTTTAATAGTGATTTTTCTGCATTTGGTGGATTTGGTGCTGTTTATGGAGCAGAAACATCAGATAGTGAGTTATGGGGTTGGGGAGTTACCAGCCATTTGGGAGTTGGAATTAAGCTTTCCGAAAATCTTAGGTTACATACAGAATTAACAGGTGTTTATCAAAATAATCAGTTTGATGATGTGAGCCATTTTATTATTTCTCCTACAATAGGATTGGGATATACATTTAAGAAAAGGAAATAAAACAAGGTTTATTCAGGTTATCCCAACAACGGATATGAAAATAGCTATTAAGTCTTAAAACGAAAGTAAAATATAAAAGTTAACCCGTTAAAACTGCTACTTAACTTATACTAGGCTGTTGCTATTTTAGTTTAAGACTGTATGATTATAAGAAGCCTTTTATTAATTTTATAGAGTACTATAAACAAATTATAGCAGCATACTGATTCAGATATCTCCATCATTATTGGGTATCATCACACCCACACAAAAAAGAATACTACAGATGACGGAATAGTTGGTGAATATTTTTTGGGGTTATACCTATTTATTTAATGGCACAAAAAAAGCCTATCAGTAATGACAAGCTTTTTCTTTGTAAATAAGTTGGAAAGTAATTAGCTAACTTTCACATTTACCGCACTCAATCCTTTTTGACCTTCTTCTACATCGTAGTCTACTTTGTCCCCTTCATTGATTTCATCTATTAGTCCACTTACATGTACAAATACATCTTTGCTACCATCTTCTGGTGTGATGAATCCAAATCCTTTAGAATCATTGAAAAATTTTACTGTTCCGTTACTCATAATAAATACATTAGAAATTAAAACGCAAATTTAAGGTTTATCTAAATACAAACTATCATTTATGTTATCTATGTTGCAATTGTCTTCCGATAACAACCAAAACTATCTTCATATTGACTTAAAAACCACCTATTGTACTACCATATTAGAAGGAGTGCTTGTTGGCAAACAAGGTTTAGATGATATTCACTTAAGGAAACTCTGTGGTTCATTATATTTTTAGTTAATTTTATTGATATAATTTGGCTCTAAATATTTTAAATTCTATAGTATGAAATATATAAAAACATTGAAAATTTTACTTTGGACAGCAAAAATATGGGGGCAATAAGTCTCGTATTCTTACTGTTTATGGTCGGTGCTCATCTCATTGATGCATTATTTGTGTCAAAAGAACCTATTGGTGAAGGGTTTAATTCAACAACTGAAATGATTTCATTTCTATTCTTTCCAATTAGTATTATGGTTGGATTGGGAATTGCGTTTAAATGGTATCGAATTGGTGGTTTAATTACAACATTTGGAATTATTTGTTTTCACTTTTTTAGACCAGACTTATTATTTAACCCTATGATTGACGGTCTAGCTTTTCCTGGATTACTATTTTTAATTTATTCGTTTTTAAATAATAGTCAAGCAAATTAATTGAGCTAACACCTGAATTACTACCATTACTGATAATTATTACGTTAGTAATTAATAAGCACCCACACAAAAAAACAATGTCACATGTTTTATTGTGATGAGGAAAATTATTCACAAATTAATTTAGCTCCAAGCCCTATTACCACTAGTAAATTCAATTATTTTAACACCGCCACCCATTATACGTGAGCAAGTGATGATGGATTGGTTAGAGATATTAATTTTCAACAAAAAGTGTAATCTTTTTTGATATTACCATACTAATAATATAAATAAAAGTTAATAGTATGGACAAAATTAGAAAAACCAGGTACCAAAATTTGAAGAAAAGGATTATTAAAATGTATAAATGCGAAGTAAAGCTGTTTAATAGAATTTTAGGAATAAGATAAGGCGCTAGAAAAACAGTCACAAATTAATTTAGTTCCAAGCACTATTGTCACTAGTAAATTCAACTATTTCAACATCGCCACCCATTATGCCTGAGCAACAGATGATAGATTAGATGGAGGTCTTTCAGCTTGATATGTTAAAATCTATTTATTTTGAATTGTTGTTATAAAAACATACTTTAGAGGTATCAACCTGATTTGTCTTATTTTAAGCTAATTAACTACTATAATAGTCATGAAATATTTAACATGTTTTACACTCATTGGAATGCTTCTAATTATGAGTTGTACTAGTAAGCAAAGTGAAAATAAATTAATAGAAAAGAGTGATTATTTTGATTATTCCAATAGTGATGACCAAATTACAGGAGGAATTAATATGATTCCCATTCAAACACCAAAGGGTACTTTTAATGTATACACAAAACGTATGGGTAATAATCCAAAAATGAGGGTGCTATTACTTCACGGTGGCCCAGGTGGAACTCATGAACAGTTTGGAAACTTTGACGGATATCTTCCAAATGAAGAAATTGAATACATATATTACGACCAGCTAGATTCCTATTATAGCGATAAACCAAATGATTCAACACTATGGACCATTGAACACTTTGTTGAAGAGGTGGAACAAGTTAGAAAAGCTCTAAAACTCAATAAAGATAACTTTTATATACTGGGCCAATCTTGGGGTGGAATATTAGCTATGGAATATGCTTTAAAATATCAGAACAATTTAAAAGGACTTATAGTTTCTAATATGGTAGCAAGCGTTCCTGAGTACAATAAATATGCTCAAAATGTATTAGGTCCGCAATTACCAGAAGATGTCTTGAAAGAAATTACAGAAATCGAAGCCAATAAAGATTATGTTAATCCGAGATATGAAGAACTATTGATGAAATATTTTTACACGGAACATGTTTTACGTGAACCGTTGGGTGAATGGCCAAAATCTGTCAATCTTTTATTTGAGCACTTAAATCCAGACATTTATGTATTTATGCAAGGGCCAAGCGAATTTGGCATTACTGATGAGGCCTCTTTAAAAGATTGGGATATATCTGATAGACTTAAAGATATTGAAGTCCCAACATTAATGCTCGGAGCAATTCATGACACTATGGATCCTAAATATATGGAATGGATGGCAACAGAAGTTCAAAATGGGCGAAGTATCACCACTAATGGTAGCCATTTGTCGCAATTTGATGACCCAGATAATTATTTCTCTGCATTAGTGAAATTCATTAAAGATGTAGACTTAAAGGAATTCTAAAACATACCACAACATAATTATAATCCAAAAGCTGCATTCTAAAATAAACTCATTCTATTAATGATTCAGTGAACAAAACTATAGTCAAAAGAATTAAGCCACACATGTATTACTTTCACAGATGATAGATTGCTTGGAGACCTTAGTTAAAATATTTCAGGGCAGTTTTAGGATAATTAGCTACAGTTTCAAAGCTCGGGTTTGTATTGAGTCAGGACTGAATACTGTGAAAATCAGAATATTATCGTATATTTAGAGCAACTACTAACTAAAACTTAATGTATTATGAAAAAAATTGTATTATTTGCAATGGCATTTACTTTTGTGTTAACTTCCTATTCTCAAAAGAAAAAAAACGGTTCTGTTTATGTTAATCACCCTTCAATTGTTACTGCCGAAGCAATGCAGCAAGCCTTTGTAGCTGGGGATGTTGATAAGCTATCTACTTATTTAGCGGATGATTTTAAAGCATGGAATGGAAACAGTACTAATAAAGCTGCCAAAGGGATTAATAAAGAACAGTTTCTTAAAAACTCAAAATATTGGAGTGAAAATTTTTCATACCTTACTTTGAAAAGACAAGGACAAGCTTATCCAGATGCTATTGAATATAAAGATGATGCTGGTTTATGGGTTCAAACATGGGACGTTTTAAAAGGTGTTCATACCAAAACGGGCTCAAAAGTTAATATGCCAATTCATCGACTCTTTAGATTTAATAAAGACAATAAAATAAATACGATGATTGGTTATTATAATAATACTGTATTTGCGAATATTGGTAGAAGTTATGACGAAAGAAAAAATGGGGTTATCTATGACAATC
>Ga0209395_1006653_pt1 | contig 12403 bp, 13 predicted proteins | sample GOMGulsemesocosm_3_FD_184635 | JGI IMG/M metagenome (GOLD analysis project Ga0209395, IMG submission 184635) | Methane-oxidizing microbial communities from mesocosms in the Gulf of Mexico - GOM9D Gulf of Mexico (SPAdes) (version 2) | ecosystem: Environmental > Aquatic > Marine > Cold seeps... | reverse complement strand
TGAGTATAGTCACGACTGTTTGAGTAAAGCAACAGATGAAAATCACAGAGGGCGTACGACTAGTTTAAACAAGAGCGTGGTAGCTTGAGGTGTCTATGGCAAGCTATTCCGGTTTCTAAATGCCAATGATTTATAGCGTTTCCCCTCATATATAAGCATTGATTTATCATCCTGATGATTAAGATCAATGACGGTTGTTTGCGATTTTGTAAAAGTCAGTGCTCCTTGCTTTCAGGTGTCTGAGCTTATCGTTTGATAGGTGAAGGATAATCGGGAAATCGGTTAGAGTCCGATACGTGCCCAACGCTGTGATGGTGATTGTTCAAACTTAACGTGCCACTGGTAATAAACCGGGAAGGTGTTTGAACAAAACGACCCTAAGTCAGAAGACCGGCCTGTTAGCTAATAGAGGCGTTTGGACAGACGCACTCTCACTTTTCCAGAGTGGGGAATACAATGGAAAAGCTAGATGATTTACACCAACAAGAAGTTTTCTTTAGTGAAGAAGAACGCCAAGGTTTATACAAAACTGTTTTTAACCGACGCGATGTTCGTGGCCAATTCAAACCAGATCCAGTCCCAGATGATGTGCTAAGCCGCATACTTCATGCGGCTCACCATGCGCCTTCGGTGGGTTTTATGCAGCCCTGGAACTTTGTGATAGTTCGTTCAGGTGAGGTTAAAAAGCGCGTTCACAGCGCCTTTGTTGAAGCCAACGATGCTGCGGCAAATATGTTTGATGAGCAGGATAAAGAGAAAGGTGAAACCTATCGCTCGCTCAAGCTGGAAGGCATTCTAGAGTCACCGATTAATATTTGTATCACCTGTGATCGCTCGCGCACAGGCCCTGTCGTGGTTGGTCGAACCGCCATTAAAACCATGGATCTTTACAGTAGTGTTTGCGCTGTACAAAACCTCTGGCTGGCGGCTAGAGCCGAAGGGATCGGTGTTGGCTGGGTCAGTATTATCAAACAAAAGGCGCTGCAAGATGCCTTGGGCATGCCGGCTAAAATCGTACCGGTTGCCTACCTTTGCGTAGGTTACGTTTCTCATTTCTATGAAAAACCGGAACTGGAAACGGCTGGCTGGCTGGATAGAGAATCATTGGATGAACTTCTTTATTTTGATCAGTGGGGCAACCAAAAAAACAGTGAAGATGACTCGCTTGTTTCACAGGTTATTGAAGATAGGGCATTACCTTATCGGTGGTAGCGGTTTTAGGCTTGTATCAGGAGCTGCCTTCGGTAAGCCGATTGTCGAGGGTGGCTCCGTTTAAGAAAATGAAATGGGGTAATAGCGATCGGTTCAGCGGTTTTTATCCAATTATAGGAAAATCTAAATAACCAAGAAACAATAGGTTATGGCTCGAAGCAGCCGTTCTGATCGCGATTCATTTTTCACCACCAAGCGTCAAACTCTTTATTAAGAGCTAGTCCAGTAGCAACAGCGAAGAGGCAAAACGAGCAAACACCGTTGAAAGCTCGTTGGATGACAGCTGGCAGATACTTTTTTTGGATAGCACTAGCAGTGTAGAAGGTGACAGGGGTAGCGATTTTAGAATCTCGGGGTAGCTGATAGCTGCGTTGAGGATATGCAGCTTGATCCCTTTTTTAGGAAGTTGCTCAGTAATAATTTGTGGCAGTCCACCGTCGCACAAAATGGTTATGTCAGAGATCGTGCCATCTGCTGCGAGCATTCGGGCAATTTCAATTGCGCGATGAAATTGCGGTGATAAATCATAAATCAGGATGAGACTTAATTGTTTTGCATCTCGTGCCCGTGATCTTTCAGGTTTTAACTCCGAACGTTTGCGCGCTGGGAGGAATACATCAAACCCCTCTTGGGGCAGCGCTTTAGCGAAGAGCTCACCGGGTTCTACATTAAAGGTCCAATCTATTTTGTATTGCGAAGTGAGTTCGGTTAATCGGCGTTGAATTTGTACGGAAATTCTTTTATTTGACCGCGTCAGAGTGTCGACCTGAAGGTTTCGTTCCTGTGCAGAAATACGCTGTATTTCGGTGCTAAAGGGCAGGCTGGCGACCTCCAGCAAACGTGCATCCTCAACAAATAGTCCGGACAACGATGCCTTTAGCCGGGCGGCTAAGTTTACCAACATAACCAGACTTTCTTCGTTGGGGTGGATAGCATCTAAAGCTATGAGAATCCGCTGTTTAGTTTTTCTCGTCATCGTCATCGTTATCGTGATGAGCGCTAAATTTTGCGCTCAGTTCGACCCATTGATCAATTTGAGTGATCACTCTGCCGTTAATGGATTCCTCAGGATAAACGCCATCTGCTTTTTGTTCTCCCGCCGGGAAGTCCATTAACAGGGTGAGTGCTTCGTCTATGGAATCTATGGCATAGATATGGAACATGCCGTTTTCGACGGCATCAATGACCTTTTGTTCCAGCATCAGGTGCTGCACATTAGCCTGTGGCATGATGATACCTTGCTCGCCTGTGAGATCACGGCTTGAGCAGATATCAAAATAGCCCTCAATTTTTTGGTTAATGCCGCCAATAGCTTGCACCTGGCCATGTTGATTAACAGAACCTGTAACAGCAAGCGATTGTTTGATGGGAAGCTTGGCAATGGATGAGATGAGTACGCTGAGTTCGGCGATGGAGGCGCTGTCACCTTCGACGCCGCCGTAGGACTGTTCAAACACCAGGCTGGCAGAAATGGGTAACGGTTTGTTTTTGGCGTAACGATTGGCTAGAAACGAGGAGAGGATCATGACCCCTTTGGAGTGAATTTTGCCACCGAGCTTCACTTCACGCTCAATATCGATCACCTTGCCACTGCCGAGTCGTGTCTGGGCCGTGATTCGGGTAGGACGACCAAATGAATACTCACCGAGTTGATAAACCGATAGGCCATTGATCTGGGCGACTTTTTCACCCTCGGTATCGACCAGCTGGATTTCCCGCAGGATGCTTTCCTGCATGCGTTCCCTAAATTGATCAAGGCGTCGGATAGCGGCGTCAATGGCCTGCTGTACATGCTCAATAGCAATCGTGTCTGCTTTGTCTTCACTGGCAAAAAAATCGCTTTCAAAGAGAAGATCTGTCAGCGCAACCAGATGGAGTGACAGTTTTTTCGTATCTTCAAGTCTGCGTGAACCCTCTTCAATAACTCGCGCGACGGCGTATTGATCCAAGGGGCGGATATTTTCTTTATGTTGGATTGCGGCAATAAGCCGGGCGTAGCTCAGGCTGTTTTCAGTTGTTCTGGCCATATCTTCTGACAGGTCAGCGGGAACCTTGAAGAGCAGATTGAAATCGGGATCATAAGCCTGTAGCAGGTAATAAATCATCCTGTCACCCATCAATACAACCTTGAGGTCTAACGGTACGGCCTCCGGCTCCAGCGACTTGGTGCTGGCTAGGCTCAGCATCTCGTAAGCAGACTCTATTTTAGCTTCACGAGATTGAAGTGCTCTTTTCAGAGCCTGCCAGGAAAATGAGTTACTTAACACTTTAATGGCATCCAACAGTAGGTAACCGCCATTGGCTTTGTGCAGCGCGCCAGCCTTGATTAGCGTGAAGTTGGTCGTTAAGGTTCCAAACTGGGACTCATGTTCAACTCGGCCAAGTAAATTTATCAACGTAGGGTTGTCTTCATAAATTACCGGGGCACCGCAACTTTGGCTATTATCCACCAGTACATTGATTTTATAGGGGAAAAAGGCCTTGGCATGACTTTGGATGTTATCGGGAACACTGGCGTTGCCAGTGACATTGAAATCATCAACGTTTTCGGTCACGTCCTGTTTCACTGACTGCAGATAACGGATGACTTCAGTTAGATCTGAATAGCGCTTTTCTAATGCGCCAAACGTTTGGTTAACGGTATTTTGGACAATATCACGGTTCAGATTCTTTAACTGTTCACGACCTTCTTTCATCCAGAGAGGTATATTAAGAAGAATCTCTTTAAGTTCTACTTTTAGCCCATTAATAGTGTTTTCAATGCGTCGTTCTTCTTCCTCGGATAGTTCAGTGAACTCTTTATGAGTAATAGTTTTGTCATTGATAATGGGGGTTAAGGTATAACCTGTTTTTGTTTCCAGTAGCGCAATGTTTTGTTGTTTTGCTTTTTCTCTGAGTTCGCCGATAGCGCGCTGCTCTTTTTCGTCATACTCCTCATTAATTTCACTTACCCTGACCTTGTACTCGCTACTTTGGAAAACTTTAGGAAGGGTTATCAAAAGATCCTCGATACATTGCTCCATATCCCTTTGTAGTTCACAGGCTTTACCTGCTGGTAGTTTCATGACCATCGGTTGGTAGGGGGAGCTGAAATTATTAACGTAGCACCAGTCTGAAGGTTGAGGACACTGGCGGGCATATTGATGGATAAAGTCCAATGCCATTTGGTGTTTTCCCATCCCGGCTGGGCCCATTACAAAAATGTTATAACCCTCGTGTTCGATACCGACACCAAAGCGTAGCGCCTCGATAGCCCGATCCTGACCAAAATAATTATCAAGGCCTTCCAGTTCAGTGGTGTTTGTAAAGGGTAACGTAGAGGGATCGCAGCGCTGATACAGGCTGCTGGCGGGCAGTGCTGTTAGCACCTCATGCGTCGGCATTTGAGGTGCTTTATAGTTTATTAGGAAGGTGAGAGCGGATAATAGCCGGATCCTCTTTTACCAGATTGATATCGCTCTCCTGAGCAATCACCGTACGCACCTCCGGGCTAAGCTGTTTTCTAAGCAGGCCCAACATCTGCGGTGAAGTCATCAGGTAAAGTCGTCTGATCTGTTGTTGGTGATAGGACGTTTCAAGTTTTTTGCTGATTTCACGGGCGAAGGTCAGCGCTTCCTGTGATTTAATTTCCTTTTCGTGTCCGACAGTGTGAGAGCCCGAATGATTGTTGTTGCTGTCCCGACCGGGGCGGTCAGAGAGCAGGTCGATTGCCTTGTTTCTGCTTGCCTGATGTTGTAGTTCCGGTAACTCCACTAAGGGATCATGAGGCATTTCAGCATTGAACATGCGCGCCCGTGTTGAATCTGCAACGACAACCCAAATCTTCTTATCCATGACCTTGTCCCCATGTTAGATTGGAATTCAGAATGGCATTAATGATTAGAGCACAGGGTCTCTTTTCAGTTCCAATAACCTAGCTTTTGTGGTTGAACCGCGACCAGAGGTATTTGTTTTCGTGATCATCCTTGATTACTCTGAACGATATGGATATCACAGCGGTGGATTTTCTGGAAAAGGGCTTTTACTCTTTTTATATGTCCATTACGGACTTGATGTGACGCGTCGCCGCCGACGTTTCTCTAGCATAAAAGGGTGGCGCAGGAGGTAAATTGATGTTCAGCCATCGTTACGAGACTGGCGGGCAACCAGCTAAGCTAAATTCTCCCTCCGTAACCGCTGTGTTTCTTGAACAGTCATGAAAGGCCCACCGCTTTCTGCCAAGGTTGCGTATTTGAGGCGCGCATCAAACTACCCTGGTAATACGGCCCGGGTTGATGCAATAGAGACCCATATGTCATGGCTCTTCCTCACCGATAGTTTCGTCTACAAGCTAAAGAAGCCGATTCGCTATGACCGACTCGATTTCTCGACGCTGAAACTACGGCACCATTACTGTGAAGAAGAAGTCAGGTTAAACCGTCGATTGGCAGAGCCGGTTTATCTGGGCACCGTCGCGCTGACTCAGGAAGTCGATGGCAAGCTTGCTCTTGACGGCGCTGGCTCGCCGGTTGACTGGCTTGTTCTCATGCGCCGACTGCCCGCAGGTTTGATGCTGGATCGGGTTCTTGCCCAGCGTACTGTCGAGCATAATGACGTGCGCGCGGTGGCTCAGCGGCTTGCTGAGTTTTTCATCTCAGCAGATCGTGTTTCGATTGCGTCGGTTGATTTCTGTAAGCGGCTGGAAGCGGGCATTCAGAGCGATCGACGCGAATTATTACGTCCAGAATATGGCCTAAAACGTGAATTAGTTGAGCACATAGCCTCAAGTCAGCTCGCTTTTCTCAATAAACATACCGAGCTGTTTGAAGAGCGTATAGCCGAAGGCTATATCGTAGAAGGGCACGGCGATTTGCGACCAGAACACATCTGCTTGAAGCCGGAGTCTGTTATCATTGATTGTCTTGAATTTTGTCAGGAGCTTCGTGAAGTCGATCCCGCCGATGAGTTGGCTTTTCTGATGCTCGAATGCGAACGGCTTGGCCAGCCCAACGTCGGTGACTGGTTCCTCGAAGCTTACGAAAAGAGGGCGGGCGATCCGTTACCTCGGCTCTTGCTCGATTTTTACCGAAAATATCGAATTCTGCGCCGTGCCAAGATTGCCGCCTGGCATCTCAATGAGCCGTTGTCTCGCGACCGTGAACATTATGCTGCTCAGGCGCGGCGCTATCTCGAGCTGGCGGGGGAATGACCAAGTAGCAGTTAAGATCGTTGGGGATTTGCGCGAGCACGGAAGACAAGGGCGGACAGCCTTTAATGGATACCTTGCAGATCATGGACAGTGCTCACACACAAGCCCCGACGCCAGCAAAGGCCGGTGCCGTCTCCCGCAACTTTCTCCGACGAAGTATTGCTCACTCTTGCGGTATTACATAAGCACAATAACGTTATTGTGCTTCGTCAGAGGGAAAATCATATATTGGGTATTCGAAGTCAGGATACCTTTCCAGTTTGTATTGGGATTGTAAAAACGCGACCAGGTCAATCAGCTGGCTGACAGTCATGGTGTCGTTGTAGTTAGGCATTTTTGAAACGCCGTCCGTTTGAATCATTTCAAGCGGATACCCCTTGGCTAATCGATGGGATGGGTTAATGATCGAGGTAACCAGTTGGCCGTAGGTTTTTATGCGACTGACGTCACCACCCAATTTGACCGATATTCCTTTTTCACCGCTGCCTCCTAATTGCTCAATACTCTCAATGGCATGACATGCGTGACACTGCAAGTGTTTGAAAGAGTGCCCGGCCATGCCTTATATCGCCTGTAGGTAAGCTAAAACCCATTGGCGATTTGGGGCCGGTATCGCAACCAGCGAGCATAGCGGTGGTTATCAAAAGGGCTAATGCTATCGAGCTTTTCATGGCAAATCCTCCACTGCGTGTAGTGTTACAGGCATTGAAAAAGGCGGTCGCCTAAAGCTAATTAAAAACAGTAAACTCATTGATGCCGACTTTTAACACCTGCATCATTTGATGCATACCTTAGACTAGTTGTTAACTGCCTGTTTTAGATCAAAATATTTGCCTTTTTCGAGAACGCTTTATTGACGCAGATGGCTCGCTTCTTGATTTCGAAAACTGATCCAGGTCACGATTATCCCCATAGTACTTAGCCGTGAAGGAATTATTGCCGTAACCGGCTATCATACCTATTGTTGTTCAACAAACCACAGGGGATCTCCAGATGAGTATGTTAGTGAAAAAGAGCGCCATTTTGGCTGTTTTGATGGTTACTTTTGGACTGGCTGGATGTGCCACAACGGCAACAGATCCAGATCTTGCGAATCGTGTCAGTGCGCTAGAACAAGCAGTTGCTGCTGCTGAAGCGAAAGCCGATGGAGCCCTATCAATAGCCCAAAGGGCAGAGAAGACTGCTACCATGGCGCTGGGAACCGCACGTAATGCACAAGCATGTTGTGAAGCCAACGGTGAAAAAATGAACCGGATGTTTGAGAAAGCCAGCAGTAAATAGTTCTAAAAATTGAGAAAAACGCCGCAGTTATTGCGGCGTTTTTAAGCCGCGTAGCGAAGGTCAGGGTGCCCCAGAGTCAATTTCAGATATGGTCTTGTTAGCGGGCAACGATATTTTTAGGGGAATTCCCGCAGCGCGTTGATAGGTATCGTTAGCCACAACCCAGTCCACTTGTATTTGTCTGTGCCGGGTGACTGCAATCACTGCATCCACCACCCCCATCATCCCTTTTTCCAGATTTACAATATCCTCCTCAAAGGCTGGATGAACTTCCAGATAAAGTCTTTGTTTGGACCAGCCCACCTTGCTGGGCATGTTGATAATACGAACGGGGGTATTAATCGGCACCTGAATGAAAAACGGCTCTATATCTTCGGGCAACATGCGAATACAGCCGTGGGTAATACGCATACCGATACCCCAGGGTTTGTTTGTGCCGTGAATCAGATAGCCCGGAATTGATAATTGCAGGGCGAATGCGCCGAGAGGATTGTCCGGACCAGAAGGCACTTTGGGGAGAAGAATCTCACCATTTAAAGCATGCTCCTCGCGTATCGACTCCGGTGGATACCAGTCTGGATTTTTTATCTTGCTGATAATGTGTGTTTGTCCCAGCGGGGTCGTCCAATCCATTCGACCAATGCTGATTGGGTGAGTGATGACAATTGCTGCCTCATCCGCTGTCGGCTTGGGGTAATAGAACATCCGCATTTCCGGCAGATTGATAACAATCCCGCGGCGCTCAACCGGAGGCAGAATAAACTACGTTGGTAAAAGAATCGCTGTTCCTTCGCCGGGCAACCATGGATCAACGCCAGGGTTGGCGCGAACGATCTCGGTATAACCTAGTCCGTGGTCCCTTGCGATGTCTAACAGTGTGTCTTCGTAACGGCTGAGGACTGTGCTGGTGGCCCCGATCAGGTCAATATCATTTGGCGGCAGGGCAAAACTGTCCGCTCCTGCTTGCCGCGATAGCAAGCAAGTACACAGGAGCGCTACAAATTGTACTCTAGTGAACTTGGCCATGAATCTCTCGAATTCGTTAATTTCAATGTATTAGTAAGCAGCGGGTAGAGAAAAATTCCTTTTGAAAGACTGACAATTTTGACAGGTATAAGATGTTAGGGCGTTAGGTCACTGTCCTCCAGCCTAAACGAATATTCCGCATCCTGCAGCGTTTACCTCTTTGGGCTATCCGCATTGGGGTTATGCGGTATAACGTTGAACATTGAACATTGAACATTCAATAGTGTCCACCGATTACAGGGAGTGTGGTGTTCAGGTTGTGGATAAACAAATGAGAGGGGGAGAAAAAAGGGAGGGAGAATGCGTGATTTTTATCGCTCTGTGCCCTGTCTGCTTAATTGATGTGATTTCAAGATAATTGGTAAGTTCGTTGTAGTCAGATTTTGGGGGTTGTATTACGAGTTGTAAACCAGCAATCAGGAGGATATGTCATGAGTCTTTTTCCTAAAAAAATCAGCAAACATTCACCCTTAGGTTTTTTTGATGACCGCTTTGGCGATCTGTTTGAGGGCTTCTTTATGCCTGTTCGCGATGACAGTGGTTTCAAGTCTCTTAATCCGCGAATTGACGTCAAAGAACAGGACGGTGCCTATCAAATAAAAGCCGATATGCCTGGAATGAAAAAAGATGATATTGAGATCACTGTGCAGGAAGGTATGTTGATCATTTCTGCCACCAAGGAAGATGAACACAAGGAAGAAAAAGACGGTGAGGTACTGAGGCAGGAGCGTTATTACGGGCACTATTTACGCCAGATTCCACTCGGTGCAAATATTGATCAGGCTAACGTACATGCCAGCCTTGAAGATGGCGTGCTTAACATAAAAGTGCCCAAACTAGAGCAGGAAAAAGCCAATAAAGTGACTGTTGATATCAAATAAGGTGTGAATCGTGACAGCTAAAACGGTGTGTTTGATGCCACCGTTTTAGCTGTTTCAAATTTCATCTACTGTTACGGATTTGTTTTGAAAAAAACCGGTTGAGTGTGGAAGTTCTCAACTCAATCCGCCATAAAACGTTGAAGTTTTGTAATAACCAACGGGAGATTGTCGCTATGACTGTCGGAGAAGTGTGTAACCGTGAAGTTATCATTGCCTACAAAACCGAGAATATGACCGACATTGCCAAACTGATGCGTAGTGCCCATGTTGGCAGTGTAATTGTGGCTTGCCGAGATGGTGATATTACTCGTCCTCTGGGAGTTATTACCGATCGAGATCTGGTGCTCGAAGTGCTGGCGCTAGAGATTGATGCTAATACGGTTTATGCCGAGGATGTTATGAGTCCAACCCTTCATTCTGTTCAGGAGGCTGACAGTACTTGGGATGCCATTAGCCTTATGCATCGAGAGGGCGTCAGGCGTATGCCGGTGTTGAATGATGCCGGTTCGCTGGTGGGCATACTGGCACTGGACGATGTACTGGAACTACTGGCCGAGCAGCTAGGAAACCTTGCTGGCCTGGTAAAGCATGAACAACGCAGAGAGAGAGTATCCCGGGATCTTATAGACTGACGGGCATGGCGTTGTTGCCAGCTGATTTTATCTTTGTGTCGCGATGACCGGATCATTAATCGCCCGGCGGTAATGTTGCTTTAACCGTGTGCCTTGTTAATTTACATCATGCCTTCCATGGGTGGTCGGAATACGTCTTCTTTTTTGGGTAACTCAGTGATCATCGCTTCAGTGGTGATCATTAGCCCCGCAACGGACGCCGCATTTTGCAAGGCCACACGCACCACCTTGGTGGGATCTAATATACCCATCTCCAGCATGTCCCCGTAGTTTTCTGTCTGTGCATTGTAGCCAAAATTGCCGGTTCCCTTTTTGACTTCGTTAACGACGACCGAGGCATCCTCCCCGGCGTTAGTAACAATTTCACGCAGCGGCCTCTGCATGGCGGCTATAACAATAGAAATACCAATGTTCTGGTCAGTATTAGCGCCTTTCATTTGTTTTTTTTCCAGCGCCTGCATGGCTCGAATTAAGGCAACGCCGCCACCAGGAACCACACCTTCTTCAACGGCTGCGCGTGTTGCATGCAGGGCATCGTCGATACGGTCTTTTTTCTCCTTCATTTCAACTTCAGTGGCCGCGCCCACTTTGATAACGGCAACACCGCCTGATAATTTCGCCAGCCGTTCCTGAAGTTTTTCCTTGTCATAATCGGAGCTGGTATCCACGATTTGCTGACGCAATTGTTTGATGCGCTCATTAATCGTCGTACGTTTACCCGCACCGCTGACGATCGTTGTGTCATCTTTGCTAATAAGGACACGTTTGGCGCTGCCCAGATCTTCCAGTGTGGCTTTTTCCAAAGTCAGACCCAGTTCCTCAGAAATAACAGTACCCCCGGTCGTTACGGCAATATCCTCTAGCATGGCTTTTCTTCGATCTCCAAATCCCGGCGCTTTAACCGCCGCACACTTAACGATACCTCGCAGCGAATTGACGACCAGTGTTGCAAGGGCTTCACCGTCAATATCCTCAGCAATAATAACCAGGGCGCTGCCGGTTTTGCTAATGGATTCCAGTAACGGTAACAGGTCGCGAATATTCGATATTTTTTTGTCATGCAGCAGAATGTAGGGCTTTTCCAGTTCCACATTCATGCGATCCTGATTATTAATAAAATAGGGTGACAAGAATCCTCTGTCGAATTGCATGCCCTCGACAATTTCCAGTTCGTTCTTCATGGCCGAACCTTCTTCAACGGTAATCACACCTTCCTGGCCGACTTTTTCCATCGCTTCGGCAATGATATTTCCAATATCGGCATCTGAATTGGCAGAAATAGTGCCCACCTGGGCGATAGCCTTGGTCTCCGTGCAGGGGGCGGAGAGCTTTTTAAGCTCGTCCAGTGCAGCGCTAACAGCCAGATCAATGCCACGTTTTATGTCCATAGGATTCATGCCAGCCGTCACGGATTTCAAACCTTCCTGCAGAACCGCCTGCGCCAGTACGGTCGCGGTTGTTGTGCCGTCACCGGCAGCATCGGAAGTTTGTGAGGCAACCTGTTTGATCATTTGCACCCCCATATTTTCAAACTTGTCTTCCAGTTCAATTTCCTTGGCTACGGACACGCCGTCCTTAGTAACGGCAGGGCCGCCATAGCCTCTATCAATCACAACGTTACGGCCGCGAGGGCCAAGGGTTGCTTTCACCGCTCGGGCAATAATTTCAGTGCCTCGTGCCAAGCTTTGACGTGCGTCTTCTCCAAATTTAAGCTCTTTAGCAGCCATTACTATGTTCTCCCTAAGTTTGTTGTCCTAAAGCTGATCATTCCTCTAATACACAGATAATGTCCTGATCCTGTAGCATCAAAATTTCTTGATTGTTGATGGTGAATGCATGGGCATTTGTTTTATCAAAAAGAACGTAATCGCCTACTTTTACAGCAATTTCCAGGCGTTCTGCTTTTGATATTTGTTTTCCTGGCCCCGTAGCCAGCACCTTGCCACGCGTGGGTTGGTTTACTGAGCTGTCAGGGATAACAATACCGCCAGGACTGACGTGAGCCTCCTCATGAGGCTGGATTGCGACGTAATCATGCAGGGGGTGAATATTCATGGTTTCCTTCATCCTTTTTTAAAATGAACGAGGGTCGTTTTATTATTACTATACCTTTGAGATCAGTGACTTGTTGCCTTTGTTCCATTTAATACGAGGCGCGATTGGCTTTGCATTGAAAAGATAAG
>Ga0209395_1006651_pt1 | contig 12407 bp, 9 predicted proteins | sample GOMGulsemesocosm_3_FD_184635 | JGI IMG/M metagenome (GOLD analysis project Ga0209395, IMG submission 184635) | Methane-oxidizing microbial communities from mesocosms in the Gulf of Mexico - GOM9D Gulf of Mexico (SPAdes) (version 2) | ecosystem: Environmental > Aquatic > Marine > Cold seeps... | reverse complement strand
CATCAATGAAGTGGCTGGCATTATACGAAAAACTCAGGGGTAAGCAATAGTTTTATTGCCTGATACGTTTATATGCTTATAAATCACTCAAAAAGGAATACTCTTTGAGAATTTACACGATTTAAGCCAACACTTTGCTAAACTACCCCCGAATTATTCAAAGGTGTAAGCATGAACTCTATTAATTATAACAACTTTCCACGAGCTGGCTTTCGACGCCGTTTGGCATCTTGGGTTTATGATTTTTTAACAGCTGTTGCTGTGTATATGGTTGCCGGGGCTATATCATTCGGAATTTTTACTATATTGGCTAACTATGGCTTGGTTGATATGGGTGACCATGAGCATTTAATTGATGTTCAGCAAAGCTCTTGGCTATACAGTGCTTTGGTATATGGCTGGAATGTATTTTGGGTGTGTTTTTTCTTTGTGTGGTTTTGGGCGCGAAGTGGGCAAACTATTGGCATGAGAGCGTGGCGTTTACGTGTACAAAATCATGATGGTTCGCTTATTTCGAGAGCGACAGGTATCAAGCGTTTATTACCTACTTTATTAGGTTTAGGTAACTTTACTCTACTATTTGATAGAACCAATATGTTGAGCTTACAAGACAAGTTAACAAACACTGAAGTGGTTTTACTAACTTTGGAAGCAAGTAGAGCTAGAATTACTTAGCTCTACAATTTAGTGATGTAATTGCCGTAATTAAGTTACGGTAATATTGAGTTAGCTTGGTTTTTTCTGCATGAGATACAAGGCAATACAAACAAAGATCAAGCTGGGCACAATAGCTCCCAAAAATGGCGGTAGTTGATAAACCAAACTCATAGAGCCCATAGCTTCGTTACATACATAAAACAGTATACCCGTTGCTACCCCCATCATAATACGAGCGCCCATTGATACAGAACGAAGTGGGCCAAAAATAAATGACAGTGCCATTAACAACATAACTGCCACAGTAATCGGCTGAACTATTTTACGCCAAAACGCTAACAAGTAACGGCTAGGATCTTGGTCGTTATCTTCTAAATATTGTAAGTAATCAGTTAAGCCACTAATAGATAGCGACTCAGGCGTAATAACACCTAATTTATCTGGCGTTAATGACGACGACCAAGGTTTAACGTCAAGCTTTTCAGCAATAACACGCTCTTCTGTAATATAGGTTTCTACTACATTACGTAGCTGCCAAGTGTCGTTTAAGTATATGGCGCTATCTGCTGATATCCAACTAGCTAACTTTAACTTTTCGTTAAATTTATATATTTGAATATTACTCAAACCACCACGCTCTTTAATTTCACCTATATGAACAAAGTAATCTCCGTCTTTCGCCCACACCCCGTTTTTAGAGGAGACTAAGCTACCGCCTGATATGGCTTGTGCACGTACTTCTCGAGCGGCGGCCTCACCTCTCGGTGCTAACCATTCTCCTACGGCCATACTGATTAAGATCATAATAACCGCGGTTTTCATTACCGATTTAATAATGTCGAATCGTGACCAACCTGCCGCCTGCATAACCACAAGTTCGCTATTGCTGGCTAGCATACCTAAGCCAATTAAGCCGCCTAGCAGTGTTGCCATAGGAAAGAATATTTCAACATCGCGCGGTATTGCATAAAGTACATATAATGCAGCATGAGCAAGGTCGTAATTGCCTCGCCCTACAGCTTTCATTTGCTCTACAAATTTAATGATGCCACTTAGGCCAACAAAAACAGACAAGGTTATTGCGGTGGTTGATGCAATAATTTTACCTATGTAAACGTCTAAAATTTTCATTAAACAGCCGCCTTTTTACGTGAGAATGAAGGCAAACTCGATTTAATTCTCAACCCTGAGGTTCGGCTCTTCATTAATAAAATAATACCCAAAGTGAAGGCGAGTAAATGAATGGGCCACAAACCAATAAAGCTAGGAATAGCTTCGCTTTCAATGGCGGAACGCGAGGCCGTTAATAACAAAAAATAACTCAAAAATAGAATGAGTGCCGGCAACATTTTACCAAACTTACCCTGCCTAGGGTTTACCACACTAAGTGGCACAGCAATTAAGGTAACCACCAAACAAACAATAGGAAAGGCCATTCGCCACTGCATTTCTGCGAAAAATTCTTTATTTTCTGGTTCTTTGAGTAAGTTTTCAGTAGGAATAGCACTTAGTTTACGGCGTTTATGCTCAACTTTTTTATCTTCAATTTGAATGTAATATTTGCCAAAGGCGACTTCTCTAAACTCTTTATTTTTAGGGTCGTTTTGATAACGAATACCGTCAGTTAACACTAAACGCTGCAATCCAGATTCTTCTTCAATAACCTGTCCTTTTTGTGCGTAAACCAAACTTGCGTTAATAACACTTTCATTTGAACGTTTCTTATCAGGCAGTTGCGCAACAAATACTTTTTCAAGCGTTGCACTATCACGGTCTTTGTCATGAATAAAAACTACGGCTTTTTCATTACCTGTTTTTTGGAATCGTCCTGATATTAAGGCACTTAAACCAGAGTCAGCAGCCAATTCGTCTTTTACTTGATACTCGTATTCGGAAGCAAGAGGAGATAAGTAGAGAGTGAATATGCCGGTAATTATAGCGGTAACAAAAGCGACAATAAGCGTTACCCGCACAACATACCATTCACTTACGCCACAGGCATGCAATACCGACATTTCATTGTCTGCATATATACGCCCATAGGCCAGTAAAATACCTAAAAATAAACTTAACGGTAAAATCATACCGGCAAGATCAGGAATTTTTAAAGCTATAAATGTCATCACTAAGTGCCCTGGAATTCCCCCCTCTGAGGCGTCGTCCAAAACCCTTACAAACTTGTTACTAATAAAGATAGCCATCAAAACAAAAAAAACAGCTAGCTGAGTTTTAGCGACTTCTTTTAGTAAATAACGGAAAATAATCAATGAAAAATCCTATAAAAACTTAGTTTTTTTCTGACAATCAGTCTATTTTTAAGTAAACTGGTTGTTTTCATAACTAAATAATAACTGTGCTAAACGAAAAAATTCGACGTACCTACCGACGATTATAGCCCTTAGCCGAATAGATTTAAAAGTAATCTTCTTTATTATTTAATGTTTTAAGCAAGTTAAACAAGACATTTTCGTTAAAAAAAGTGTTTTTAATAGCAAATTAGGAGCCCCCATGGAGTTCAGTGTAAAAAGTGGTAGTCCAGAAAAACAACGCAGCGCTTGTATCGTAGTTGGTGTATTCGAGCCTCGTCGTCTATCTGCAATTGCTGAACAACTTGATGATATCAGTGAAGGATACATCAGTAATTTATTACGTCGTGGCGACCTTGAAGGTAAGCCCGGACAAATGTTACTACTACACCATGTGCCTAATGTATTAAGTGAACGTGTGTTATTAGTTGGTTGCGGAAAAGAACGAGAACTAGATGAACGCCAATACCGTCAAATAATCAGTAAAACAATTAATACATTAAATGAAACGGGTTCAATGGAAGCTGTTTGTTTCTTGTCAGAGTTACATGTAAAAGGTCGCGATACCTACTGGAAAGTACGTCAAGCGATTGAAGCGACACAAGATTGCTTATACAGCTTCGACAGTTTAAAAACGCGTAAGTCAGAAGCTCGTCGTCCGCTACGTAAAATTGTATTTAACGTACCTACACGTCGTGAATTACCTTTGGGTGAGCGCGCTATTTCTCATGGTTTAGCTATTTCTGAAGGTGTTTCTACCTGTAAAAATGTCGCTAACATGCCACCTAACATTTGTAATCCTGCATATTTAGCAGAACAAGCTAAAATATTAGAAAACGATTACGACACCGTTACTACTAGCATTGTTGACGAAAAAGAAATGGACGAACTAGGTATGGGATCATACCTTGCCGTTGGTCGTGGTTCGGTAAACGAGTCGTTAATGAGTATTATTAATTACAATGGTGCTGGCGACGATTCGAAACCAATCGTATTAGTAGGTAAAGGCTTAACCTTTGATTCAGGCGGAATTTCATTAAAACCAGGTGCTGGTATGGATGAAATGAAGTATGACATGGGCGGAGCAGCAGGCGTATTGGGTGCAATGCATTCTTTAGCTGAATTGAATTTACCAATTAACGTTATTGGTGTTTTAGCCGGTTGTGAAAACATGCCGGGTGGACAAGCATACCGTCCTGGTGATGTGCTAACTACTATGTCGGGTCAAACCGTTGAGGTACTTAATACCGATGCTGAAGGCCGACTTGTTTTATGTGATGCATTGACCTACGTTGAACGCTTTGAACCTGACGCAGTAATAGATGTAGCAACTCTTACCGGTGCTTGTGTTGTTGCTTTAGGTAAACACGCTACGGGTTTATTAAGTACACATAACCCTTTAGCACACGAACTACTTAATGCTTCAGAGCAAAGTGGTGACAGAGCGTGGCGTTTACCGTTATGGGAAGAGTATCAAGATCAACTTGAAAGCCCATTCGCTGATTTCACCAATTTAGGTGGTAAAGGCGGCGGAACCATTACGGCTGCATGTTTCTTGTCTCGTTTTACTAAAAAGTACAACTGGGCACATCTTGATTGCGCAGGCACGGCGTGGCGTAGTGGACCTAACAAAGGTTCAACGGGCCGACCAGTTAGCATGCTTACTCAGTATTTATTGAATAAATCTGGCGCAGAACAAGGCGAATAATCACGGTAAAATAGCTTTTCTTTTGAAAGGTTATTTACACTGATGGGAATTACGGTACTAAATAGATGCAAACTAATGTGATGTTTTATGTTTTAGCTGAACAAGCTAACACAGATAATAGCTCTGCTGATGAAGCAACTGATAATACGCCTAACGCGTTGACTCATCAGGTATGCATGCAAGCGGCGTATTTTTACCGTAGTAACCAAAAAGTATACATTTATACAAAAGATCAATCTCAAGCACATAATATTGACGAAATGTTATGGGCTTTTGAACCTGAGTCTTTTGTTGCACACAATTTAGTAGGAGAAGGCCCTAGAGGTGGTTCTCCTGTAGAAATTAGTTGGCAGAACCCAACCAGTAGACGACCAGTGTTAATAAATTTAACCGATACAGTACCTAATTTTGCTAATCAATTTAGTACCGTTATCGACTTCGTTCCTACTGATGAAACATTAAAGCAGCAAGCAAGAGATCGATATAGAACTTGCAAGCAATGGGGTTTTTTGGTTGAAAGCCAACCAGCCCCAGCTCTTTAAACCCATTTAAACTAGCCATAGTTAAGCACATTCTGACGGAAAATCTGATGGAAAAAACGTTTACCCCTTCTGACATTGAACAATCCCTATACCAAAGCTGGGAAGAACAAGGTTACTTTAGCCCTACTGGCGAAGGTGACGGTTATTGTATTGCTATTCCACCACCGAATGTTACCGGTAGTCTTCATATGGGGCATGCTTTTCAGCAGACCATTATGGATACTCTGATCCGTTACCAACGTATGCAAGGTAAAAATACCTTGTGGCAAACCGGTTGTGATCACGCTGGTATTGCAACGCAAATGGTCGTTGAACGTAAAATAGCCGCAGAAGAAGATAAAACACGTCACGACTACGGCCGTGAAGCATTTATCGACAAAGTGTGGGAATGGAAAGAAGAGTCTGGCGGCACTATAGGTAAACAAATGCGTCGCTTAGGTAACTCTATAGATTGGTCTCGCGAACGTTTCACCATGGACGATGGCATGTCGGAAGCCGTTCAAGAAGTATTTGTTCGTTTATTTGAAGACGACCTTATATATCGCGGCAAACGCTTAGTTAACTGGGATCCTAAATTCCATACCGCTATTTCAGATTTAGAAGTAGAAAACAAAGATAAAAAAGGCCACATGTGGCACTTACGCTATCCATTAGCGAATGGCGAAACAACGGCAGAAGGTAAAGACTACCTTGTTGTTGCAACAACACGTCCTGAAACTATGTTAGGTGATACGGGTGTTGCGGTTAATCCGAAAGACGAACGCTACAAAGATCTTATTGGTAAACAAGTATTACTACCTTTAGTGAATCGTTTGATCCCTATTGTTGGTGATGATCATGCCGATATGGACAAAGGCACAGGTTGTGTAAAAATTACTCCTGCGCACGACTTTAACGATAACGAAGTAGGTAAACGTCATGATTTACCGCTGATCAACATTCTTGATAAAAATGCAGCTATTTTAGCTGAAGCTGAAGTATATAATGGTACAGGTGAAGTAAGTGAAGCATACGACACTGCTCTTCCTAAAGAGTTTGCTGGATTAGATCGCTTTGTTGCACGTAAAGCCATTGTTGCTAAGTTTGATGAACTTGGTTTATTGGTTGAAGTTAAAGAACACGACTTAGTTGCACCATACGGTGACCGTTCTGGCGTAATTATTGAGCCATTACTTACCGACCAATGGTATGTAAGAGCAGCTCCATTAGCTGGGCCTGCAGTAGATGCAGTTGAATCTGGCGAAATTGAATTTGTACCTAAACAATACGAAAACATGTACAACGCTTGGATGAAAGACATTCAAGACTGGTGTATTTCACGTCAACTTTGGTGGGGACACAGAATTCCAGCTTGGTATGATGAGAACGGCGAAGTTTTCGTTGGTAGAACTGAAGAAGAAGTACGAGCAAAGCACAACATAGCGGCAGATATGACATTAAAACAAGATGACGATGTACTTGATACATGGTTTTCTTCTGCCCTTTGGACTTTCTCAACATTAGGTTGGCCAAACAAGACCGAAGATCTGAAAAACTTCCACTCTACTGATGTGTTAGTAACAGGTTTCGATATTATTTTCTTCTGGGTTGCTCGTATGATCATGATGACCATGCACTTCAACAAAGATGAAAGTGGCAAGCCACAAGTACCATTTAAAAAGGTTTATGTTACGGGTCTTATTCGCGATGAAAATGGCGATAAGATGAGCAAGTCAAAAGGTAATGTTATTGATCCGTTAGACATGATTGATGGTATTTCACTTGACGACTTACTTGAAAAAAGAACAGGTAACATGATGCAGCCTAAATTAGCTGCAAAAATTGCCAAGTTAACCAAAAAAGAATTTCCTGAAGGAATTGAAGCTCACGGTACAGATGCGTTACGTTTTACCTTAACGTCTGTTGCTACTACCGGTCGAGATATCAGTTGGGACATGAAACGCCTTGAAGGTTACCGTAACTTTACCAACAAGCTGTGGAACGCCAGCCGCTATGTATTATCAAATACAGAAGAACACGATTGCGGTAAAGATGCCAACGCAGAAATGGAATATTCTTTGGCAGACCGTTGGATTTTAGGTCAATTTCAACAAACCGTTAAAACCGTTCACGAAGCTTTTGACACCTTTAGATTCGATTTAGCGTCTCAAGCGTTATACGAATTTACTCGAAATCAATTTTGTGATTGGTATTTAGAATTAACTAAACCGGTATTAATGGAAGAGTCGGAAGCAACACAAGCACAACAACGTGCTACCCGTCATACCCTTGTTAATGTTCTTGAAAGCTTATTGCGCTTAATGCACCCAATTATGCCTTATATAACAGAGTCAATTTGGCAGCGTGTTGTTCCATTAACTAACTTTATAGAGAACAATGGTAGCAAGTTTGGCGACAGCATTATGGTTCAGTCGTTCCCTGCGTTTGACGAGAGTCAGTGTGATCAACAAGCTATTGACGATTTAGAATGGGTTAAACAATTTATTGTTGCTATTCGTAATATTCGTGGTGAAATGGATATATCTCCAAAAGTTGCATTACCTGTTTTATTAAAAAATGTGAATAAAGAAGACCAGCGACGCTTAAATGAAAACCAACAATTCTTAAGTGCACTAGCTAAATTAGACACAATAACCGTATTAAAAAGCAGCGAAGAAGCACCACTTTCGGCCACGGCTGTGGTTGGTGAATTGTCGGTACTTATTCCTATGGCGGGTTTAATTGATAAAGATGCTGAAGTTTCTAGATTAAGTAAAGCTATTGAAAAACTTAGTAAAGATGCAGACAAGACTCGCGGAAAACTAAGCAATGAGAAGTTTGTAGGTAAGGCACCTGAAGCCGTTATCAACAAGGAAAAAGCGAAACTTGCAGAAGCTGAGTCAGCCCTTGAAAAACTTCAAGACCAATTGGCTCAAATAGAAGCATTATAATTCACTTATTTGACATTTTATGTAAAGTTTAAATGTTAAAAACTTGTTAAAAGCCAGCTATTTAGCTGGTTTTTTTTGAGATAAAAAAGTAAAGATTATTAAAAAAGTTTATGGTAACATGTCCTCGCGTTGAGTTTTTGCGTTTCGGGAGAAGGAGACATTAACAAAATATTGTTAACGATCCTAAACGCTATAAATTGTATTAGTGGAAACCTTTATCTGTCTATATTTATAGAGAGAGCATCTACTCCGTAGGTAGCCAATTGGCTGTTTTTTATATAATAGTTTAAGAGAAAAGTTAGCATGTCTGATACAGTTACAGGAAAAGTAAAATTTTTTAATGAGTCAAAAGGATTTGGTTTTATTGAGCAAGAAAATGGCCCAGATGTTTTTGTTCACTTTAGTGCAATCCAAGGTGACGGTTTCCGCACTTTAGTAGATGGCCAAGCAGTATCTTTTACAGTTAAACAAGGTCAAAAAGGCCCTGAAGCTGAAAATGTAAATGCTATTTAAGTTTAAGACTTAACTACATTTCCTAAAGGCGATTCATGTAAATGAATCGCTTTTTTATTACCTAAAATTAATCTCACCCTATAAACTTTTCATTTAGTATGAAATTATATTACACTCTTTAGTGTCTTATATTTAGTATTATCAATTAAGTAATCTTGTTTTATGGCTCCATTGCAGAAAAGTAAAATGATCGCAGAAAATACTTCAATGAGTAAAATATTCATTTTATTCATCGTACTATTTTGTCTAACAGGACAGACTTTAGCGACTAGTTTTTCATGCAAAAAAGTACAACAATTAAATAGTACTACGTCTTCAAAAATGAACTGCCATGAAGCAATGGAAACATCTCACACTTCATCAAACATGCTTTTAGATGAAATTGATGAAGGAAGCAGCGACTGTGAAGAAAAGTGTAGTTGTTGTATTACCGTTTGCGCATCTACCTCATTATTCTTAAGTTCTTTGTCGGTTCAAAGCCCTATTGATACCGTTGTTCCTTACCTTTCTCAAGCAGAGTATAGCGCTCAAGCAACATCCTTATATCGTCCTCCAATAGTTTAAACAACATAAGTTCGCCATCACTTTGTTGTACGTTAGCTATTAACTAACGTGATTTACATTTATTTTGTTTAAAATTTGGATTTTCAATTGAAAAATTTAACTCGCATTATTATTTCTAGCGTTGCAGGTTTTGCTGTATGTGCTTTATTTATCATCTTGGGCTGGCTACCTGTTTCCTTTCAACACGCAGGTTCAGCTCAATCAAAACCAAACGCACATCAAGCGCAAGAGGCTTCTGAGCCTTCTCCGTTATATTGGGTTGCTCCGATGGACCCCAATTTCAGGCGGGACGAGCCAGGACTATCGCCTATGGGTATGGATTTAGTTCCTTTTTATGCTAGCGCAAATGATAGCTCTGAAAAGGGTGTGGTATTGCTGACGCCTGAAGTCACTAATAATATTAGTGTCGGTATTGAACATGTTCAGTTCAAACCTTGGCAAAGTCATATTGAAAGTTTTGGCACTTTCGAATACGACGAAGAACGTATCCATCATTTACACAGTCGCGTTTCAGGTTGGATAGACAAGTTATATGTTAATGCCCAAGGTGAAAAAGTATCTAAAGGTCAGCCTCTTTATAGCTTTTATTCGCCTGAGCTTGCCAATGCTCAAGAAGAATTAATGCTCAGTATAAAAACCAAAGAACCACAGTTAATTTATGCAGCTAGGGCAAAGCTTGCTGCATTAGGAGTACCACTGCAAACGATAGCTGACATTGTAAAAGCAGGTAAAGTACAAAAAAATATTACCTATTATGCTGAACACGATGGGGTGGTTAAAAAATTGATGGTTCGTCACGGCTTTTATGTTAAACCAGAATCAAACATTATGTCGATTGCTCCGCTTGACTCAATTTGGTTGATGGCTGAAGTCTTCGAGTCACAACTTCGTTTTATTCAGCTTAATGCGTCTGTTGTTATCAGCACAGATGCTTACCCTGGCACTAAAATTATGGGCACTGTTGACTACATATACCCTAGCCTGAAAATGCCATCGCGTACCGCTAAAGTGCGTATAAGAGTGAACAACAAAACGTTAAAGCTTAAACCGAATATGTTTGCTGAAGTCACTTTTACACAAACCGATAAACACAATTCAGTAATAGTGCCACTAACAACGGTTATTCGTACCGGAAAAAGTGATCGGGTAGTACTTGTAAAAGACAGTGGAAGTTATCAATCAATAGCAGTTTCTTTAGGTCGCTCTGATAATAAGTTTGTAGAGATCACATCAGGTCTTAAAGAAGGTGACTGTATTGTTTCTTCTGCACAGTTTTTAATTGATTCTGAATCGAGTATTGGTAGGGAATTTAGTCGAATGAATGCCCAAACCATGAAGGAAACACCGGTTATTTACAATACAGATTCGATACAATCAAAAGCAATTCAAGTCACTCCCTCTTCTCACTCATCTCACCATGGCCACTAGGGTTAATTATGATAGATACAATCATTTATTGGTCGATTAAAAACCGTGTACTTGTACTGCTGTGCACTTTATTAATGGTGGCGACAGGCATATATTCCTTAAAACAAACGCCTGTTGATGCCATTCCTGACTTGTCTGACGTGCAAGTGATTATAAAAACAAGTTACCCAGGACAGTCACCTCAGGTGGTAGAAGAACAAATTACCTACCCACTTACCTCCGCTATGCTTTCAGTGCCCAAGGCAAAGTCAGTCCGTGGTTTTTCATTTTTTGGTGATTCTTATATTTACGTAATTTTTGAAGATAATACCGATATATATTGGGCCCGAAGTCGTATTTTAGAATATTTAAACCAAGTTAACTCACAATTACCCCAAACAGCAAAATCGAGTTTGGGTCCTGATGCAACGGGTGTTGGTTGGGTTTATATTTACGCACTCTCCGATCCAACTCAACAGCAGTCACTAGCTGACTTAACCAGCTTGCAGAATTGGTTTTTAAAAACAGAATTACAAACCCTTTCAGGTGTATCAGAAGTTGCTACGATTGGCGGCATGGTCAAGCAGTATCAAGTACAAGTTGATCCTCAAAAATTACGTGCTTATCAAATTCCTATTCAACATATTGAAATGGCCATCAACAACAATAACCAATCGGTAGGTGCCTCGGTTATCGAAATGGCCGAAGCTGAATATATGGTGACCAGTGACAGCCAAATTAAAAACAAAGAGCAGCTGAGCAATATCCCACTAGGTTTATCAGTTAGTGGTACGCCGATACTATTAAAAGATGTCGCCCACATTACCGAAGGATCGCAAACGCGACGAGGTATTGCGGAACTAAATGGTGAAGGTGAAACCGTTGGTGGCATTATAGTTATGCGCTCGGGTGAAAATGCACAACAAGTCATCAACCGAGTAAAGGGTAAGCTAAGCCAATTAACATCAAGCCTGCCAAGTGGCGTTGAAATTACAACCGTTTACGATCGTTCAACCTTGATTGAGTCGGCTATTGATAATTTATGGTCAAAACTTTCACAAGAATTACTTATAGTGGCTGCGGTTTGTTTGATCTTTTTGTGGCATTTACGTTCTGCTATTGTCGCGGTAGTTAGTTTACCTTTGGGTATTTTAGTCGCGTTTTCCATCATGCATTGGCAAGGTATAAATGCCAACATTATGTCACTTGGTGGTATAGCGATTGCTATTGGAGCAATGACTGACGGCGCTATTGTGATGATAGAAAACCTTCATAAACATATCGCTAAAACACCTATCACCAAAGAAAATCGCTGGCAACTTGTTGGTAAAGCAGCAACAGAAGTTGGACCCGCCCTATTCTTCAGTTTACTGATTATTACGGTTAGTTTCCTACCGGTATTTATGCTTGAAGCTCAAGAAGGTAAGTTATTTTCACCATTAGCCTATACCAAAAGCTTTGCTATGGCAGCTTCCGCAGCACTGTCTATTACTTTAATCCCTGTGTTAATGGGTTATCTCATTCGTGGGAAAATTATTCGTGAAGACAAAAACCCACTAAACAGACTGTTAATATGGGTGTACCGACCCATTTTATCCCTCTCGTTAAAGTTTCCAGTTATTACCATACTAGCGGCAATACTACTTGCCAGTGCTACCTATTGGCCACTGACTAAAATGTCATCTGAATTTATGCCAACATTAGATGAAGGTGACTTAATGTATATGCCAAGCACCTACCCTGCTATATCGATTGGTAAAGCACGAGAAATATTACAGCA
>Ga0209395_1006647_pt1 | contig 12413 bp, 15 predicted proteins | sample GOMGulsemesocosm_3_FD_184635 | JGI IMG/M metagenome (GOLD analysis project Ga0209395, IMG submission 184635) | Methane-oxidizing microbial communities from mesocosms in the Gulf of Mexico - GOM9D Gulf of Mexico (SPAdes) (version 2) | ecosystem: Environmental > Aquatic > Marine > Cold seeps... | reverse complement strand
TTTAAATTCAATCTTTGAGCCGTGTTATTTAATTTTGATTAATGATAAAGTGACAAAATCAACGAAAACCTCAGGTATATCATTATTAACTCTGCCAGAAATAAAGCATTTACGCTGACTCAAGAAATTATCGAACCACTCGATTTAACGACACATTTACCGTTTCGTGTGGCAGTTGTGAGTAATTTACTTGCCTTGAATCGTGACTGGAGTATTCGTGAATTGTGTGACCTAGAGCCACGTGAAATGCGTGTTCTACTTAATATTGGCTCATATATGCCCATTAAGTCTGCAGATATTGCATATCAGTCTCGTATTGATTCATATAATGTCAGCCGAGCGGTGAAAGCATTAGATAAGAAAAACCTGCTCGATATACGTCGAGATGAAAAAAGTAAAAATATAAAAATTCTGGCTTTGAACGAACAAGGTAAAACGCTTTATCGCAAATTAACTTCCGCTATGGAAATAAGAGCGACAGAGCTTGAAAGTGTTTTAACACCTGAGGAAACTACCTCCTTCTATAATATGCTAAGTAAGATTGAAGAAAAAACTGAACAGCTATTAGCGAAGCAAACATTAGCTAAAATTTCTAAAGGTGAAGAAGCTCCTGCGGACCAAAAAGAGCTCGTTCGCTGGTATAATAAAAGCTTGAACAGGAACGGGGAGTTATAAATTTATACTTGCGTAGACCTAAGTAAAACCTAGGCTAAATCCCAGTTAAATAACGTTTATGTAATATTTTTACTCGTTCCACATACACTTTCGTTTCCGGGTAGGGCGGTACGCCATTGTATTTCTTTACTGCCCCTTCTCCTGCATTATAAGCGGCCGAAACTAAGGTTATATTCCCGCCATACTTCCTTATTAGCCGCGCTAAATGTCTGCTGCCTGCTTGAATATTTTGGCGAGCATCAAATGAATCTTTTAAACCTAGTTCTTTTGCCGTTTCAGGCATAAGTTGCATAAGCCCTTTCGCCCCTGTTTTTGATAACGCTTGGGGATCAAAGTGCGATTCTGCATGGATAACCGCACGAATAAGTGCTCCATCTATTTTATAGAGTTTGGCTTGTTGGTTAATCGTTTTGGTAAAGTGACGTGGATATAAGCGGGTATTATGCCAATTAACTAAAGAGTTCACTTGGCAAGCGAAACACCCAACACGTATTTGTTGGTAATGAGTGCCGATTGGGGCAATATCAGAAAAAGAGCTAATGCCTTTTGCTGACTTGTATTGGTAAACGGCCACACCATCTTCGGAGTTTTTTCCTTGTGCAAGACTAAGAGAACACCAAGTAAATAATAAGAGAGCACAAAGTGATAACGTTAACTTCAATCTGATTTCTCCTATAGCTTTGGTAAAAAATACTTGTCATGCACCTTATTCGATATAGCTAAGTATTAATGTATTTGCATTAATTCAAGAGGTAAGTGAAGTGAATAAGTATATTAATCATAAAGGTAATTATAGTGATGATTTCAGTGCCAGTTGATTTTTTTTCTTAAGTGCTTTTTTCTCTGCTCGGCGGCGTTTAAAAAAAGCAGAAAGTAGCTGACTACTTTTTTCTGCCATCACACCTGAATGTACTTCAATTTGATGATTATGCTTATCATCACAAAGTAAGTTAAAAGCACTTCCTGCCGCGCCAGTTTTTAAATCGGTTGTCGCATAAACAACCCGTTTAATACGGCTGTGTACTAATAAACCCGCACACATAGGGCAGGGTTCTAAAGTCACGTAAAGCGTACAGTCGAGTAAACGATAGTTCTGTAATGCTATGCCTGCTTGGCGAACCGCGACCATTTCTGCGTGAGCTGACGGGTCATTCAAGGTAATCGATTGATTATACCCTTCGCTAATTATTTTATTATTGGCGACAACCACGGCGCCAACGGGAATTTCATCAATAGTTTCAGCTTGCTGAGCAAGTTCATAGGCACGTTGCATAAACTGCTGATCTAATGCTTGTTGCTCTTCACTTACCGACATTATAAAAACATCTCTAATAAATCATTCAAATAACGGTGGCCAAGCTTAGTCACTTGCCAAGAACCATCTGCATTTTCTGCCATTAATTTTTTTTGCTTAGCTATGGTTAAGTTAGGCAAAATTGTATCCATAGACAATCCTGTTCGGCTTTGATACTCAGCTAAAGTAAAACTGCTGAATAAACGCAGTCTGTTCATCATGTATTCAAAAGGTAGCTCGTTTTTACTAACTTCATTAAGATGATCTAAATGCGGACGACTGTTATCTAAATAGCCTTTTGGGTGTTTAACTTTTATCGTGCGATAAACTTTCTGGTTAACAGGGTCAGTAATTTTACCATGGGATCCACAGCCAATACCTAGGTAGTCACCGAATTGCCAATAGTTAATATTGTGCTGACACTCAAAGCCGGGTTTACAATAAGCAGAAATTTCATATTGTTGATAACCAGCACTCGCTAATAAAGCAATGCCTTGATCTTGAATATCCCAGAGAACTTCGTCTTCAGGCAATGTCGGCGGGCGTGAATGAAAAGCCGTGTTGGGTTCTATGGTTAATTGATACCAAGATAAATGGGTCGGGTTAAGTGAAACCGCAGTGGTCAAATCGTCAAGGGCATTAGCTATATTTTGTTGCGGTAAACCATGCATCAAATCTAGATTAAAGGTTTCTATGCCAGATGAATAAGCAAGTTCGGCTGCTTTCTTGGCTTGATTGCTATCATGAATTCGCCCCAGTTTTATTAACTTATCTGATTCAAAACTTTGTACGCCAATTGAAAGTCTTGAAACGCCGCCGTTAAAAAAGCCAATGAACTTTTCGGCTTCTACCGTACCGGGATTCGCTTCTAAGGTAATTTCAATATCGTCTTTATGTTCAAAGCGTTCAAGTACTTGCGTTAATAACGTTTCAATTGCTGGCGCTGAAAATAAACTAGGGGTACCGCCACCTATAAAAATACTGTGTAGCGGGCGATCACTTAAGGAAAACTTAGCTATGTCGGTATCTAAATCTTCAATAAGGTTTTTTACGTATTCCTGCTCAGGTATCTCGGCTTTTAATGCATGAGAATTAAAATCACAGTACGGACACTTTTCCACACACCAAGGTATGTGGATATACAGGGAAAGAGGGGGAGCTTGTAGCACGATTATTTAACACCAAAATGTTGAACAAGTTTTGCGAGCGCTTGACCGCGATGACTTAAAATATTCTTCAAATCACGTGGTAGTTGTGCCGATGACATTTGCTGCTGCTCTTGCCAAAATATAGGGTCATAGCCAAAACCTTGTTCACCTAATTTCTCACGAATAATAGAGCCTTCCCAAACACCATGACAAATAATAGGTGTTGGATCGTTTTCATGTTTCATATAAACCAAAACACAATGAAATCGTGCGGTACGTTCTTTGTCAGGGGTATTCACTAAAGCGGTTAACAGTTTATTGGTATTATCTTCATCCGTAGCATTTTCACCTGCATAACGGGCAGAGTAAACGCCGGGTGCGCCATCGAGTGCATCAACTTCTAAACCAGAGTCGTCAGCGATTGCTGGTAAACCTGTTATTTTTGCTGCATGACGGGCTTTAATAATGGCATTTTCAACGAAGGTTGTGCCTGTTTCTGCAACTTCACAAACATTAAAATCGCTTTGTGGTTTTATTTCAATGTTATGTGCGGCTAATAAGTGGCTAAGTTCTTTTACTTTACCTTTATTACCTGTAGCTAATACGATGGTTGACATTTTTATACCTGAAAATTTAGATGAAAAAATAAAATCAGGGATCAGCCTGATTTTATAGGAAACGTTAATAAGACTTAGTTAAATTAATTAGGGCTTAATCAACATAAAACTTTTGTGTAAATTTAAGTTGCTGAGTTTCTTTACCGTCATTAATCGTGATATCAAAGTAGAAGGTTTCTTCATTGGTGTATTTAATTTGTGCTAAATAATAAATTGCGTCGCCTTCTTTTACTTCGTCAAAGGATAGCGTTTTTATTTGGCCTAGATCATTACGCGCAGTACCGCGCATCACAACGTCTTTAGCAGGCGTTGATTTTTGAGTGCCATCTAATACCGAAATATTAATTAAACCATTAAAACGGCTTCGTTCAATATTATAAGCTTTTGCTATTTTAGGTGTTAAAAAAGTGGCATTGAAAGCTATATAGTGAACTTGCATTGAGCCTAACTTTTTCATGTTTTCAGCAAAAACGTTACTGACTAACGTTAGTGAAACTAAAAGGATGAAAATAAAAGTTTGCAATGTTTTTTTCATAATGAGTTCCTTATTGATCTCTATTGTTCATACATAGAATATGACAGGCTCTATAGATAAATGATTACAAAACCTGTCTTGTTATATTTAATGTGAAACCATTGCCCAACCAGGTACTGCACCTGATAAGAAAATATTAACAACGTTTAGTAATAAAAAGGCGATGAGTATCGATAAATCTAAACCGCCAATACTTGGGATTATACGTCTTATTGGTTTTAAAAAAGGTTCAGTTAACTGGTTTAGTATTGCTTGTGTTGGATTATAACCTTGTACTACCCAACTCATTAATGCCATAACTAACATCAACATAAACAACAACACACCACTTTGCTTGATTAGATAAAGAAAGCCAAAATAAAGTGATGTAAAAATATTGAAATCACCGCCATTAATTAGAGGGATTATAATGAACTTCAATGTAGCTACAGCAAATGCTAATAACAGGGTTGGAACATCAACCCCACCAAAACCAGGAATAACACGACGCAATGGAATAACAGCTGGGTTGGTCACTTTTACAATAAATTGACTGAGTGGGTTATAAAAATCTGCGCGTACGACTTGTAACCATACACGTAAAACTAACAACATTAATAATGCATCAAAGGCAAAACTCAGCAAATAATTAATGGCTTCCATCGACTTCTCCAAAACTTAATAATTGATAAAAATTCAAATTTGTTTAAACGTTATTTTGCGCCATTTCTTTAGCGCGATGCAATGCACTATTCATCGCATTTGTTACTATTTGTTCCAAGCCATCATCAATAAAAGAATTAATGGCCGCATTTGTAGTACCTCCTTTTGATGTTACTTTAGCGCGCAACTCACTAATAGGAATATCATTGCTAGCGACCATTTGAGCGGCACCTAATGCAGTTTGTTGTACTAGTTCACGGCTTTCCTTTGCCGTAAACCCTAATGTTATAGCCTGTTTTTCCATAGCTTCCATAAACAAGAAAAAATACGCAGGGGCTGATCCTGATACGGCAATAATATGATCTATTTCATCTTCGGTGTTTAACCATTTCACAATCCCTACAGAGCTCATTAACGAGTCGGCAACTTGTTTTTGTTGCTCGCTTACATTTTCAGCAGCATAAAGACCGGTAACCCCCAAGCCTAATTGAGATGGTGTATTTGGCATGGTACGAATTATCGCGCAAGGCTTTACTAAAGCTTTTTTCATTTGAGCTACCGGGCAACCAGCAGCAACAGAAATAAAGCACTTGTTGCTAATGTTCATTTTCTCGCTAATTTTTTGACAAACACCTGCAATGAAATGAGGTTTAACACCTAACACAATAAAGTCAGCAAAATTAGCTGCTTCAATGTTATCGTCGGTTTCTTGAATGCCAAACTGTTCTTTTAACGCTAAACGTTTTTCAGGAGAAGGATTTGACACCATAATATCTTCAGCGCGAAAACCCGTCTTTACTAAGCCAGAAATAATAGCGCCGTTCATATTACCTGCGCCAATAAAAGCTATTTTTGTCATTATATACCTGTAAATAATATCGATTGAAATGGATTGAATAATTTCGCTATTGTAACGAATAATCGGTAAAAAAAGTGAAATAGATTGTTATTTATCTGCTCTAGCACCAAAAATTGCAGAGCCTACTCTTACCATGGTCGAGCCTGCACTAATTGCGGTGCTTAAATCGCCGGACATGCCCATAGATAAAGTATCAACACTTGGGTGGGCATCCTTCAATTCGTTGAAAAGTTTCTGCATTTTTACAAAGGTCTGTGTTGAAGCATTTTTTTCAGGAATCGCCATTAAGCCACGTAACGTTAGATGTTCACATTGCTCGATAACCGTAACTAGCTCATCAAGCTCCTCAATAGATACACCTGACTTACTTTCCTCACCACTAATATTGACTTGTAAACAAACGTTGAGGGGAGTATCTTTGCTAGACCTATGATCATTAAGACGTTTTGCTATTTTTATTCGGTCAATACTGTGTACCCATGAAAAGTTTTCAGCAATAAGCTTTGTTTTATTTGACTGGATAGGGCCGATGAAGTGCCAAATAATGTCTGTGAGTTGCTGTAGTAGATTTACTTTTTCTACAGCTTCTTGTATATAACTTTCACCAAATTCACGTTGGCCTGATAAATAGGCCTGCTCTATCATTTGGCTCGTTTTAGTTTTGCTCACCGCAAGTAATGTTACTTGTTCAGCTGAGCGCTTTGCCTGTTGGCAGGCATTAAAAATTTGCAGATTTATGTTAGCAATATTATCTTTAATGGATGTCATATCGTTTTTTTGTCAACTTACTTTCAATTTTAAAATTAATGTTTAAGAGGTTCTAATGGATATTACCGAATTACTGGCCTTTAGTGTGGAAAATAATGCATCCGATTTGCATTTGTCATCGGGTGCGCCACCATCAATTCGCGTTGATGGCGATGTGCGCAAACTTAATATTCCAGCATTCGACGAGAAAGACGTTAATGCTTTGGTCTATGATATTATGAATGACCGCCAACGCAAAGAGTATGAAGAAAATTTAGAAGTCGATTTTTCTTTTGAAGTACCTAATTTAGCACGTTTTCGTGTCAATGCTTTCAATCAAAACCGTGGCCCGGCTGCAGTATTTCGTACAATTCCCAGCAAAATATTATCGCTAGATGATTTAGGTTGCCCTGATATTTTTCGAGATATTTCCGATACACCTCGTGGTTTAGTCTTAGTCACTGGGCCGACAGGCTCTGGTAAGTCGACAACGCTAGCGGCAATGGTTGATTATATTAATAGTCGAAAACATGATCATATTCTAACCATTGAAGATCCAATTGAATTTGTTCATGAAAATAAACAATGTTTAATTAATCAACGTGAAGTGCATCGCGATACGTTAAGTTTTGAAGCCGCTCTGCGTAGTGCTTTACGTGAAGATCCAGATGTTATTCTTGTTGGTGAGCTGCGAGACTTAGAAACTATTCGTTTAGCCATGACCGCAGCAGAAACGGGTCATCTAGTGTTTGGTACTTTACATACTACGTCAGCACCGAAAACAATTGATCGTATTATTGATGTTTTCCCAGGTGAAGAAAAATCTATGGTACGTTCAATGTTGTCTGAATCACTTCGAGCTGTTATCTCTCAAACTTTGATCAAAAAAGTTGGCGGTGGCCGAGTTGCCGCTCATGAGATTATGCTAGGTATTCCTGCCATTAGAAATTTAATTCGTGAAGACAAAATTCCGCAAATGTATAGTGCGATTCAAACGGGCATGTCTCATGGTATGCAGACAATGGATCAATGTCTGCAGGGATTAGTAAATAGAGGATTAATTACCAAGCAAGATGCGATGGAAAAAGCCGTTGATAAAAACCAGTTTCGCGGTTATTAAATGTAAATAGTATTTAGCCTTATCTACTTTATTTAAGGCTTTAATTCTATTTATATTCCATATTAGGGTACAAACGATAAGAGAAATAATAATGAATTTTCATGATTTATTACAAAAAATGGTACATGAAGACGCATCAGATATGTTTGTTACAGCCAAGCTTGCGGTCAGTGCAAAAGTGAATGGCGAATTACAAGCAATTGATGATCAGATTTTAACAAGCGAAGAGTCGTTAGCGCTTGTTCATAATGCTATGAACGACAAACAAATAAAGCAGTTTGACGAAGAAAAAGAATGTAATTTTGCTATTTCAATTGAAGGTATTGGTCGTTTTCGTATTTCTGCTTTTTGGCAGCGTGATATGGCCGGCATGGTCGTTCGTCGTATAGTGACTGAAATACCTGATGCTGATGATTTAGGTTTACCATCGGTTTTAAAAGATGTAGTGATGTCTAAACGTGGCTTAGTACTATTCGTTGGTGGTACAGGTACGGGTAAGTCAACCTCGATGGCTTCATTAATTGGCTACCGTAATAAAAACTCGCGAGGGCATATTCTCACTATTGAAGACCCTGTAGAGTTTGTTCATGAGCATGGCCGTTGTATGGTAACCCAACGCGAAGTTGGCTTAGATACCGAAAGTTTCGATGCGGCATTAAAAAGTTCATTACGCCAAGCGCCAGATGTTATTTTAATTGGTGAAATACGTAACCAAGAAACCATGGAACATGCTTTAAGTTTTGCTGAAACAGGGCACTTATGTATCGCTACGTTGCACGCTAATAATGCTAACCAAGCCATCGACCGTATTATGCATTTAGTGCCAGCAGATCAACATGGTAAGTTGTTGTTTGATTTAGCGTTAAACCTAAGGGGAATTATTGCTCAGCAATTGATCCCTACACGTGATGGCAATGGCCGTATTGCCGCTATTGAAATATTGCTTAATTCTCCTTATGTCGCAGAGCTTATTAAGAAAGGTGATATTGGTAGTATTAAAGAAGTGATGCAAAAGTCGAAAGAGCTAGGCATGCAAACTTTTGACGGTGCTTTGTTTGACTTGTATCAAAAAGGCTTAATCAATTATGCAGATGCGCTTCACCATGCTGACTCTCCAAATGATTTACGCTTAATGATAAAGTTACGCAGTAACGATCAAGGTGGAAGTGGGGCATTAAGTGGTGTAACCCTTGATGGTTTAGAGCCTAAAGACGATTAAGCTTTAATGAACATCTCTATCGAGTCTTAAGCACAAAAAATTGTAGGGACCCTAACCAATAAATTAAACTGTTATTGTGTGGGGACCTACAATTTACTTCTATGAATATTGAGCTTCAAGGTAGCTTTCTATAATCAACCTTGCCGACTCTGCGTCAATATTGTCTTTTTTCAAGTTACGATAACCTCCTTCTGCAAATAATCGTTCTTTTGCATCTGCGGTGGTTAAACGCTCATCTTGAAACTCTACTTTTAGCGAGAACTTATTTGATAAGCGATTACCAAATTTCTTGGCATCACGGGTAAGTTGTTGCTCGCTACCATCCATATTTAAAGGTAAGCCGACGACTAAAAAGTCAGGTAACCATTCTTTTATAAACTTTGTTAATTCCATTTCGTTAGGAATACCATCTTTTGCTTTAATAGATCCTAAAGGTGATGCACTGCCGGTAAGCTCTTGTCCGACAGCAACACCAATATATTTCTTACCAAAATCAAAGCCTAATATGGTACGTTGGCCTACTTTATTTGCCACTTACTTTCCTTAACATAATATTTAATTTTAAGCATGGCCAATATCTGTTGATAAATGACTGATATCAATACCTAGCTTTTCTGTTGCTTTTTTCCAGCGTTGTTCTATGGGGGTATTAAACACAATATCGCCATCAGCTGGGGTTAACAGCCATGAGTTGGTTCTTATTTCTTCTTCTAGCTGGCCAGGTCCCCAACCCGCGTAACCTAGGGTAACCATATATTTTTCTGGACCCTCTTCAGTACCTAGGGCTAATAAGATATCTTTAGAAGTGGTGATCATCACATCTTTACTTAACGATAATGATTGTTTCCAGCAATCTTGAGGGCTATGTAGCACAAACCCTCTGTCTTGCGAAACAGGGCCCCCTTTTAGTACTTGTTGGCTTAATTCTGGCGCTTCCTCTTTTTCTGAATCTATCTGAGTTAGCAGCTCGTTTAAGGTAATATTTACGGGTAAATTAATAATTAGCCCCATCGCACCTTGTTCATTGTGTTCACAAATATAGGTAACGGTTTTATTAAAACATAAATCATCTAAAGCGGGCATTGCGATTAAAAATTGATTTTCTAAGCTTTCCATACCTTCACCTTTTTACATCTTAAGTTTTAAAAACTATATGCATCATTGTTTTTCGAGGTATTGTGATCCTTTTACATAAGGATCACAGCTAAGTAATAGACTTAATAACTTTATTTTGTGGTAAAAAATAATATCTAAAATGATTAAGCTCTAGGGCGAATATTTTCTTCGATTGCATCCATTAATTTACCGCTGATGTTAATCGGATATGCGGCTTCAATTTCTCTAATACAGGTAGGACTGGTTACGTTAATTTCGGTAACTTTGTCACCAATAACATCTAACCCTACAAAGTATAGACCACGTTTCTTTAACTCAGGTGCAATTGTTTCAGCTATTAATTTATCCGTAGCGCTAAGGGGTCTTGCTTCGCCTCTACCTCCGGCAGCTAAATTGCCACGAGTTTCACCTTGCGCTGGAATACGCGCTAAACAATAGGGCATAGGTTCACCATTTACGATAAGAATACGTTTGTCGCCATCTTTAATAGCAGGCATGAATTCTTGTACCATGGCATATTGATTACCATGGTTGGTTAATGTTTCTAAAATAACCCCCACGTTTGCATCGTTTTCTTTAACACGGAAAATGGAAGCTCCACCCATACCATCCAGAGGCTTGATAATAATGTCTTTTTCTTGCTTGTGAAATTCACGAATTTTATCGTTATTACGCGTCACCAAAGTACGTGGTGTAAGCTCTGCAAACCAAGCAGTGAAAAGCTTTTCGTTACAATCACGTAAGCTTTGCGGCTTGTTTACAATTAAGGTGCCTTCAACTTCAGCACGTTCAAGCATGTAAGTTGCGTAAATAAACTCGGTATCAAAAGGAGGATCTTTACGCATGAGTACTGCGTCAAGTTCCGACACGGCAATGTCGTTTACTTCGTCAAGTTCATACCAATGTTCGGTATCGTCAAACACTTTTAATTTTTGTGCTGTTGCACGACATTGCCCTTGATCAAGGTACAAGTCTTTCATTTCCATATAATAAATTTCATAACCGCGTTTTTGAGCTTCGAACATCATCGCCATAGATGAATCTTTTTTTACATTGACCTCTGAAATAGGGTCCATTACTACGCCAAGTTTAATTGTCATTTGTTTTTCCTAGTGTATTCGTTGCTATTTAATGTCGCCAAAACGACATTGTAATGCAGTAATTGCGGTTAATGCTGCTGTTTCTGTTCTCAGTACTCTAGGCCCTAATAACACATCAATAAAAGATGATTCATTAGCTTTATTAATTTCAGCATCGTTTAAACCTCCTTCTGGGCCTATCAATAATCGAACACGTTGTTTTGAGTCAGCTTGGTTATCCTTGGGCAAATTCATAATAGAATATTGCGCTTTGGGATGTAAATTTAATTTTAACGCCAAGCTATCTTGAGCAAGCCATTCATCTAAATAAATGGCAGGCATAACAGTAGGGACCGTACAACGGCCACTTTGTTCACACGCACCTATGACTATTTTTTGCCATTGGTCTATTTTCTTCTGTAATCGTTCGCCTGTTAACTTAACACCGCATCGTTCAGTGAACAGAGGGGTTATGGTATTAACACCAAGTTCGACTGACTTTTGCAAAGTAAAGTCCATTCTGTCGCCACGAGAAATCCCTTGGCCTAAATGAATATTAAGTGGTGATTCACAGTTCTGTTCTGTGAAAGATTTAATCACGACATCTGCTTGCTTTTTACTAACGTTGGTTAGTTCTGCTTGATATTCACCTAATGAACCATTTTGAGGGACACCATTAAATAACGTTAAATTATCACCATTTTTTAAACGTAAAACACGCACAGTATGGCCAAAGGCATCATCTGTTAGCGTGATAGTTTCGCCAATAGCTAAAGGCTGGTTTTGATAGATTCTTGGATTGCTCATTTTTATTTATTTTTTATTAACTTGTGAATAAATATAAGGGCGAGTGCAGCCCATTTCAATTATCATTTTGTGAAATCGTAGGAAAAAGCACTATTTATAATAAAGATAAGTAATTTTAGTGAGCTTGATTACATTTTATTACTGTATTAACTATTATCAAATGTAATAATAATGTTTTATTAACCTTACCTATGATTTGCTGGTTTCATTATCGACAGTATTATCTTAAACGGAGAACATTGATGTTCGTACAACCCTTAAAATCTTATAAATTTACGTGGTCACGCGTTAGTTGTTTATCAATCATTTTATTTACTGTTGTAAGCTGTGGTCAAGCGGAGCAAGTTAAAAAATCGCAACCTGCACCTGCTGTTTCTGTTTACGAACTAAGTGTTGATGAGATTGGCAGTTATCGCGAATTTGTTGCACGTACTGTCGCTTCGAAAGAAGTTGATTTACGCGCTCGTATTGAAGGTGAGTTAATTGAACGCCATTTTGAAGAAGGGTCAAGTGTTGAAAAAGATCAAATACTTTTAAAGATTGATCCCGCAGCCT
>Ga0209395_1006646_pt1 | contig 12416 bp, 7 predicted proteins | sample GOMGulsemesocosm_3_FD_184635 | JGI IMG/M metagenome (GOLD analysis project Ga0209395, IMG submission 184635) | Methane-oxidizing microbial communities from mesocosms in the Gulf of Mexico - GOM9D Gulf of Mexico (SPAdes) (version 2) | ecosystem: Environmental > Aquatic > Marine > Cold seeps... | reverse complement strand
TTATTGGAAGTGGACCTGGAGGGTATGTTACAGCAATTAGAGCTTCTCAGTTAGGCTTTAAAGTTGGTGTAGTAGAAAAAGAAAACTTAGGTGGAATTTGTTTAAACTGGGGTTGTATTCCTACAAAGGCATTGTTAAAATCTGCACAGGTATATGACTATTTGAAGCATGTTGATGCATACGGTTTAAAAGCAGAAGCCATCGACAAAGATTTTGAAGCGGTCATTAAACGTAGTCGTGGTGTTGCAGAAGGTATGAGCAAGGGTGTTGCTTTTTTAATGAAGAAAAATAAAATCGACATTATTGATGGTTTTGGAAAAATTAAAGCAGGTAAAAAAGTAGATGTTACTGCAGCGGATGGAACCATCGCAGAATATAGTGCTGATCATATCATCATTGCTACAGGTGCGCGTTCTAGAGTATTGCCTAACTTACCACAAGATGGTAAAAAAGTCATTGGATATAGAGAAGCAATGAGCTTAGCAACACAACCAAAATCTATGATTGTTGTGGGTTCTGGAGCTATTGGCGTTGAGTTTGCACACTTTTACAATTCAATGGGAACTGAGGTAACTATTGTAGAGTTTTTACCAAATGTTGTTCCTTTAGAAGATAAAGATGTTTCAAAACAATTTGAGCGTTCTATCAAAAAAGCGGGAATTAAAGTTATGACAAACTCATCTGTTGAGTCTGTAGATATTTCTGGTACTGGTGTAAAAGCAACGGTTAAAACAAAAAAAGGAGAACAAATTCTAGAAGCGGATATCGTATTGTCTGCCGTTGGAATTAAAACGAATATAGAAAACATCGGTTTGGAAGATGTTGGAATTGTAACGGACAGAGATAAAATCTTAGTAAACGATTTTTACCAAACGAATTTACCTGGGTATTATGCCATTGGTGATGTAGTACCTGGACCAGCATTGGCACACGTTGCTTCTGCAGAAGGAATTACATGTGTTGAGAAAATTGCTGGATTACACACAGAAGCTATTGACTATGGAAACATTCCAGGTTGTACTTATGCTACACCAGAAATTGCCTCTGTTGGAATGACAGAAGTACAAGCTAAAGAAGCGGGTTACGAATTAAAAGTTGGTAAATTCCCATTCTCTGCTTCTGGAAAAGCAACAGCTGCCGGAACGCCAGACGGATTTGTAAAAGTAATTTTTGATGCCAAGTATGGCGAATGGTTAGGATGTCATATGATTGGCGCTGGTGTGACCGACATGATTGCTGAAGCAGTGTTAGGACGTAAGCTAGAAACTACTGGACATGAAGTATTAAAAACAATTCACCCGCACCCTACCATGAGTGAAGCAGTAATGGAAGCAGTTGCTGATGCCTATGATGAAGTGATTCACTTGTAAATAAATTTATATATGTCATTCCCAAATTGACACGGAATCTCATAACTTATCATAAAAAAACCTCGCAATTTGCGAGGTTTTTTTTATGTCAGAAACGCCGTACTGTTATCACAATAAAAAAGTATTTTTACAATTACTTAATTAAAAAAAATATGATTCAGAAAACCATTCTATTAATGTGCTTATTACTAGGTTTAAGTACTTTCTCACAAATTAATGCCGTAACAGACACAGGTGAAGTAGTGCTTCTGTTTAAGGATAATACTTGGAAATATGTAAATGACAGTATCAATGAAACAAAAGAAATTTCCACAAATAATTTTGAATTTAAGAAAGATGAAAATTCAACTTTTTTAGTAAGAAGTAAAAAAATGTCTATCGGAATTTGGTTAAACCCCAAAAAATGGAGTTTTAAAAAAAACAATACTAATGAAGCTGCAGAGTTTTCATTTACACTAAAAAATGAAGACCTATACGGTATGGTTATAACTGAAAAAACAGAGATTCCTTTACTAAATCTAAAGCAAATTGCTTTAGATAATGCGAAAGAGGTAGCCCCAGATATTAAAATAGATAAAGAAGAATTTAGAACAGTTAACGGGAAAAAAATATTAATGATGGAGCTCGGGGGAACTACTCAAGGAATAAAATTTAAGTACTACGCCTATTATTATTCAAGTAAAAAAGGAGTTGTACAATTAGTAACCTATTGCTCGTTAAATTTGTTTGAAGCTTATAAAAAAGAGATGGAAAAAGTTTTAAATGGCTTAGTAGAACTTGATTAAATAGCATAATCCAACAAGCTCAAAACCTCGCAATTTGCGAGGTTTTTTTATGTCTAATCGCTTCTTTAAAATACATAGGTATTTGTACCTGATTACATAATTAACTAGCTATCAGCTGTTTATTTTTCATATCTTGCTACCTAACAGCAGCCTACTTTATACAGAAAATATCGTCTAAAATAGCGCTGTTCTACACAAAAGTCCCCTATTCATAAATTAAACAGTACAATCGCACGTCTAAATTCGTCATTAAAAAAAATGACGGTCGATGTTATTTAAAAATGAATCAGTATGAAAAAATCAATGTTACTACTCTTGATACTCATAAGCCTCGTTGCTTGTAAACAAGAACAAAAAAGAAATTCTAAGGAACAGGTCAAATACATGTCATTTAACGATCCAGGCGCCAATTTCACTGGCATACAAGGCATTAGAGGCGTACTCGACTCTAAAGATGTATATATTGCTGGCACCTATACAACCACCAGCGATAGCATCACACACGGCGTTATTTATAAGGGGCCCTTACAAGATTCTGGAAACTCTGGAACCTGGTACCAACTAGATTATACGTCTACGCTATTTAATGATGTTACCCTCACCTCTTGTTATGGTCCCAACAATGCTACCAACGGAAACATTCGTGTAGTAGGTGCATATAAACGAGCATCGACAGGGAACCAAAACTTAGGTTTTCTGTATGAAGGATCTATTGAAGGAGATGGAAAATGGAGAACTATTACCCCTAGTGATGTCAACAAAGCAGACGTATACGATGTTTTTATGCATAGCACAATGGGAGATTTGGCTGTTGGTAATTACGATCTTAAGCACGAGCCAACCAGTGGATTCTCATTTATTTATGACCTGAAAACCCATACCAATTTCACGTATATGGTAGCCAATTCATATAGCACTTCTCTTTATGGAATCTGGTATAACGGAAATAACAACTATACACTATCTGGAGGGTTTAGCACCCATGAACTCGGAGCGTTGAGTCAAGGATTTTTAGTTGACTACAATGCGTCAACAAAACAATTTACTCACTTCAAAGCTTTCAATTACAACAACGATCCTAAAAGCACCATCATTACCCATTTTGAAGGAATTACTGGTGCTGCTAACAATGGATACAACATACCTGTAGATTGGGTTACGGCAGATGGGGCAGAATTAGGAGCTTCACAAGTGACAGTACATCGAAATTCTGATGGCTCTTTTTCAAAAGCGATTTGGAACAATATTTCATATCCCGCATCAGTAATTACTACGGCCAACACTGCCTATAAAAATAATATTTTAGGAATTTATGTGTCTAATGACACTACTACAAACACCAAAACAACAGCATCCTTTACTGCCGCTTTAAAAAAATAAAAACATGGGAAATATTAAAGAAAAATTATCAAAAATAAGTCACAAACCAGACATGATTTTAATCATTACAGATGAGCAACGTGCAACACAACACTTTCCTCCAGGATGGGAAGAAAAAAACCTACCGACACTTACATTTCTTAAAAAGAATGGTTTTAGTTTTGACCGCGCATTTTGTAATACCTGTATGTGTTCTCCCAGCAGAACTACATTATTTACAGGATTATACCCTGCCAAACATGGTGTTACACAAACATTAACTGAAGGAGGGCCACTATCTCCATCTGAAGTTACTTTAGATACATCAATTCCCACCATTATGAATACACTATGGACCGATGGTTACGATGTGCAATATCGTGGGAAATGGCATATGAGTAAGGGGGTTGCTGCCAATGGAGCTACCACCAACTATGATCAACTTAACGCTGAGGATATATCTCTTTTCGCCGCAATGGGTTGGGTAGCACCAGACGCTGGAGAGGATGTAGATCCTTTAAATTTTGGTGCTGGTTATGCCAATCACGATGCAAAATATACTGCACAGGCTATTCAATTCTTGAAAGAAGTAAAAGCTAAAAGAGCAAATGGAAATCACCAACCTTATTGTTTGGTTTTGTCATTGGTAAATCCACATGATGTATTAGCATATCCAAAAACAGCAGGAACTTCTGGATACCATGAAGGTAGTTGGTCTAGTAGAGATGTGGGATTGCCAGATACCGTGAATGAAGAGTTACTACGCAATAAAAAACCGATGGCACAAGAGCAAATTCTCATTGCTATGGGAGCAGGATTAGGGGTTTTACCAACCGATGAACTAAAATTAAACTACATTAATTTTTATGCCAACTTGATCAAAAAAGTAGACAGCGAAATAGGGAAGTTTATTCATGAGTTGTATGCAGAAGATAGTGCAGGCAAAAGATTAGCAGACAGTGCTATTGTAACCTTTACTTCAGACCATGGAGAAATGGGATTGGCACATGGTGGTCTTCGACAAAAAACATATGTTGCGTATGAAGAAGCAATCAGAGTACCGCTTGTAATTTCGAATCCGATATTATTTAAAGATCAGCAGCTGAAAAACTCATACTCTTTGGCAACCTTAGCCGATATTTTTCCAACATTTATAGACATGGCCAACATAGACAACCCTCCAACTGGTTTGGCTGGTACTAGTCTACTTCCAATTTTAGAAGATGACACGCCTGTACAAAAAAGCATACTTTTTACATATGATGATACCAAAGCTGGCTCTAACAACAGTTGGTCACTGGTAAATGCAGCAAATCGCATTCGCTGTATACGAACAGAAAAATGGAAGTATGACATCTATTTTGATGCCTTAGGTACCTATTACAACCAATATGAATTGTACGATCTGATAAATGATCCACAAGAAGTAACCAATTTAGCCTATGACCCTGCTTTTGCAGAAACCAGAGCACAATTAGAAAAAGAGCTACACGCATTGGAAATAAAAAAACTTCGAGCGCTTACCATTCCAAAAGAGCAAGAAGCCCCAGTACCTGTTAGTTAGTAATCATTATTGTTAGTTTTTATTATTTCAGTCAGAAAAACCTCGCATTTCCAGCATTTCTTTCAGTTGTGCTAGGTTTTTCTTTGCTATATATCCAAGCATACTTCAATCAATTACAAATTGACAAAAATATCGTTTTCAATACATGAGTAGAACTTCTATTTTTCTTTCTGGTTATAATTATGAATTATATAGATTATTAACTCAAACGGGGTATAATTAACTATTTTCTATTCGGTTAATTAAAAATTAAGTTCTATTTTCACCTCAGAAAAAGGCTATGAACCTTTCAGTCTCACTATTATAAAACATTCGGAATATTTTGACACAGCACGGCTGCGGTCTTATGTTGCCATAAATGGAGGTTCTAAAATAGTGTTGCGGGAACCAAACATGCTCAAAACCATCATAAATAATAAATAAACCAATTTGAAAAATACATTCATACTTAAAATAATAATGCTTTGTCTTATTATTTCTTCTTGTCAGAATAATAATGGAAGTGCATTAGAAGTTTTCCCTGTTAACAAGGTTGATTTTTTAAATCCAAATCCAAATCCAGCGCCAATTCCGGTTATGAATGGAACAATAGCTTTTTTACCTGGAGAAAACACGCCTAAAAATGCAACTTATAGAATGTATTTTGATACTTCTGAAAATCCCAGCACAGTATTTGATTTGAAAACAACTGAAAAAAAATATACTAATCTAAAAATTAATACAGCTTATTATTGGAGAGTAGAAACACTCGGGGATAATGGAGAAATCTTGGCAACTTCTCCAATATGGAAATTCGTTACAGGTATTACCATTACAGTAAGAACACAGGAAGATCTAGAACTTTTAGGAAGCAATAAATATTCTAAAATAGAAGGAATATTAGTTATTGGAGATCTTATTAATATATCTGAAGCCGCGGCTCCTCCTTCCACTAATATTAATGACTTATCTCCATTACGTGATTTAATTCAAGTTTTTAAACTTGTAATCAACAATAATAATTCACTCAAAAACCTTAACGGCTTGTCAAATATTAAGATTATTAATGACGATTTATTTATTGGTGAAGGCCTAGATTTAAAAGGCGGAAATGCCGCTTTGGAAGACATTAGCGCTTTGTCAAATATAACATCCCTAGGTGGAAAACTAATCATCTATAACAATGATAATCTAACTAGTTTGATCGGTTTAGAATCGTTAAAATCTATTAGTAAAGATTTAGTGATTGATAATAATATCAACCTAAATAATTTCTGTGCTCTTTCATTACTTTTTAATAATTCGGGATTGTCTGGAAATTATTTCGTTAAAGACAATAGTTTTAACCCTACAAAAATGAATTTAATAGACGGTATTTGTAGTAATTAACTATTGCCAATACCATCTATAATTAATTGCTACACAATTATCAAATCAGAAATTCACACGAACTAATTATTTTTCCGAAACCGCAGCGCATATAACCTATTTTTACCCGCATAAATAATTTTGAAACTCATTTAATGCATGTATCAAAAAAGTGAACAATCAATTAATTACATATCATAATAACAGAATTATTCTATCGCACGAACGAATACATAAAGCAGTAATAGACATTTTACCCTTCTCAACTAAAAACGATTAAAAGTTTCTTAGCTTTAAAGCAAACCTAATAAATTTTTGCTATTATTCAATTATTCAATATATTTGTTGAATAATTGAATAACTTATGGACAAACACGCGTTTAAGAATAGCATCTATCAAGAAATTGCAAGTGTTGGAAAAGCTTTGGCCAATCCTTATCGATTAAGAATCCTTAATCTACTCTCTCAAGACCACTATTATGTAGAGCAGATAGCGAACGAAATTGGAGTTTCAATAGCCAATGCATCACAGCATTTGCAAGTACTTAAAAAAGTAAAACTCCTTAGCACTACAAAAAAAGGTCATTTCGTAATTTATTCATTAACCAATAACAATGTATACAGTCTTTGGAATGCATTGCAAAGTTTTAGCCTGGAAAACAGCTTAGAAGTACAGGCCACGTTAGCCAGCTTTACGCAAGAAAATTTCTCAAAAGTAACTACTATAAATGCAGATGACATCATTGCAAATAACAGCCTAAACGATCATTATTTTTTAGATGTGCGTCCAAAAAAAGAATTTGCTAAGCAAGCTATCGCCAAAGCAACCTCCATTCCCATTGAACTACTCAAAGAAAACCTTTCTCAATTGCCAAAAAACAAACAGATTGTGGTGTACTGTAGGGGTCCACTCTGTGTATTTGCAGACCAAGCCGTTCAGTATCTTCAAGAAAATGGGTTTGACGCAATTCGCTTAAAAGAAGAAGTGTTGGCGTGGAAACAAAAAGGGTTGCCTGTTACTTAATCGATAGACATGAATTTTAAAAAAAATAAAACTAAGGGTGCACTGGAAACTAAAGGCACCGAACTCGGACTCAAAGAAAACTGGCAACAGTTTATCTTGTTGCTCATTGTGAATGCCTTTGTGGGTGGAATGGTGGGTTTAGAACGTACCATACTTCCAGCATTGGCTGAAAAAGAATTTTTAATTGTTGCCACCTCTGTTGTATTATCATTCATCATTGTTTTTGGCGTGGTGAAAGCCATTACGAATTATTTCACTGGAGTTTTAGCCAATAAGGTTGGGCGTAAAAATTTATTGATTATTGGATGGGTTATTGCCATACCCATTCCATTTATTTTGATGTATGCTCAACATTGGAACTGGATCATCGTAGCCAATGTATTGCTTGGGGTAAACCAAGGACTAACTTGGTCGAGTACTGTAGTGATGAAAATTGATTTGGTGGGTGAAAAACAACGAGGTTTGGCCATGGGCTTGAACGAATCTTTTGGATATTTCTCAATTGCCATAGTAGCATTTACTACTGGCTGGATTGCTTCTGAATATGGACTACGTCCCTATCCCTTTTATCAAGGAGTAGGCTTTGTTATTTTGGGATTGATTATAAGTGTTTTTTTCATCAAAGACACAGCAAAGCATGTACATGTAGAAACACAATCAACTTCCATAAAACCGCTTAAAAATATTTTTTGGGAGACCACGTGGAAAAACAATAATTTAGGTTCGATCTCACAAGCTGGCTTTGTCAACAACCTAAATGATGGAATGATTTGGGGGGTATTACCAATTATCTTACTTAATAGAGGGTTTGATTTAAAAAACAGCGCCATTATTGTCGCCATTTACCCAGCGGTATGGGGCATTGGGCAATTGGTTACTGGGAAGATGTCTGACATCTACAACAAAAAAAAGATGTTGTTTTTAGGGATGGTATTACAAGGCTTTGCACTGCTCTTTATGTTTTGGGCAACAACCTACTTTCAATTCGTTTTACTTGCATCTCTTCTAGGAGCAGGAACAGCTATTGTATATCCTACTTTTTTATCGGCAATAGCAAGTTTTACCAACCCCAATCAACGGGCAGAAAGCATTGGTGCTTTTCGCCTTTGGAGAGATCTTGGCTATGCATTTGGTGCCTTATTGACCATCCTCATTGCACAGTTTTTTGCCGTTGACATTACCATCATGGTCATCGGAATATTAACCGTTTTATCCGCAATCATTATTAAAATAAGAATGTCTTAAGTATGGAAACACCTTTTATTTATCTCGACTACAACGCTTCTACACCAAATGATTCTAGGGTTGTTGCGGCAATGCTTCCTTTTTTAACCAATCATTATGGCAATCCTTCAAGCATACATAGCCAAGGGATAAAAGCAAAAGAAGCTGTTGAAAATGCCCGCAAACAAATAGCCGATTTAATAGGTGCAGCTAGCGAAGAAATTATATTTACAAGTGGCGGAACTGAGTCTAATAATTATGCAATTATCGGAACTGCTATGGCCTTAAAAGAAAAAGGAAACCATATAATTACCTCTTCTATAGAACACCCTGCTGTGATTGAAGTTTGCAAATACTTAGAAACACAAGGCTTTGAAGTTTCATATATTGATGTAGATAAAGAGGGCATTGTACAAATTGATACACTTGAAAAAGCAATCCGTTCAACCACCATTTTGATTAGCATTATGCATGCCAATAACGAAATTGGAAGCATTCAACCTATCAAAGCAATTAGTCAAATTTCAAGAAAAAACAAGATTGTTTTTCATACCGATGCTTCCCAATCTGTTGGAAAAATAGCCACAAACATTGCCGATTTACAGGTTGACTTATTAACCATTGCTGGGCATAAAATTTATGCTCCAAAAGGAATAGGAGCTTTATATATTAGAAAAGGAGTTAAACTAAACAAGATTATATTTGGCGGAAATCATGAATCAAACAAACGTCCAGGAACTGAAAGTGTCACTCAAATTGTTGGTTTAGGAAAAGCAGCAGAAATTGCAGATCAAGAACTTGAGAAAAACGCTTCTCAAATGAAGAAAATCAGGAACTATTTATTTGAACAAATCAATTCCTTAGATTTTGATGCAGTCGTTAATGGGAATCTCTCCAAATCAATTCCAAACACCTTAAATATCAGTTTTAAAAATATCGATGCCAATGCCGTAATTTATGAACTTCGTAACAAAGTAGCTCTTTCTGCTGGTGCTGCTTGCCATTCAGGAACAGCAAATTTATCCAATATACTAAAGGCAACCTTATCAAACTACGCATATGCAAATGGAACCTTTCGATTTTCTGTAGGAAAAAATACAACGAAGCAAGAAATTGACCAGGCAATGCTATATTTCAAGAACGCATTTGAAAAGCTGAAACAACTGCCCTAAAATTATGTAAAAGATGCAGCTCAATTAACACCAACAATGCATATTCTCTCGTGCACTACTAATTTCGTACTCACTTCTAAACACCAATCACTAAGCATTAATAAAACACATTAAAGACTACCTATCAACTACTTAACAACAAAAACACCTACATCAAATTGCAAATCTATTACGATATAATTAGCGCCGTATTTTTTGGCATTACTTTTGATATTTAAGAAAATATTAACATTAAATTCTAACTATGAAAAATTCTTTACACAATTTTGTAGTTGAGATGGGATGATTGTTAAGAAAAAGAAAGACTCCTAAAAAAGAGGTAAATTAATCGAAGACTGCTATCTTCGATTTTTTTATATTTGGGACTCAACTAAAACTTATGAAACAGACGCTTTTACTCCTTATTTTATGCCTTTCTATTACTTCAAACTTCGCACAGCAAAAAGATATTTGGCAGTACATCGAAAACGAACAAATGATTGCTGAAAACAAAGAAGATGCTCATGCTAGTTTTACCTCATTCACCTCACTTCATTCCTTAAAAAACGACACACCTCTTTACAAGAAATCATTGAACGGAATGTGGAAATTCAACTGGGTTAAAAACCCTGCGAATAGACCCACACAGTTTATGAACCCAACCTTGTCATTAACTGATTGGAAAAGCATTAAAGTGCCATCTAACTGGGAAGTAGAAGGGTATGGTGTTCCTATTTATGTCAATCACCAATATGAATTTGCCGATTACAAAGCAATGATTGCAGATGATATGGAGTTGACGGATCGCATTTATCCTAAAACACCTGGTAAAGTGCCACATACCTACAATCCAGTGGGTTCTTATAGGAGAACTTTTACACTTGACAAAAACTGGACTAACAATGAAATTTTCTTACATATTGGCGCCATGAAATCTGGTGGTTTTGTATGGATAAATGGCCGATATGTTGGCTACTCTCAAGGAAGTAAATTACCCAGCGAGTTTGATATTTCTAAGTTTGCTAGAAAAGGCATAAATACCGTAGCTATTCAAATCTTTAGATGGACAGATGGTAGTTATTTAGAATGTCAAGATTTTTGGAGAATTAGCGGTATTGAACGAGACGTTTTTATTTACGCACAACCCAAAGTAAGAATTCAAGATTTTGACGTCGTTGCAACTTTAGACAAAGGCTACCAAGATGGCTATTTAGAATTAGATGTTACCTTGCAAAATCATGACAAATACAACAAAGAAATATTTGTGAGTTATCAATTATTTGATGCAACCAATCAACTTATAGGAGAACAAGAAAACAACACTGCAGTATCTCCAAAAAACCGTAAAGTAACTCATTTTTCTACCAATGTTATCAATCCTAAAAAATGGAGCGCAGAACACCCAAATCTATATACCTTAAGAATCATTACCAAAGATGATCAAGGCAACTTACTTGAAACAACAACATGTAAAATTGGGTTTAGAACCGTAGAAATTAAAAAAGGCTTGCTGCTAGTAAATGGGCAGCGAATTACATTAAAAGGCGTAAACACACAAGAAGCCGCCCCTGAAACAGGACATGTAATGAGTGAGGATTTGATCTTGAAAGACATTCAAATGTGGAAGGAAAACAATATTAATGCCGTTCGTTTAAGCCATTATCCAAGAGGCAGACGTTTTTATGAATTGTGCGATTTATACGGTATTTATGTCGTTGACGAAGCAAATATTGAATCGCATGGAATGTATTATGGAACACATTCTTTGGCAAAAAAAGAAGCTTGGGAAAATGCACATGTAGACCGAATGACCCGAATGGTGGCACGTGATAAAAACCATCCATCTGTTATTATCTGGTCTATGGGAAATGAAGCCGGGAACGGAACTAATTTTTATGCTGGATACAAAGCCATTAAAGCGCTTGATAAAATTAAAAGACCTGTACAATACGAAAGACCGTATAAAAACAGGGATGGTAATTTGTATGATATGGATTGGAATACTGATATTATTGTTCCTCAATACCCCTCTCCCGCACGTTTTGAAAGTATTGGTAAAAACAAAACAGACAGACCATTTATACCTAGTGAATATGCACATGCCATGGGAAATAGCACGGGGAATTTTGCTGATTATTGGGAAATCATAGAAAAATACGATAATTTACAAGGTGGTTTTATTTGGGATTGGGTGGATCAATCGATATACAAAACAACTGAAAAAGGAGAAAAATACTATGCTTATGGTGGTGACTACGGAACGAATATGCCAACTGATAATACTTTTTTAAACAACGGCATCGTGTTTCCAGACAGAACACCGCAACCTGCGTTGTATGAAGTAAAAAAAGCACATGAATTTATCAATTTCAAAAATCAAGGCATCAATAAGTTTAACGAGCAGCGTATTTTAATTGAGAACCTATATGATTTCACCAACCTAGATCAATTTGATTTTAAAGCCGTTGTTAAAGCCAATGGAAGGATCTTAAAAACCATTCAATTGCCAACCATTTCTGTAGAAACACATACCAGTAAACTGGTTCGGATTCCGCTGAATGATATAGAATTCAAAGACAACACCCAATATTT
>Ga0209395_1006642_pt1 | contig 12419 bp, 8 predicted proteins | sample GOMGulsemesocosm_3_FD_184635 | JGI IMG/M metagenome (GOLD analysis project Ga0209395, IMG submission 184635) | Methane-oxidizing microbial communities from mesocosms in the Gulf of Mexico - GOM9D Gulf of Mexico (SPAdes) (version 2) | ecosystem: Environmental > Aquatic > Marine > Cold seeps... | reverse complement strand
TAATTAAAGCAAATTAAAACTCAGTTTTAGGTATAAAAAAAGCGAGCAAAATTAAATTTTGATCGCTTTTTTTATAATCTTTTAAACCCTAATTACATTCGCTCCGGAACATTAATTCCCAATAAGTTAAATGCATTTTTTATAGTACTAGCTACAAGTTTAGATAATTGTACTCTAAATATTTTTTCTTCCATATTCTCGGCTCCAAGTATGGATACATTTTGGTAAAATGAATTAAACTCTTTAACCAAGTCGTATGCATAATTAGCAATTAACGCAGGACTATGATTATGAGCTGCATTTTGGATAACCTCAGGGAATAATTGTAATTGTTTTATCAGTTCTTTTTCCTTGCCATGAAGACTAATATCCGCAACTACAGCAGAGGTATCAAAATCGGCCTTTCTTAAAATGGCTTGTATCCTCGCATAGGTATATTGAATAAAAGGACCTGTGTTTCCGTGAAAATCTACAGACTCTTTAGGGTCAAATAAAATACGTTTTTTAGGATCTACTTTTAATATAAAATACTTTAAGGCTCCTAAACCAATGGTACTATAAATACTCTGTTTTTCACTTTCATCATAGCCTTCTAATTTTCCGAGGTCTTGAGAGATTTCCTGAGCTGTGGCGGTCATTTCCACAATTAAATCATCTGCATCTACAACAGTTCCTTCTCTACTTTTCATTTTTCCGCTAGGAAGATCTACCATACCATAACTCAAATGAAATAAGTTCTTTGCCCAATCAAATCCTAGTTTTTTAAGGATTAAAAACAACACCTTAAAATGATAATCTTGTTCATTTCCTACAGTGTAAACCATTCCTCCAACATCGGGGTAATCCTTAATACGTTGAATGGCAGTTCCAATATCTTGTGTCATATATACTGCAGTACCATCGGCACGTAATACAATTTTTTCATCTAAGCCATCAGATGTTAAATCACACCAAACCGAACCATCCTCTTTCTTAAAAAACACGTCAGATTTTAGGCCTTCAGCAATAAATTCTTTCCCTAGTAGATAGGTATCACTTTCATAATAAAAACAGTCAAAATCAACACCTAAATTCGTATAGGTCGTTTCAAAACCATCATAAACCCACTGGTTCATCGTTTTCCATAGGCTCACAGTATCCTCATCTCCTGCCTCCCATTTTCGAAGCATTTCTTGGGCTTCCAATAAAATTGGAGCTCGTTTTTTTGCTTCGTCTAGAGTAATGCCTTGAGCAATTAAAACTTCAATTTCCTTTTTATATTCCTGATCGAACTTTACATAGTAGTTTCCAACGAGCTTGTCTCCTTTTAATCCAGTATTCTCAGGTGTTTCTCCTTTTCCAAAAAGCTTCCATGCTAACATACTTTTACAAATATGAATACCACGATCGTTAATAATTTGGGTCTTATAAACTTTCTTTCCTGATGCTTTTAAAATTTCGGAGACACTATAACCCAAAAGATTATTTCTTATATGTCCTAAATGCAGTGGTTTATTGGTGTTTGGAGATGAATACTCAACCATAACAGACGTATCCTCAACTTCCGGACTTACATATCCAAAAGTTTTTTCATCTCTTATTGCATTAAAATAATTGAGATAAAAATTATCAGCTATAACAATATTTAAAAAACCCTTTACGACATTAAAATCTTTTACTACATCAACATTTTCAACTAAAAAAGACCCTAGTGATTCTCCAAGTTGTACAGGATTCATTTTAACTATGCGTAACATAGGAAAAGTCACTACAGTAATATCTCCTTCAAAATCTTTACGTGTAGCTTGAAACTCCACAGTTTCGAGTTCGGAAGAATATAATTGTTTAAAGGCCTGCTTTATATGATGTGATAAAGTTTCTTGAATCGTCATTACTCCTAAAATTTAAGCTGCAAAGATAAAACTTTTAATACGGATTTAATGTCAACCCTAATAAAAAGATTAGGATGCGTATACGGAATGACGGTCAATAATTCTCCAGATATTTAAGCAGCATTAATTTCGGACAATTACAATATATATAGAGCCCTATTTTAAAAAAACAGAACCCTCTCCAATACCCAAGGATTATAAGCCAATGATAATTATTTCTTGATTAAAACCATGAGAACCCCTAAACACACTCATACAAATCAATATTCAATCGACTTATTTTCAATATTTTACATGAGATCTGATTACAAAAAAACAACATATGCATTTCATCGACAAAAGTGTAGTTTACTGTGTTTATATGCCGTTTATCGAGTGCCAATTTTTAAGAACCAAAATAAATCTCCTTTCATCTAATATTTTGGTATTAAAACGCAGAAATTAGGCTTTTAAAACGCTTTTGTGAATTTTTGTTCTATAATTGAAACGCTATTAATCAAAACCCTAAGTGGTGGAGATTTTCAATTTTCATTATAAAGCAAACATATTGTTTGTTGTAATTACTTAATTTTCCTCTCCCTCAAGGTAAGTTTGGGTAACACAAATTTTGTTATACCTAAAACCACTTGAAATTCATGAAAAGACTAATTGCTTTAATCGCAATTTTATTTACTCTAAGCTCCAGTTTTTCGCAAACTAAAGAGCAAGATAGTCTTGTCATGCAATTAACGTTTCAAAAACTAGATTCCACCAAAGTAGATACTTCAATCCAACTTATTGAATCATTATACACTACAGAGGACTATCAAAAAGCATTGGGTTACATTTCCCAAACGGAAAAACTAGCTTCTTCATTACAATATCACAGGGCCATTGCCGAAATCGCATATTATAAGGCGCTTATATATTCTCAAAGAGATGATTATTTCAATGCTGTAGATCATTACAATAAGGCACTGAGCATTTTCAAACAATTAAATGATGATTTAGGAATCGCCAAAGTAAATAACAGCATTGGTATCATTGAAATTAAAAGAGGAAATTACAGTAAAGGGTTAAGCTATTCGCTATCGGCAATACAAATTTTTGAAAGCAATAATTTAAGATCGGAATTAAGTTCAGCTTACAATAACCTTGCTGAGGCCTATTTCAACACGAATCAAGTAGACAAGGCATTAGATTATAATTTAAAAGCACTAAGCGTTAGAGAGCAATTAAGTGATAATACGGGCATTAAAATGTCCATCAAGAATATTGCAATTTTATATTCTATGCGCAAAGAACATAGAAAAGCAATTGAATATTTTGAAAAACTACTTAATTACTTAGATGCAGGTAATGACAGAGAGATTCGCGCTGAAATATTACCTAAAATAGGTGATGAATACTTACAATTCAATGATTATGCAAAAGCGACAACTTATCTTTTAGAAGGTCTACGCTTAAATAGAAACTCAAAAAATAAAAACGGAACGCTTAGCTCATTAAATAGTATAGCTAAATTAAATTTAAAACAAAATAAAATTAGATTGGCTGAGATTCAATTAAACGAAGCTTATGCTATTTCAAAAGAAATTAATAACGACGTAGAGCTATTAAAAAACTATAAACTTAGAATTGCGATTGATTCTATAAAAGGTAATTATAGAAATGCTTTCAATTGGCAACGTGAATACCATAAACTAAAAAACAGCTTAGACAAAAAGAATGTCGCTCCAATTATTATCGAGGAACCCTTAGATACTAGTATTGCAAAAACTAAGGAAGCAATCCCAGAATACAACATTTCCAAAACCGACGACAAGGCTTACGACCAGTTAAAAGTAATCGCTTATGCATTGGCCGCTGGATTACTGGTTTTATTAATTGTCATAATAGGTATCGTTATAAAGAATCGCTATAAAAACAGGAATTATATCGTTCTCGAAGAAGAAAACAAAGAGTTCAAAATTCAGAATAAATCCATCCTTGAACAGACCCAGCATTTGGAAGAAATGAATCAGGTTAAAGACAGGTTGTTTTCAATTGTATCTCATGATTTAAAGGATTCAATTACAGGTATAAAAGCTTTTCTAGATCTTTTAAAAGAAGATAATATCTCTCAAGAAGAATTTAATGAACTCATTCCTGAATTAAGTGATAATGCCGATAATGCCACGGCCTTATTATTAAACCTACTCAATTGGTCTAAGTCTCAAATGCAAAATTTAGAACCAAAACCAGAGCTTTTTAATATTCAAGAAGTCTTTAACGAAAAAATGAGTTTAATCGAGAAGAAACTTGAGCAAAAACGCATTATTCTTTTAGACGAGTCTATAAAAGATTTTGTTTATGCCGATCGAAGTATGGTAGAAATAGTGATCCAAAACCTGCTTGCAAATGCTGTTAAATTTTCTAAAATTGGCGATGTTATTACCATATCAAATCGCGACCGAAGTGGAAATGTTTTAATTTGTATTGAAGATACTGGTGTAGGTATATCTGAAGAAAATCAAGATAAAATATTTAAAAGCAAAGGCTTTACCACCCGAGGAACTAATGCAGAAAAAGGTACGGGATTAGGACTTTCCATTTGCAAAGAGTTGGTTGAACTTAACTACGGAAAAATATGGGTAGAAAGCGAAGAAAATCTCGGCAGTAAATTCTTTGTAGAATTACCAAAGGCAAAACCAATTTCTTAATATCGATTCTCTAGTACAAGGATCATTTTGCACCCGTTTAATTCACTATTACAAACTCGGTTTCAATTCCTTAGTGTATAAACAATAATTAAGTTCTAGGCAAGAATACCTCGGCCATCATACAACGTGCGCTTCCACCTCCACAGGCTTCTATAATATTTAAGGAACTCGATAAAATATTACCGTGTTTTTCTAAAGTTGTAATTTGAGACGTTGTCAATGAATCAAATGCGGCCTGACTCATTATGGTATAAAGAGCATCATTCTCAGCTTTAACCTGTAGCATATTACCGGCAAAATTATGGACTTGCTTTTCGCTAATATCAATAATTTCTTTACCGTCTTCTTTTAAATGCTTAATCACATTTTTGCGCTCCTTTTTATCATCGATACTGGCTAAACAAATTACTGCAAAAGTTTCACCCAAGCACATCATCACATTGGTATGATAAATTGGGGTTCGGGCAGCGTCAACCGTTTGATTAGCCGTAAATACAATCGGTGTAAATTCAAATTCTTCACAAAACTCAATAAATAAATCTTCATCTGCCCGTTGTGATAATGCACAATAGGCTTTTCTATTCGCGCGATCTAATAATAAACTACCAGTACCCTCGAGAAATAATTCTTCTTCTTCAGCGCTGGTATAATCGATTATATTTTCAATTTGAAACCCTTCTTTTTCTAACTGCAATAATACAGCTTCACGGCGCTCCAGTCGTCTATTTTCGGCAAACATAGGATACAATCCAACAGTCCCATTTTGGTGAAAGGAGATCCAGTTATTTGGAAAATGTGAATCTGGGGTATCCAAACCATCTGTGCTATTAAACACGACAACATGAACACCAATGGCTTCAAGCTTTTGAACAAAATCATCAAATTCTTTCTGCGCTTTTTCTTGCAATTCCTCCTGTGAAATCCCGATTACTTCTTTCTGATAATGGTTATTAACAGCGGTCTGTTCGTTCATCCTAAAACTGGTAGGACGCACCATTAATATAGTATTTGTCGTTTGCAACATTTTGTTCTGAATTAGAATGCAAAATTAAAACTTTATAACTAATTTATTAAGGGTTCAAATAAAAAATATAATCTAAATTTCAATCCAAAAACTCCGATTTTAAAGAGTTAGTGTCACAATTACAAAACTTAGTTCTCTTTTATAAATGGACATGCTTTTGTTTTAAGACCATTACTAGAATCCTCCGAAAATTTTGAGTTTGTGGAATTTGATAGTCTATAGAAATATGCCTAACTTTTATTTTTTTAACGAGACCATTTGCAATAATAATATATTAGTTGCTTCATTTATATGCTAAAATCAATTTCCATAATTAATTTAATTGTAGCCGTTCAATCCTTATTTCTTTTTCTACATTTCATACTAAAGTCGAAAGGTAAAAAGACCTTGAATTTACTATTGGCCTTATTGTGCTTTTGCTTTACTTTATTGCTAATAAACACTTATGTAAGTTTAAGTAATCCCGAGTTACAATCTAGTTTACTACAGGATTTAGCCAATAATTTTATGTGGTTTATCGGTCCATCCTTATACCTATACGTGATCTATAATCGGAATAAATCAAGTAAACAGCTCGTATTAAGACATATACTGCCCTATAGCATTCCTTTTGTAATTGATGTCTTTATTAAATGGCCTATATTTGAGGAAATCATACCCTATATCGCTTTTACACAGATGAGTGGTTATTTAGTTTCAGCCCTTTATGTTTGTGTTAAACATTTTAAAACTGAACGCCAATTTTTCAGCTGGGCACTACCTTCCATTATTGCGTTTACAGTATTAGTTGTCCTTAACTTCAGTCTTACTATTCTAAGGCATTTTGAAATAGAAGTTTTACCAAGGCCTATTCTACAAAGCTTTACCTCGCTATTAGCCATCCCTATATTTTATATAGCTTATAAAGAAATGAACTCTGCAAACAGTTATGGTATTGCTCCAAAAAAATACAAAACCACCCCACTTTCAACGCAAAAGGCAGCCGAGTATTTACAAAAAATAACAGCAGCAATGGACGACGACCACTGCTATTGTGATACGACTTTAAAACTGTCATCCTTTGCTGAAAAAATAGGCATTCCTCCCAAATATGTCTCACAGGTGATTAATCAAAATCTCAACTTAAGCTTTACAGATTACCTCATTCAATTGCGCCTAGAAGACGCAAAAAGAAGCTTAAAAGCCCCCGAAAAACAACATTTTACAATTTCGGCAATTGCAGAAGAATCAGGTTTTGCCTCGAGCAGTAGATTTAATTATGTCTTCAAGAAACATACGGGTTTAACTCCAAGTCAGTATCAAAAACAAAGCCTCTAAATTTGCCCTATATCATGATGTGGCGCATACATAATTATATATATTAACATCTAGACTGTAGTTTTGTTCTATCAAAATAATCAATGGGATAAATATACAATCATGAATAAAGCATCTATATCAACAAACCGACAAGTCATTACATTTTTCATTTTAAGTTATGGCGTTTCATGGCTATTGTTTTTCATTGGCCATAAAGCACAAATTATGCCGGTGATTATGTTAGGTATTTGGGCACCATCATTAACATCCATTGGATTAACCTTATACTACTTTGGTAAAAAAGGACTTTCACAAATGTTTGGACGTTTTAAGCGCACTAAAATAAAATGGTATTACTGGCTCTTATTATTAATGCTTCCTGTCTCGATTCATTTTGTTGGTCGATCGCTATGGCAATTATTTTATGATGGCGCAATAGATCCGTTTCATTTAAAGCCAGCCTATTGGTTGGGCGCTATTATCCCTTCATTTTTAATAGCTGGTTTTGGAGAAGAACTCGGGTGGAGAGGGTTCGCTTTGCCGAGATTACAACGGAATTTCTCCCCTGTAATGGCTGCCTTAATACTAGCTACAGTTCATTTATTATGGCATTTACCAACCTATTGGTTAGGTCAAGGCATGCATAATGTCCCATTTATTTTTGTAATTGCCTTTGTCTTTCCTTGGACTTTTATCTTTAACTGGCTATATAATAAATCTGGTGGAAGTTTGATTTTTGCTATAGGCTTTCATGCCATATCTAATGCTTCCTTATCTATAGTTAGATTTATGCCCTTGGATAGTGAAGTCCCAATCACTCCAGGCTTACTGACACAAACCTCATTACCTAGTGCTCATTCTGGGCCCTATTTAGCGGTTTGCGGCATTTATGTTTTGGTAGCTCTGATAGTCGTCTTTAAAGGGAAATTCAATAGGGTAAATACAGATATTCCTTAGACCGTTTTAGAGACACTTTTCTTTGCTAGTTTTGGCTAAAGGACCGGTTTTATATAAACAGATTGGCCATATCCTAAAATTAGCTTTGGTTTGCATTTAGCACTTAATCCTTATCATTAATCAGCCTATATATTAAAATTGCTGTCCGTTTTGTCAAGGCCTCAATGGTATTTAGATTTACTGTTTCTTGAGGTGTATGAGCGCCATTCCCCATGGTGCCTAAACCATCTAAACAGTCTACATATTGTGCTACAAAAGACACATCGGCAGCACCGCGTTTACCTGGGTCATAGGCTTCAACCTCTCCCTGTTTTAAATCGGAACTGACTTGATTTAAAACGTTTAACAAATTCGTATTCCCTTGGGTTGGTCCCATTGCAGGGTAGCTATCGATAAATGTAACTTTAGCCGAAGTTTGGGGTAAATTATTATTAACGATCACTCTCATTTTCGCCCGTGCGTTTTCTTTTTGAGCTTCAGAAATAAAACGTAAGCCACCGTAAACAATGGCTGTTTGAGCAACAACGTTACTTTTTCCGAAGGTATTTCCTTTACTTAGAGCTTCTTCATAATTCATTTGTGTACCGCCCAAAATAATCCCCGGATTAAAAGTAAGGTACTCTTCTCCTCTTACGTCGTTATAAAATCCATTGAGAATTCTAGACATTTCAAAAATGGCTCCTGCCCCTGTTTTATCACTAAAAATCCCTGAAGAATGTGCGCGCTTACCAGTAACTTCTACTTTCCAATCTGAAGATCCTCGGCGAGCAACAGTTGCATAATTAAATCCTGTAGAGGTTTCAAAACCTAAAGCTATATCACTGCGTTTTGCCGCATCAATTAAATCTTTTCTACTAATGGTTAACGGTTTTCCGGTAGCTTCCTCATCACCTGTAAAAGCCGCTATAATTTGCGCTTTATCTAATAAGCCATTTTGAGCAAGTGCTTTTAAAGCGTACAATATAATTACATTTCCACCTTTCATATCATTCCCACCAGGTGCATGTGCAATACTATCATTAACCATGGTAAACTCTTGAAATGGGCTATCGGCTTCAAAAACAGTATCGATATGACCAATCAATAATAATTTCTTTCCTTTATTTCCCGATGTTTCTGCAAACAAATGCCCAGATCTATTTACCGAAGACATGTCATACCAACTGGTATTAAAATCAATATCGTCAAAAGCTTCCTTAAAAACCATTCCAACTTTTTTAACGCCGTCATGGTTCATCGTTCCACTATTGATATTAACGACCTTTTTTAAAAACTGAATCGCATCATCATTATTCGCTTCAATAGTTTTTATTATCTTTTTTTCCGCTCTGCTTAATTTTTGCGAAAATGAGGTATTTGCTATTAATAAAAAGCAAATCACAAATAGTTTTGAAAAAATGTTGGTCTTCATAATTATCATAATTTTAGTACTAATCTCTTATCAGAGGTAATGTTGAACATCGCAATAGGCCTTCTTGCTTTGCAATTTCGGCATAAGGGACTTCTTCTACTGTAAACCCTTGAGCTCGTAACCATGTATTTAATCTCGTGAAATTTCGTTCTGAAATAATAACCTGTTCAGATATTGAAAACACATTACTATTCATATTATACATTTCTTCTTTAGTGATTTCAAAAACATTATCTCTTCCGAAATAATTCAGCAACCATTCATATTCACTTTCAACTAAAAATCCATTTTTATGTAAAATGGCCTTGTCATTACCTATAGGCTGGAAACAACAATCCAAGTGTAAAGCATTCTCTTTTGGATCTGTATTTGATTTTCTCAGCTCAAAAGCTTTGACAATCTTTTCTGGAAATAATTCCTGAAGTGCAATTACCGCATCCATATTCGTTCTAGCCGTTATATAATCCGGATAATCTTCACCCGAATAGGTACCGATAAAAATATAGTCATTCCATGGCATAACATCACCACCTTCCACATGACATTCTTCAGGTAATATTATTCTATGGTCTTCATCAACTTGATCCCAGACATAGTCAATTGCATGAATTTCTTTATCTCTATCTGGTAAAATATTGGCTCTTATAATTTTATTTTCAACAACAAAAGCGATATCACGAGAAAAAATTTGGTTGCAGTCTTTGAGAACATTTGGTCTATAAACAGTAATATCATATTTCTCAAATACTGCCGCCACTGCTTCCATTTCCTCAGTCATATCAGCTTCAGTGGGATAAGTCCCTGCTAACACATGTTGTACACTTTTAGGGTCGTAACAATCTTCAGCCTTAGGTATTGGCCCATTGCTTTCAGCAGTCCCCAGAACTACAGCTCTCAATCTAGATGTTTCGTTTTTTACATTTAGTTTTAACATGAAGCAAACCTAAAAAATATATTTAACTATTAACGGATGAAACCAATAATAATTAGCTGTAGCCCGACCTGTTTTAAATAATATTAACCAATATCAGAAATAAAAAAAGCTTCATAATATATTATGAAGCTTTTTTTTATGCATTAGAACAAAATTATCTTTGGTCTAAGTTTTTAAAATCTCTAAAGGTTTCTCCAATATACAATTGTCTTGGACGACCAATTGGTTCTTTACGCAATCTCATTTCACGCCATTGTGCGATCCAACCTGGTAAACGTCCCAAAGCGAACATTACGGTAAACATTTCAGTTGGAATACCCATGGCTCTGTAAATTATTCCTGAATAAAAATCAACATTAGGATATAATTTACGTTTCACAAAATATTCATCATTTAAGGCTTCTTGTTCTAAGCCTTTAGCTATTGCCAATATTGGATCATCTACGCCCAAACTATTTAGAACTTCATCGGCAGCAACTTTTATAATTTTTGCACGAGGATCGAAATTTTTATATACGCGATGTCCAAAGCCCATTAGACGGAACGGGTCTTCTTTATCTTTAGCTTTAGCCATGTATTTCTTTGTATCACCACCATCTTCTTTAATTGCTTCTAACATTTCTAAAACGGCTTGATTAGCACCACCGTGAAGTGGTCCCCAAAGAGCAGATATCCCTGCAGATAAGGAAGCAAATAATCCTGCGTGAGAAGAACCTACAATTCTAACTGTTGACGTCGAACAATTTTGTTCGTGATCCGCATGAAGTATTAATAACTTATCTAAAGCATCTACAATAATTTTATTTTGTACATATTCTTCATTAGGTTGTTTAAACATCATTTTCAAAACGTTTTCAACATAACCTAGTGAATTATCACCATAGTCTAAAGGAAGCCCTTGTTTTTTACGCATTGTCCAAGCAACCAATACTGGAAACTTCCCAAGTATTTTAACCACTGAATTATACATCTCATCTTCAGAATCAACATTTACCGAAGAGGGATTAAATGCTGTCAGTGCACTAGTCAGTGATGACAAAACGCCCATTGGGTGAGCCGACTTAGGGAAGGCATCAACAATTTTTCGAACATCATCATCAACAACAGATTTTGATTTTATATCAGCATAGAATTTATCGTGCTGTTCCTTAGTTGGAAGCTCTCCGAAAATCAAAAGATAGGCAACTTCTAAAAAGTCAGCTTTTTCAGCCAATTCTTCTATAGAATAGCCTCTATATCTCAATATTCCTTTTTCTCCATCTAAAAAGGTAATACCACTTTCACAAGACCCTGTATTTTTATATCCTGGATCAATTGTTGTTACTCCTCCTGTTGCAGCTCTTAAAGATTTTACATCTATTGCAACTTCATTCTCTGTTCCTATAACTACCGGGAACTCATGCTTTTGTCCGTTAACTTCTAACGTAGCGGTATTTGACATATGTGTTAAAATTTTATTGTGATTTGCTATTGAAAACAACTTTTCGAATTTACGAAATATATCACGATTTTTAAAGCTTCTTTCAAAGGATTTATCAATAAAAATATAAGTTAAATCAAAATAAAAAAAAGCGATTATTAGAGGACTAACAATCGCTTTTTCAAAGAATAAACCTTCATGATCTATTTTATTTTAAATGCTTTTTCTTGAGGATAAAATCCAACATTTCCAAGCTCTTCTTCTATACGTAATAATTGATTGTACTTAGCCATACGATCACTACGAGATGCCGAACCTGTTTTTATTTGACCGGTATTTAAAGCAACGGCAAGATCGGCAATTGTATTATCTTCTGTTTCACCAGAACGATGTGACATAACTGAGGTATACCCTGCGTTATGTGCCATATTTACCGCTGAAATAGTTTCCGTTAAGGTTCCAATTTGGTTCACTTTAATCAGAATAGAGTTTGCGATATTATTTTCGATACCTTTAGATAAACGCTCTACATTGGTAACAAATAAATCATCACCGACTAACTGAACCTTATCTCCAATTTTTTCTGTCAAATATTTCCAGCCATCCCAGTCATTTTCATCCATACCATCTTCAATAGAAATAATTGGATAATTAGCCGCTAATTCTGCTAAATAATCGGCTTGTTCCTTACTAGATCTCACTTTTCCTTTTTCGCCTTCGAATTTGGTATAATCATATACGCCATTCTCATAGAATTCGGCAGCGGCACAATCTAAGGCAATCATAACATCATCACCAAGATTATAACCAGCATTAGCTACG
>Ga0209395_1006641_pt1 | contig 12421 bp, 9 predicted proteins | sample GOMGulsemesocosm_3_FD_184635 | JGI IMG/M metagenome (GOLD analysis project Ga0209395, IMG submission 184635) | Methane-oxidizing microbial communities from mesocosms in the Gulf of Mexico - GOM9D Gulf of Mexico (SPAdes) (version 2) | ecosystem: Environmental > Aquatic > Marine > Cold seeps... | reverse complement strand
TACCAAAATATCCCATAATAGATGCGGTAAATAATAAAGGAATAAAATTGGGAATTAATGAAATAATCACCATTTTGAATGATCTGAAAAGAATGGCCATTAAAAAACCAATAAGCACTATAGCATAAGATAGAGATGTGAATAAATTTTTAATCATGTATCGAGTACCATTTGATGCTACTACTGATGACCCTGTATATACTACATCCCAATGTTCTTTTTGAATAGCCTTTGATAATGAATCCGTAAAGCCAGATTCTGAATGATGAGAATTGATTTTAAATTCATCAAAAATATATTCATCTTTTAACTCTGAATCTTTATTAGAATAGATGTCAATTAAATTAGCATAAACTCCAGGGTTGTCTATATAGAATTCTTGAAGGAAATCATTTTTATCAGTACCTTTTAACTGAACGGATTGCTTTAATGCACTTTGAAAATCTGGTTCATTAGGGTTTAATATTTGATCCACATTAGTTTTTATGGTATCAATAATAGCCTGGATCTCAAAAGCACCAACATCTTTCACCTGAATTGATATTCTAGTCGTAACTCCGGTTGTGTCAATGAAAGGATTAATTTTTTTTCCACCATTTTTAAGATAAGGTTCAAATTTTTTCATTTTACCTAAAGATGGTATTTTGTATTTGTCTGGATTATTTTTAGAATAAGCCATATTAATAACTTTTATACCATCAGCCACAGAAACAGATTTTGATAAATTTGAAATTGTTGTCAGGTATTTTTGAACTGAATCAATTTCTTGAAAGCGTTGAATAAATGCGTTTTTCTTTTTTGTATTAATTAAAATTTCAAATGGCAGTGTTCCTCCAAATTTATCTTCAATAAATGTTAAGTCAGTATTTAATTGTCCATCTTGAGGTAAATCACCAGTTATTTTCCCAGTAGCTTTAATTTTAGAAGCGCCAATTCCTGCTATTATAATTATGATTAAGGAACCAATGAACACATATTTTCTTTTATATAATGCAATGTATTCTAGTTTTTCAACAGCAATATGTAGCCATTGTTTCTCTAAGTGCTTTAAGTGTTTTGGCTTTGGTATTTTTGAATAGCTTAAAACTATTGGTAGAATAGTAATGGTGAGTACAAAAACCAACAATATATTAAAAGAAGCTATAAATCCAAAAGCAGCCAATGTTTCAGAATTAACAAACATGAAAGTGGCAAAACCTAAAGATGTTGTCAAGTTGGTTAAAAAAGTAGCGTTTCCTATCTTTTGAATCACCGTTGACAAGGCTTTAGCCTTATCTCCATGATCTTTAATTTCTTGATGAAATTTATTAATTAAAAATATACTATTTGGAATACTAATTACAATAATCAATGGTGGAATTAGTACCATTAATATGGATAGTTTAAAATCAAAAAAACCGATACTTCCTAATGAGCATACAACTGCAACAATTACAACAATATTACAAATCAATACAATTTTAATTGACCTAAAAAATACAAAGAGAAGTAATGAGGTAACACCAAAACATAATCCAATAAATAGACCTAGTTCTGATTGTAATTTTTGACCAATAGTTAATCTAATATGTGGTAAGCCTGAAATGTGAATAGGACCTAAGATAGGTTCATACACCTTCATGTCTTCTTCTAGTTGTAAAATGATTTTAGCTTTTTTGAGGTCGATCATGTATTCTTCATTCACAAAAATCATCATTAAAGAAGCTTTTGTTTCATTATTATAAATCAGTCCTTCATAAAATGGGTTAGATTGAGTAATTAATTTTATAGAGTCTAGTTCACTCTGTGATTCGGGCTTGTTTTCTACAATTTTGTTGAAATAAAATTTCTTTTCTTTTTTGTTTTTATTAATTTGATACAAATGAGCTTCAGAAAAAACGGAGTCAATGGCAGGGTGATTTTTTAGCTTAACTCCTAACTCATACCAAGCATTAAATTTTTCAAGTGTATATAAATCATCATTATTAATGGCTATAAACATTAATGATTCATTTTTTCCGAATTGATTTTTTAATTGTAAATAATTACGTTTAGCTTCAGACTCCTTTGGTAACATGACACCAAAAGTATTATCCATTTTAATATTTGTAGCTGCAAAGTAACCTAATACACCTGTTAAAGCGAAAATAAAAGTTAAAATTAGAATTCTTCTTTTTAAGATGAATTGAGAAAGTTTATACCACATTAAATATATGTATTAAGTTTTTTGACACTAATGTCAAAAGTAATAAAATGATACTGAAAATAGTGGGATAAAGTGAAAATTATGAAAAAAATAACAAATCTAAAATGAAATGTACTCTTGAGGGTTAATTGGAGTTTGATTTAACCAAAGTTCAAAGTGTAGATGGGAACCATCAGTATGTTCACCAGAATTACCGATTATAGCTATTGGATCACCAGCCTCAACGTTTTCACCTTCTTTTTTTAATAAACTTGAGTTGTGTTTGTAAATTGAAATAAGACTATTGTTATGCTGTATTATAATTACATTTCCTTGGTTTGATGTCCAGTTTGAGAAAATGACAATACCTTTCAATGTCGCCTTAATAGGATCTTCTTTTTGTCCAACAATATCTACTCCAAAATGACCATTTTTAGGGTGGAAAGATTTTGATACAATCCCTTCAATTGGGGGGAGATAAAATTCAATTTCATCTGTAGAGGTTGTAGAAATTGAACTGGTATTGTTAGAGTGTTCAATTAATTGTCTTAAGATTGAATCTTCACGTATTGAACTAAATTGTGGTTGAAAATTTTCATTTAATTCATTTTGATTAAGGTTAGTTGTATCTAATCTGTCTTCATTTTTCAGAATGGATTGTAAGTTTTGAATATACAGGTTGTTATTTTGCAGTGCAATTTCCAACGAATCAATTTTTACATTATTTAATTTTAACGATTGGCTTATCTCTTTTTGGTTAGTATTACCAACAAAAAGATATTTTAAAGGTGTAAATTTAATTAATACCAAACATGTAAAAATTATAAAAATAGCATATAAAATAAAGAGACTAAGTATATTTAATGAAGAAACTTTGAAACTCCATTTTTCATCATAAGTATGCTGATCGGAAAAGGATAATCTATGTTTCTTTTTTAAAGCGCTAAACTTTGATTCTATGTTTCTTTCTTTTTTCAATGTTACAAAACTAGTTATTTAATTTGAAAAGGACTACAACATTAAGTTTTACTGTGCTTTTTTTAGAATAAAAACATATTTTCTCTGTTTACTCAATGGATGGTGCTTTTGGCTTATTTATTGCACTGAAAAAGCAACTAATCGATATTTTTACCGTACATTAAGTGTGAACATGACAAGATTAACAATAAAATATATTTGTGCATTGCCATTTATAGTGTTCTCTTCACTTGTAAATGCTCAGTTAACTACATCTACGGCTCAAAGCCCGGCGCAGCTGGTTGAGAACGTGTTAGTAGGTGGTGGTGTTGATATTACAAATGTTGTTTACACTGGTAATGTTAATGCAATTGGTTCATTTAATGCCGCTAACACTAATTTGGGGTTGAATTCAGGAATTGTTTTAACTACAGGTACTGTTTTAGCTGGTGATGATGGTCCTCATGGTCCAAATAATACAGGGAGTTCAGGTACGGATAATAATGAGCCAGGATATGGTCCTTTAACAGATATAGCAAATGAAGATACTGAGAATGCAGCAATTTTAGAATTTGATTTTATTCCTCAAAGTGATACGATTAGATTTAAATATGTGTTTGGATCTGAAGAATATCCAGAATTTGTGAATGCTGGGTTTAATGATGTATTTGCATTCTTTATATCAGGACCTGGATTTGGAGGTAGTTATAATATGGCTACAATTCCTGGGACTCCAGGTACACCAGTTACAATTGATAATGTAAATGATGGCTCTAATTCTGCGTTCTATGTAAATAACGGAGATGGTTCTCAGTCACCGCAAAATGGAAGTGATTTCTATATTCAATATGATGGGTTTACTTCTGTTATTGAAGCTGTTGCCAAAGTAAATTGTGGTGAAACATATCATTTAAAAGTGGCTATTGCAGATGTTGGTGATGGCGCTTATGATTCTGGAATTTTTTTAGAAGCAAATTCGTTGTCTAGTTACGCACCCTTGCAAGTTACAGGGTCGTCTACTTTTAATTTACCAAATGGCATGATTGCTGAAGGCTGTGAAACAGGTACAGTTACTTTAATTAGGAGTGACGCTTCAGCAGGAAGTGCGTTAACTATACCCGTAATAATTGAAGGTACTGCCACGGAAGGTGTTGATTACGAAAACATAACAAATGAGGTTACTTTCGCAGCAGGTCAAACAGTAATAACGTTTGACTTTGATGTGCTAAATGATGCCATTGTTGAGGGGAATGAAACCTTAATTATTAAATTTAATTATCCAGATCCATGTGGGAATGATAATTTTATTTCTGTAGACTATATTATTTTTGATGTTAACCCGTTAGTAGTTAGTGTTCCTGATGTAGATGTGCATTGTTCTGGTGATGAGGCAACACTAATTCCGGTTATAACAGGAGGTGTTGGTGAGTATTCTTATTTATGGGATACAGGTGATGTAACGGAAGAGTTAGTTGTGTCACCAGGAGTTTCTACTTCTTATACTATTGAGGTGACAGATGTTTGTTTGCCAAATTCTGTAAGTGGAACAGGTACTGTTAATGTCCCTGATTATCCTCCCGTTTCAATTGTTATTACTGATGATATTACAGTACTTTGTCCTAATACACCGGAGTTGCTTTCTTCTGAAGCTACAGGGGGAGAAGGTAGCTTTACTTATTCCTGGAGTGCAAATGGTGTTGTAATAGGAAACTCACCAAGTTATTTAGCATCACCAATGGTAACAACAATGTATACAGTGGAGGTAACTGACGGGTGTGGTGCCGTAACCACAAAGGATGTTTTGTTTACAGTAACGACACCAGTGCTTCAACTTGAAATGTCTCCAGAACAATTAATATGTCCAGGGGATTCTGCGGAAATTTATGTAACCGCTAGTAGTGGATTAGGTGATTATACATACTATTGGCATCATTCAGCCGAAACAACTTCAAGTGTTATGGTAAGGCCAAACATTACAACAAATTACACCGTGTCAGTGGAGGATGGTTGTCATACATATCATATTGATGGTGTGACAAAAATTAAAGTGGTAAGGCCTCATGCTAGTTTTAGTGTTTTAACAAATGATGCTATGGTTGGTTTACCTGTTTATTTCCAAAATCATTCTGATGGCTCTGTAGCATGGAATTGGACATTTGACAATCATGATTCATCAACATCAAATGCGCCAAACACCACTTTTGATGTGTGGGGATGGCATGAAGTACGATTGGTTGCAATAAATGAAATTGGTTGTACTGATACATTATTAAAAACAATTTATATTAAACCAGAGTTTTATTTTTACGCACCCAATACATTTACTCCTGATGCTGATGCTTTTAATTCTACCTATAAAGTAAGCGTAATTGGAGCAGTAGAATTTGATTTTATGATTTTTAATCGTTGGGGAGATTTAATATATCAAACCAATGATATTTATTTCGAATGGGATGGTTCTTATAGAGGGAATTTATCTCCGGATGGCTCTTATGTTTATCGTGTAAAAGTCACAGATAAAGAAGGGTATATCCATCATCATTTTGGGACAATTAATTTGTTACGATAGAAAATAAAATTTGAATTGTAGATTATTTTTAAATTGAACAGTTTAATTGTTATGTGTATATCATGTCTTTTTTGCGTATAAACTTTGTAAATGAATAATGCTGAATTAAAAATAGTCGTAATTTTGTTACCGAACTATTAAATTGATTTATGTTAGGCTTAAAATTACCGACTGATCCACGCTGGGTAAATATTGTTGAAGGAAATATTGAAGAAATATTAACTGACCATGCTTGGTGTGAGCAAAAAGCAGCAACAAATGCAATTGGTTTGATTACTCAAAATTCGGAACATGAAGATTTAGTGACAGAATTAATGATAATCGCTCAAGAAGAATTAGATCATTTTCAACAGGTGCACAATATTATTAAAGACAGAGGTTTTGTTTTAGGTAGAGAAAGAAAAGATAGTTATGTTAATGAGCTTTTCAAATTTATGAAAAAAGGAGAGGGGAGAACTCAATCGTTTGTTGATAGATTATTGTTCTCAGCTATGATTGAAGCGCGTTCTTGTGAGAGATTCAAAGTTTTGTCTGAAAATATTGATGATGAGTTTTTGTCAAAATTTTATCATGATTTAATGGTGTCAGAAGCTGGTCATTATACAACGTTTTTAGGTTTTGCAAAAAAGTATGGAGAAGGAATAGATGTGGATAAACGTTGGAAAGAATGGCTTGAATATGAAGCGTCAATAATTACTAAGTACGGTAAAGAAGAAACAATTCACGGTTAATACTATACATTTTCAGTCAATTTGTCATAAAATGTAAAATTGTACAGTATTTGTAATATTCAATGAAAAACAACGTATGTCAATTATAAATTTTATTATTCATCTAGGGATTATTTTTGTGATTTTTGGATTTATTTGGGGAGTGCTTAAATATATTATATCCATGTTTACTTCAAATGGACAAAAAAGTAATCAATCGGAATATATTTCTCAAATTATTAAGCATCTTCTTTTGGTTGGGGTAACAGCTAATTTTGTGTCTTTAACCAGTGATCAGTATATTGAGTCAACCATTTTTAGGATTATCTTAAGTTCATTTATCTTAGGGTTGTATCTACTTGAGAAAATGCAAAACAGAAACAAATATGCTCAGTTTTCTAATTTAGGAAATGGGATATTAAAAGGTCTCTCTACTTCATTTGAACCCAAACAAGAACGCTTACTATTAATTGGCTCTATTAGTGTCTTTATAATTTGTTTAATTTTCCCTGCAATAGTTAACAACGGTGTGATTAATTGGTTTAACTCTGCAATTGAAAGTTTAAATTCTGCATTTTTAATTGGTTTCATATTTAAAATTATAGCGTTCTTCTCTGTGGTAACACTAGTGATGAGAGGTGCTAATATTATTGGTCGATTAATTTCTGGAGAATCGATAAAAAGTAGCTTTTCAAAACCTGAAAATAAAAAACAATTTGGAGGGTTTAGTCAATTTGGAGGTTTTCAAGGAGGCCAAAAACAAAACACTAATCCTACTCAAGAAGATTACGATAAAAAAGCATCTGTCAATATTGATAATGATGGTTATACTGAATATGAAGATGTGACGGATGACTACTAATAATCAACAAAAAACAATCCTCTTTCTTTAGGTATAACGATTGTGTTATTCAGTTTGAATTGTGTAATTGGAACAAAGCAAGGGGAACATTCAAAGATTCCGCAACGTGAAGTCAAAGGAGTATATTTAAAATCTGTCAAGTTGTAAGTCTTGTTTTTTGTAATAATTTTCCAATTATAATTTGGGCTTAAATATCCATCCATTTCTGAGTGATTTCCTTTCATTATTATATAATCTATATAGGCGGTGTCATTAATAATAGAGGTTGAGTACTTTTGATTTAAAGTATCCTTTAAATAGAGTGTATCTACGGAAAATAAAGAATTGAAATTATTTTCTTTGATGTATGCTTTTAAGATTATTGTATCGGAGTATGTTGTGTCATAATTAGTAAAAGCAATTGCTAAGCCGCTTGGTATACATTCATTATCCTTACCACAAGATGTAATTAATATAGATATCGAAAATATTAATAAATAGATTGTGGTTTTCATAGAGTTGTTTTTTTAATATATATCAAATATAAGTGTTTTTAAATTAGGTGTAAACATAAATGTAATAATAGCATAAATGTAACTAAGAATAGATTGATAAAAAGAAAAACTATTCAACTAGAGATTGCGACTATTGAATTAAAAAAATTAAATTTGCAGCTTACAATACTATTATTATGAAACATTTTTATCATCCAGATTTTAAATTAGGTATTCTAGGAGGCGGTCAATTAGGGCGTATGTTTATTCAGGATGCTATTAACTTTGACGTTAGAGTTTATATTATGGATGAAAGTGAAGTTTCTCCATCAAGAGAATTAGCAAATCATTTTACATTTGGTTGTATTACTGATTATGATGATGTTTATAAATTTGGAAAAGATAAAGATGTTTTAACTATTGAGATTGAAAATGTGAATGTTCAAGCGCTTTATCAATTGGAAAAAGAAGGAGTGAAAGTATTTCCTCAGCCAAGCGTTATAGAAATGATTCAAGATAAAGGAATTCAAAAACAGTTTTATTTAAAAAATGGTATTGCAACTGCACCTTTTTATTTAATAGAGAATAGAAACGAAATTTCAAGTTACATTACTGAAATGCCTTTTATGCAAAAGATGCGTGTCGGTGGTTATGATGGAAAAGGCGTAACGGCTTTGAAATCGGAAGATGATATACTCACTAGTTTTGATGCACCATCTATATTAGAAAAGTTCGTTGATTTTGAAAAAGAATTGTCTGTAATTGTTGCTAGAAATGAAAATGGAGAAGTAACTTCATACCCTGTTGTTGAGCAAGAATTTAATACTGAGGCTAATTTAATTGAGTTTTTAATTTCACCAGCAAATGTTTCGAAAAAAGTAGAAGAGGAAGCTAGAGCAATTGCAGAAAAAATCATTAATAAATTAGAAATGGTTGGTCTTTTGGCTGTAGAACTGTTTTTAACTAAGGACGGTAAGGTTTTAGTAAATGAAATAGCACCACGACCACATAATAGTGGGCATCAAACAATTGAAGGGAATGTGACTTCACAATTTGAACAACATTTACGTTCCGTTTTAAATATGCCGTTAGGTAATACAGATATTGTTGAGGCTAGCGTTATGTTGAACTTATTAGGGGAAAAAGGATATACTGGAAAAGTAGTCTATAAAGGTTTAATGGAGATTCTAAAAATGAAAGGTGTTAAACCACATATATATGGAAAAGCAATTACTAAGCCATTTAGAAAAATGGGACATGTTACTATTGTAGATAAGTCATTAGATAAGGCTAAACAAACTGCACTGGATGTAAAGGAAGTTTTAAAAGTTATATCAGATTAATAAATTAAATATGTTCAAATACAATTTCGCATAAAATTGTAACCCTTTATTAAAAAGGTCGTAATAATTAGCACAACAAACTTGCCTAACCAGCAAAAAAATGACTAATTATTATGAAAACAGTAGTATTAACAGTAATACTTATTTTTTCGTTAAGAGTATCTGCTCAAACAAAAAATTCAACTAAAGATTACATCTCTAAATGGAAGGCTACAGCTGTGGCTCAAATGAATATGTATAAAATTCCTGCAAGTATTACATTAGCACAAGGGATTTTAGAAAGTGGAAATGGAAATAGTAAGTTAGCTAGGTTAGCAAATAATCATTTTGGAATTAAATGCCATTCAACTTGGAAGGGTGATACTTTTATTCAAGATGATGATGCAAAAGATGAATGTTTTAGAGCTTATGATAATGCATCAGAATCCTTTGAAGATCATTCTTTATTTTTAAAGAAAAGAAGATATGCACCTTTGTTTGAATTGAAACTAAAAGATTATAAAAGGTGGGCTAAAGGTTTAAAATCGGCTGGTTATGCTACTAATCCAAAATATCCATCACTATTAATAAGTTTGGTAGAACGATATGAATTGTGGAGGTTTGATGCTATGGTAGGAGAAACATTAGAGGAGGAGGAAGTAGAAACTGTAACGCCTTCTCAATTATCTTCACCAAATCAATCTGCTGGTGAAAATTCTGTAATCGAATATGATTTAAATTCTCATACTTTTAAAACGAGTAAAAATAAAGTTAAGTTTATTGTTGCAAAAAAAGGAGACACATTTTATAAATTATCGATTGAGTTAGAATTAACCTTAAGACAATTATATAAGTATAATGAATCTAAAAATAAAGATGTTTTAAAGGTAGGTGATATAGTTTATATCACACCAAAAAGATGGAAGTCTAGAAAAAATAATCCAACTCATATATGTGAAAAATCTATTTCATTAAGAGAAATTGCACATATAGAAGGAATTAAATTAAAGTGTTTGTTAAAGAGAAATGATTCAGAAAAACCTGATGAGAAGTTACCGAAAGGTACAAAAGTATCCCTTCGTTAAATCGTGAATCGATTGAAAGGGTTTTTGTCTGTTTAGTCACAGGCATGGTTTGTTGTTGAAAAGGAGGGTGGTTCCTCCTTTTCGTTTTTTATATTGTAATTTTAGCAGTCATTTTTTATTAATACTTTCCAATAACTGAAGTTGTGACTTTTACAGGTTATGTTATAATTAATACATTTCAAGTTAAATATGATTGGATTTAGTTAGATATTTCATATATTAGATTCCAATAATAAATTGAAATCCTAAAAGTTATAAATTATGAAGCCTTCAATCGAGTTGTTTAGTTTGATTCAAACGTTAACAAAGTCCGAAAAACGATTTTTTAAGTTAAACTCATCGCTTCAATCAGGTGAAAAGAACTATTTGAAATTATTTGATTTTATTGAAAAACAATCTTCTTATGATGAGGAAGAGTTGAAGGCTTATTTCTCGAAAGAAAAATTCATTCAACATTTGCCCTCCGAAAAAAATCATTTATACAAGCTTGTTTTAAAAAGTTTAAGGGCTTATTATTCTGACCAATCAGTAAAGTCACAATTGAAACAGGATATTAAAAATGTTGAAATTTTATATAAAAAAGCACTGTATAAAGAATGTGCTAAGTTTGTGAAACGAGCAAAGAAAACAGCTGTTGATTACGAGAAATTTTACTATTTGTTTGAATTAATTGCGTGGGAGAAAAAATTAATGGAAGAAGACTATGAAGAGGGGCTTTTTAACCATAATTTAGATGACTTAATAAAGGAAGAAACTAGAGTAATTGAACAGTTAAGAAATTTGGCAGAATACCATATCTTATATTCAAAAATTAATTATGTATTTAGAAGTGGTGGGTTTACTAGAAATGAAGCAGAAAGAAAAGTCGTTGAAGAAATTTCTGAATATCATCTGATTAAAGGGAAAAATACGGCTATATCAGTTAGAGCTACATCAATTTGTTATTATATACAGGGTTTATGTGCTGCAAGCATTAGAGATTATGATACAGCTTTAATAAATTTCAGAAAAACGAAAGCCATATTAGAAAAGAATTCAAAAATCAAATCTGATTTACCAAATAGATATATTTATACATTGAATTTTTTAATGCTATGTTATATTGATGCGAGTGATTTTGTAAATGCAGAAAAAATGTATACTGAATTATGCGAATTACATGATAAAAAGGAATATAAAAGTTTAGATTCAGAAGTTAAAATATTTTCTAATGCTGCTATTGGAAAAATGCAAATTTTAAATAAACAAGGTAAGTTTGCTAAAGCGTTAGAAGTAATACCCGAAATAGATTCAAAAGTTGAAGAGTATGCAGATAAATTGAATAAAGAAAAATTGCTATTGATTAACTATTCTAAAGCCTATTCTTATTTTGGTGTTGGAGATTTTAAGGAATCACTAAAATTGATTAATGGTGTTTTAAATGACAATGAAAAACAATTAAGACAAGATGTATATAGTTTTTCTAGAATTTTTAATTTAGTAATTCATTTTGAATTGGGAAATTTTGATTTTATAGAATACGAAAGTAAGTCTACAAGTCGATTTTTGAATAAGCACGAAAAAGATTATCAGATTGAGAAAGTGTTTATGAAATACATTAAAAAAATAGCCAAAGAAGATTTTGGACCTGATAAAAAGGTGATTTTTGAAGACTTTTATGCGGAGGTAGAAGAGTTGATGAAGGATCCATCAGAGCAGGTAATATTAGAATATTTTGACGTAAAGTCTTGGTTATACTCGAAAGTTAAAAGAAAAGACTTTGCAGAAGTTTTACAATCAGTTTAAAAGCAAAAAGCTCATACAAAATTGTATGAGCTTTTTTATTAAACCTGTTTAGTCTTAGTATCTTAAAAACCTAAATTCGTATTTGATTGTATCAATTACTTTCTTTAATTCGAAAGATGTATCATCAAAAGTGTATGAATAAATTGAATCTAAAATAATATGTTGATTACCATTTAGTGGAGCTGAAGTTTCAGAAGAAAATGTCATTTTAGTCCCATCTGTAATTACATAAGTTCCGGTACAACCATAAGGTACATTAGACGTAGTGTCAGTGCTCATACCAAAAGATTTAGTTTCTTCAAATATTGCAATAGTACATGATCCTTCTTCAAAGCCACCACCATTTAATCCTGTCATTTCAAAAACACCTCTAAAAATCCCACTTGTTGGTGTGGTTACAGCTTTTTTACAGCTGAAAATAACGATAGAAATTGCAATTAATGTAATTATTTTTTTCATTTATCTAATTTGTTTATGAGTGTAAATGTACAAAA
>Ga0209395_1006639_pt1 | contig 12422 bp, 8 predicted proteins | sample GOMGulsemesocosm_3_FD_184635 | JGI IMG/M metagenome (GOLD analysis project Ga0209395, IMG submission 184635) | Methane-oxidizing microbial communities from mesocosms in the Gulf of Mexico - GOM9D Gulf of Mexico (SPAdes) (version 2) | ecosystem: Environmental > Aquatic > Marine > Cold seeps... | reverse complement strand
GATGATAAAAACTACATATTTGTCGCATTTAATCCCGATATTTTACAATCTCTTTTAAATAAATATCAACTGCCACATCAGCAGTTATTTTTAATGCGAACGGATAAAAATCGAAAAATAGAATTATCAAGTAAAAATGTAAAAAATGAATATCCCAAATTAATAATGACATCTGAAGATTATAATAATTTTAGTTATATCAAAAAGATACCAAAAACCCGTTGGCAATTAGCAATTAAGTTAGACGAATCTTACAATAAAAACTTAATCGTGAAGGGTCTATTAAAGGCAATGCTCATTTGGGTAACGTTAAGCTTATTTATTTATTTTTTTTATCGCGTTCAAAAAATAAGGATAACTAAACAATTAGAAATGAAAACACAGATAAATTATAACAATAATTTTGACCACTTAACGGGATTAAATAACCGACAATACTTTATAGAAAGTCTTGATAACGTGATAGAAAAAAAGCACCAAGCTGCAATCTGTGATATAGGAGTGGCATTTCATATTGATTTAGATCAGTTTCAAATTATTAATAATAACTTAGGGTATGCTTTTGGTGATGAATTTTTAAATTATATCTCTTATTCATTATTAGATTTTTTATCTGAGCCAATAATTATTAGCCGCTTAGGTAATGATGAGTTTGCTTTATTACACACTCAATTGGCCCATGAACAGGCTGAAAATTTCGCAAATGAAATCAAGTTGTTTTTTTCTAAACTTAATTTTATTAGTTTTGATAAAAGTGCCACGATAACAGCCAGTATTGGCGTGGTAAAATTAGATTGCTATCAGCAAGATTGTGAGCAAGTATTTTCTTCATTAGCGCAAGCGGTTCATTTAGCGAAAGAAAAAGGTCGTAATAGATATCAATTGTATCAAAGTAATGACCTACAGCTTATCGAACATGCAGATGCAATGAATGCAGTTCATGACGTTGCTTGGGCATTAAAAAAGAATAGTTTTGTTTTGTATCGTCAAGAAATAAGATCTTTATATGATAAACCTAACAAGTATTATGAAGTGTTGCTTAGATTAAAATGTGAAAATGGCAAGCTTATATCTCCAGCTTTATTTATTCCCGCTTCTGAAAAATACGGATTAATCACACAATTAGATTTTTGGGTAATAGAGCGCACTTTTTGTGCGATTTCAGAACTCGAACATCAACTTCCTATCGATAAACAAGCGCAATATAGTATTAATTTATCTGGATTAACTTTAACAGATCCTCTTTTATTTGATTTTATAAATGAAAAAATGAAACTTTATAATATCAAAGCGAATAAAATAGCCTTTGAAATCACTGAAACTTCGGCTATATCACATATTAACTCGGCTTTAGAGTTTATGCATAAAATAAACTTACTAGGTTGTCAGTTTTCATTAGATGACTTTGGCTGTGGGTTTTCATCATTTAGCTATCTGCAAAAACTGCCCATTACCGTTATTAAAATTGATGGTATGTTTGTACGTGATATTAATACTAATGAAATAAATTCAGTCTTTGTTGAGAATATTCAAAGAACAGCAAAAATAATGGGGAAAAAAACGGTTGCTGAATATGTAGAAAACGAAATGATATTAAAAAAATTAAATGAAATCGGAGTAGATTATGTACAAGGTTATCATATACATAAACCTGAACCCTGGTTTTAAGCCGTTATATGATGATTGAAAGGTAATTTATATCAATAAATTAATTTGATAATCGTTATCATTTACATTAAAATTAGCCCATTGAAATGAGAATGAGTCTGTTTAAATATGTATGTTTGTATTTGTAATGGTGTTACAACAAAAAAAATTGAAACCGCTATAGATAATGGTGCGCATACTTTAAAACAACTGTCGACAGAATTACACATTGGCAAGCAATGTGGAAAATGTTGTAAGTGCACAAAAAAAATATTAAATAATAAATTAATTCAAATCTCTATTCTTGAGCCTGAAGTTGCATAATCTTTTATAAAACCTTAAAACTAATATTATTCCTCAATGAACAGGACACAAGTCCTCTGTTAAATAAATTAAACCTTTTATCCTAAGTTAAAATACTCTGCTATACATAAATAATAACATTTTTTGAATTAGCATTTAAAAAGTTTCTAAGGATTTTTAATGAAAACAGTGTTTCATTTAGGTTTACACTCAGAACAGCTCAAAAATGCAAAACTCGCAATTGTACCGGGTGATCCAGCTAGAGCTGAACGTATTGCTTCGCATTTAGAGAATATTACCTGTTTGGCTCAAACACGTGAATACCATGTTTACTTAGGTTATTTAGATGAATATCCAATTGTTGTTTGTTCAACAGGTATAGGCGGTCCTTCAACATCTATTGCTGTAGAAGAGTTAGCGCAATTAGGTATACGTACATTTTTAAGGATTGGTACAACGGGTGCTATTCAACCTCATATAAATGAAGGTGATGTATTGATCACGCATGGTGCCGTACGTCTTGATGGTGCAAGTCAGCACTTTGCGCCAATCACCTACCCTGCTGTAGCTGATTTTTTTGCTACAAAAGCAATGGTAGATGCATGTGACACATTAGAAATGTCATATCATTTGGGGATCACAGCATCATCAGATACTTTTTATCCAGGGCAAGAGCGTTACGATACTTATTCTGGTTATGTTACAAATTCATTCCAAGGAAGTTTTGTTGAATGGCAAAAGCTGGGCGTGATGAACTATGAAATGGAGTCTGCAACGTTATTTACAATGTGTTCGGCGTTAGGATTAAAGGCAGCATGTGTCGCAGGTGTTTTAGTTAACCGTACTCGCCAAGAAATCCCGGATGTTGATCATGGCTTAATTGAAGCAAAAAGTGTTTCAGTTGTACTTGAGGCTGCTAAAACATTATGTAAACAGCCTGCATAATCTCGGAATATTATGTCTTATTGTCTAATAATACATAATTAAAAGGTACTTCAAAGTCGTAGCTTTGTAGTACCGCTTTAGTAACACTCAACTGATTTTCTATATTTTTGATCTCAACAAGCGTTACTTGTTTAATGACCTCTTCAGAAAACGCACTTCCTGATAAAACTAATTGGCTGATAGCTGCCTGAAGCGGTGATAAGCTAGGACTGTATGCTGCATTTTCTGCATAACGGCCATAAAAGAAATTGCCATCAAATGTTTGAATTTCACATGCTGCATAATTTTTTGAATATGGCGCATAACTTAGATTGATGTGATCAAATAGTTGTGAAGAGATATCTTTGTATTCTAGGTTAGCATCTAAATTATCCCTAGGTATTAACAAACCTAAGTAATTGCCTAAATCTTTAGGACCAAATGACATTGGTAAAAACTTATTAAAATCCAATACTTCACCATTTAAAAGTATTTCCACATTCTGAGCACAAGCTAATTCATTAATAAACTGTCGACAATAACCACAAGGTGCAGCGTTTATTGCAAGCTTTGTGATATCTGTTTCTCCATGAAGCCAAGCATTGCTTATTGCTGACTGTTCGCCATGTAAAACCAGAGATAAAGCTTGGTTTTTAAACTCTAAGTTCGCGCCAAAATAAAAACATCCTGTACTACCAACCGCAATTGCACCGACATGGAAGTTGGAAATAGGCGCAACAGCATAGTTTGAAGCTAATGATAATAAACTGTTTAATAATTCATCGGTAGACGCTGAGCATTCTTTTTTTAACTTTGTTATAAACTCAAAATTAAGCATACCGTTTGAATCTTTTAATTGAGATTTGATATTGCTTAATTGCGTATCTGAAAAGTTAATTTTTTGAAGTGGTGAACTTGAAATCATATTTTTATTATTGTAATTAATGGTTCACCATTTTATGGATTTAAACTGCAGTATTCAACCAATGTTTTGCTTTTTTACTACAATCAAAGTTTTCTGCGTGTACATTAAACCGTTTTGCTTTTTGCAACACTAAATCATGATGAAAGCCTTTAAATCCTATGATCCTAGCGACTTTGAAACCTTTTAAAATCGATTCAATTTGTACCACTAAATTAATGACTTCAATTGCAGGGTATTGATGTTCAAGCTCGATAACATCAACCAACAATTTATCAGTTGAATTGAATTTTGCAAATTCAGTTATTCTCTTGTAAATGTTGACTACATCTTCAACATTAGCTGCTCCAAAAAGTTTTACCATTACTAAATTTTCTGAATCATCATAGCTTAGATTTGTAATAAGTTTTGACATTAATTAACCAGGTTAAATCGGAAATAATAAAAGGCAGGTATAAAGATTTTAAATTGAAACATTTGCAACTCAGCCATCATAAGTTTAAAAACCATTAGACCTGAAGCTTTGCGTGAGTATTCTTTCAAACACCTTGCCTGTGAGTAACGTATTTTCACAGAAATATACTTTTGGGTCAACTATGTGAACTCAAGGTTGAAATTTTAAATGTTATATTTAGATCGCTTAATATACATCTAGCATGTATATTGTATTCAATTAAATTCAAGTGAGTTCTTATATATAAATAAGATAAATGGAGGAATACGTGTCGCAAGAACAAGCCATAAGTAAAAACACGAACAAAAAACAAATACAAAAATCAGGTTCGATATTTAGCTTTAGTAGTAATTACTACATTGCAAATACCATGGAAATTTTTGAACGACTAGCATGGTATGGTATTTTTGGTGTTTTATCCCTTTATATGACGGCACCCATTGAGCTTGGAGGTCTAGGAGTAACAGATCAGCAAAGGGGCACTCTATCAGCTGTTGTAATGAGTTTTATATATTTATTACCTGTATTAACCGGTGCATTAGGTGACAGATATGGTTATAAGCGAATGTTACTTATTTCATTTGCTTTAATGACGCCATCTTACTACTTGTTAGGGCAAGTTGATTCTTATGGTGCTTTTTTTATAACTTATATGGTGCTTGCTGTAGGCGCAGCTATATTTAAACCGCTAATCGTCGGAACCGTGAGTCGAGAAACAACAGATGAAAACCGCAGTTTAGGTTTTGGTCTATTTTATACTATGGTTAATATTGGTGGGTTTTTGGGACCTCTCACTGTTGCATATCTTAGAGAAATTAGTTGGGAATTAGCTTTTACAATGGCTGCAGTATCAATTGCTATTAACTTTATTCCTGCGGTATTTTTCTTTAAAGATCCGACAAAAATGTCTGATGCAACACAGAATAATAAATCAATAAAAGAAACTTTAGTTGAAGTGCAAGATGTTCTCGGTAATGGACGCTTAGCGTTAATGATAGTGCCTGTTATGATTTTGTTATTAATACCAGGTACGGGTCTTTTATCTTGGAGTACAGTTTCAGTTTTATGTTTATCATGGTTAACGATAAACTTCATTTGGGATAAAGTAGCTAAAGACCAAAATACGACTTGGTACAGCAAAAAAATAAAGCTGGGTAATGTGCCATTTATTTTGTATTTATTAATATTAGCGGGTTTTTGGGCTGTATATCTTCAAATATTTGTATCTTTGAATATATTTATCAGAGATTACATCAATACGGGTGATTTAATTACTTTTTTTAACACCATAAATCCTAATGTAGCCAATTTTATGTCAGGTGCTAATGTTGATAAATTAGTGCCATTTATTCAACAGTTAAATCAAACCCACAGTGGAAATGTGACACCTGAAATTATTCAACAGACCTATTTTAAGCTAGCAAATTATAGTGTTATGGTACCTGTAAATGAAATATCTCAACTATTAAACTTAGATCAAAACTTACTTAATATAAATAAAGCGAATTCAATAGCAAATGAGTGGGTTATTAACTATCAGCAAGTAAAGCCTGAACTTATTGCATCGATTAACTTTGGTTCTATTGTAATACTACAGCTTTTCTTTAGTAAACTTTCGGCTAAGTTTAAAATCTTTCATGTATTAGTAGGCGGCACTTTATTGCTTTCTTTGAGCTACTTATTATTAGCGATAGCACCATCAATGCTAGTTGCGGGCACAGCTGTTGTTGCTGCGGTATTGTTATTTTCAATTGGTGAAATGTTAGTTTCACCAAAAAGCATGGAATATATTGCGATGGTAATGCCAAAAGAAAAATCAGCAATGTATCAAGGTTATTTATACCTCGCTTCTGCCTTTGGTTTTTTAGCGGGCGGTTTACTCTCGGGTGTAGGTTATGATTTTTTTGCTAAAACCTTGAATAAACCTGAGTTATTTTGGTACATGTTTTCAGCAATTGGTGTGATTTCTGCTCTTGCATTATTAGCATATGATAAATACTTTGCACATAAACTAGAATCTCAAAAACAAGATTAGTTTTAAACTTAAGTCAATTCCGATAATTAGCTAGTCATATAATTATCGGAATTGGTATTAATCAATTCCATAAAGGCGACTGTGCTGTTTATTCAAAAGCGCCGAACTCATATATCAATATATTGAATCAAATCAATTTTCTTTAGTTAGTCATTTTAAAAATATTTTATATGTTTTCAAAATTGACAAATTAGTACTAGATTTCCCTTTCTGGATTGCATACATTATACCTAAAGGTGCAATAATAAGAAATATAATGAAATCTTACAAAAACTACTCTTCAATTAGTAAAAAAATGATTGTGACAATCTCCATTAGCATCTCAATTGTTTTAGCTGTTATTACAATTGGCCTGAGCCAGTATTTAGCAGATCAAAGGCATTTAAGTGTTGAACATGAATTAGCACAACAAATGGACGTTAATTCAAATAAGATTAAATTATTTTTTAATGAAAAGATTAGAGTTTTAAATACAGTTTTTCGCTCTCCTGCCCTTTTAGATTGGATTATTTCACATAAAAAAATCGACTCTGAAATATCTAAAGCGGATCTAGATTCATTTATTGAACAACTCACGGTTGAATCAAAAGCAGACAAAGAAATCATGTCTGTATTTTTTGGTTCAGGACTTACTGGAGAATATTTTTTTGAAAAAGGCATCTATAACGATGATAACTACAGTGTTTTTGGTAGAGCTTGGTGGGAAGACATAAAAAAAACACATGAAACGAGTATTTCAGAAGTACAGTTACACCCCTCTTTTAAAACTTTTTATAGTGCGATAAATTTCCCTGTTTTTTATAAAGATGAATTTATTGGGGTTGGTGGCGCCGATATTTTAGTGAATACCATTTCAACTATGGTTGAAAAACTTAAATTTCAAAACCAAGGCCAAGCTTTTTTATTTGACTCATTTGGTCGTACAATACATTTTTCACAATTAGAGGGTTTTGAATTAAATCAATCAATTACTGATTTAGATATTGTAGATGGCAATAAAGGTTTTGCTAAGTTATTTGAAAATAAAGATAAACTTCATCAGCTTATGCCTATTACATTACAGCATAAAGAACAGTTAGTTTTAGTTAAAAAAATTGAAACCTTGGATTATAAATTAGATTGGTATTTAGGTTTGTCATTACCTAAAAATGTGATATCCGACCCCGTGAATCATACAATTAAACAAGTGATATTAGTCAGTATCATTTTAACTATGATAATTAGCATATTAGTTGGTTTTTTAGCTAAACGCTTGTGCAAGCCTTTATCGGACGTTCAAATTGCGTTAGAGAAGATAGCGCAAGGCGATGGCGACTTATCTCAAAGGTTATCTATTAAAGGAAAAGATGAGACTGCTAAAGTTGCAATTGCAGTTAATAATATAATTTCACATTTACAATTGATGATTTCACAAATTGTTGGTTCTACAAATGAATTAGATAGTGCTGTTAGTTATGTTGATGATTTATCAACAAAGTCTAATTTAAGTAATAAAAGTATTTTAAAAGACATAGATAAGGTTGTTCAGGCTATTGGAGAATTAAATCTTTGTTCTAATGAAATAGACTTACAGGCACAAGATACAGAATATTCAGTCAGTAAAGCGAATATTCTGTGTGAACAAGGACAGTCTATGATCAAACAAAGTAATCAAGATTTAATCGATTTAGCACAACAGTTTACTGATACCACGCATGAAGTAGAACAGCTTAATTTGCAAAGTAATGATATATCAGCCGTGCTTGATGTGATTAAATCAGTGGCTGATCAAACTAATTTACTTGCGTTAAATGCCGCAATTGAAGCTGCAAGAGCGGGTGAAAACGGTAGAGGGTTTGCTGTTGTTGCTGACGAAGTCCGTCAATTAGCACGAAGAAGTCAAGAATCAACAAGTCAAATACACGAAATAATTGAAAAACTGCAAACCCGGGCTCAAGTTGCAGCTAAAGAAATGCAAACTGCAAAGGATAAATTAAACTCTTTTGAAAAACACTCAACTCACCTAGAAAACGCATTTATCGATATTTCAAAACAGATTACTCAATGTGTTGATAATACAAATTTGATTGCACAGCAAAGTAAGTCTCAAGCGCAAACAACAAGTGAGTTAGATAAATTGATGCATATATTACAATTTGAGGTATCAGATCAAATGAATCGTTCGTCTGAAATAGTTGTTTGTCAAAATCAATTAGCAGCATCAAGTTCTAATCTTTTTAATTTAGTTAAGCGATTTAAAATTTAAATGAGTTGTTAAATAAAAAATTAAAATTGTTTCCGCTGTTTTCATACACTATACTTTGTGTGTATTTTTAAATAGATTACTAAATCAGTATGTTGTGTTTTATATGTTATTTTTAGGACGTTATGTTACAAAAAATCAAATTATTGCTATTAAAAGGATTTTAAGGTGAAAAATCAAAAACATTGGTTTTTAAAATCAACTTTAGTTCTTTTGTTTACAGTGCTATTAGCTTATATCATATTTATTTTATCTTTCACGCAAGGAATGTCAGCTCTACACCAAGATTTATTTCCCTCAAGTGTTGAAAAGATATCAATTATACAAACACAGCAAGAAAAAAAACCATTACTTTCAGCACTGTTTTTAAATAACACTGTATTTGTACATGATCAAAAAATATATTTTGTTGTCAAAAAAGACAGTGCCAATTATCACGCAGTGCCGATGCGTGCCATGTTCAATAAAGTTATTTTGTTAACAAACTTTCCATTATTACTTTTAATTCTCTGTGTTTTTTTATTGCCATTTTATTCAAATATAAAGCACCGAAGAATAAACTTTGTATCTCTTAAACAAATAAATGAGAAATTAAAGTTACTTAATCAAACTTTTAATATCCCAACAACAGATAAAGAGAATCAAACAAGTTTATCAAACTTAAATTCTTCCCTAGATCTTATTTTAGAAAAAATGAATCAATTTCAATATGAATCTTCTATCAATATCTTTCAAGATAAACTGACAGGATTATCGGATAGACATGCTTATCTACAGCATTTAAGTGAACAGCTCGAAATTGCAGAAAAACAAAAAACAAAAAAAACATTGTTATTTATAGATTTAGATGGTTTTAAGCAAGTTAACGATGCGTTTGGCCATAGCTTTGGCGACGAAATATTAATACAGGTTGCAGAAAGGCTGAGAACTACTGTAAGAAACCAATCTTTAAGCTCTTTAGACTCTGTAACATCACTTGAAAAGAATCTTTCTAGATTAGGCGGTGATGAATTTTCAATTTTTATAGAAAATGTAGATGACCCTTCAAAAGCGGTAGAAGTTGCTCAGCATATTATTCAAGAAATAGAACGTGATTTTGTTTTAGGTAATAAAATAATTAAAATTGGTGCCAGTATTGGCATTGCTGTTTATCCTGACAGTGCCGTTAATGCACATGCTTTATTGCAAATGGCTGATGTTGCAATGTACAGAGCAAAAACCGATGGCAGAGGTATATTTAGAATTTATTCTCCTGAAATGGGCAATAAAATGCGCCGTCATCATTACTTACTTGAAGAAATGAGATTAGCGCTTGCAAATCAAAATTTTAAACTCTCATTTCAACCAATAGTGAGTGTGCAGGACTGTAGCATTATATATTTTGAATCTCTGATACGTTGGAACCACCCTGTTGAAGGAGAAATTACACCCAGTGAGTTTATTCCGATTGCTGAAGACTCAAATTTAATTTTACCTTTAGGTGATTGGATTATTCACGAAGCTTGTAGGCAGATGGCTGCATGGTTTAATGCTGGAATGAAGAAAGTTAAAATTTCAGTAAATATTTCAGGTGTTCAACTTAAGCATAGAGATCTTCATCCTTGGGTAATGGATATTTTAGATAAAACAGGACTGCCTCCTCACGCTTTACTCTTAGAGATCACAGAATCTTGTTTTATAGAAGCAACGGATAAAACCATAGCGCAACTTGAATCATTAAGAAAAGAAGGTATTCAAATCGCCATAGATGACTTTGGCACAGGCTTTAGCTCTTTAAGTACTTTGGCTGATTTACCGATTGATATTATAAAAATTGATAAATTATTTATCGATCAAGCGAATGAAAAAACTAAATATAATAAAATATTAGAGTCTATTAGCGAGCTTGGCAAAAAACTAAATTTAAAATTAGTTGCAGAAGGCGTTGAAGAGGCTGAGCAATTTGAATTAGTTCGTAAACTGGGGATTCAGTGTGTGCAGGGCTACCTTGTAAGTAGGCCTGAAACATCAAGAAATGTAGGTACTAAAGTACTTAAAAATAACTTAAATCACGTTGCTATGACTGGTACAAATGTTTGGATGCCTGAAAAATCAAATAGCGATAATGCAGATATCACCATCAAATAGTTATTAATGCATACTTTATCACAGGAAAAAACTGGATATGATGATCTATGCAAGCTAGTATTAAATAATCTACTTAAATTTATGTGGCTAACAATATGATATTTAAACAATTGAAGTACGCAATTTTAGCAACAACTTTGTTATCAGCCCCAGTATTTGCTGATTTACAAAAAGGTATTAATGCTGCAAATATAGGGGATTTTGAAACTGCGATACATGAGTTTCAATATTTAGTTGATCATGACTATCCTTCTGGTATGTATCATTTAGCCGAATTATACTCCCGTGGATTAGGAGTTCCAAAAGATCAACAAAAAGCGATTGATCTTTATCAAAATGCATCAAATAAAGACTATGTTGATGCGACATTTGCTTTAGCTGTAATTTATAAAGATGGCAAAGGTGTTAAAACTAACTTAACCAAATCTCTAGATTTATTCACCGAAGCAGCTGAAAAAGGCATGTCAGCAGCACAATATAATTTAGGTGTTATGTATACAAATGGTGAAGGCACAAGACAAAACTATCATACAGCTGTAAAGTGGTATATTAAATCAGCTGCGCAGAACTATACCTTAGCGCAATTTAACTTAGCTTTGATGTATTACGAAGGTTTAGGTGTCGATAAAAGCATTGAAATGTCTTATATCTGGAATTCCATCGCTGAATATAATGGTAACGATCAAGCAAGTAAAAGTCGTATGTTAGATGAGAAAAAGCTTTCTCCTAGCCAAATTGAATTAGCTAAAGAAAAAGCAGACAGTATGTATTATAAGATTAAAGATGGTAAATATTATGGTGAAAAACGTATTTAATTTATAAATATTTTTTCAAGCGTTGTGTGCATCAATTTTTTATAATGATTAATAAGCGAACTTCTAGGGCTAAATCGGTAACTTGAGAGTACTGTTTTAGCTTTAGAAAAAGTTAAAAACCCCTCATGACCATGATATTGCCCCATACCAGAGGGCCCTATTCCGCCAAAGGGCGCATCATCAGCTGAAACATGCATTAAAGTATCATTAATACACACTCCCCCGCTGTGTGTTTGTTCAAGCACTCTTTTTTGAAGTTTTTTATTAAAACTCATTAAGTATAATGCTAAGGGACGATCTTTTTTATTAATGATATCGATTGCTTCATCTATATTATCGTAACCTATTAAAGGTAAAATCGGGCCAAAAATCTCATCTTTCATCAACAACATATCTTGGGATACATTCGTAACTAGGTGGGGTAATATTCGATGTTTAGCTGTATCAATTGATTGCTTTATTACGGGAGTAATATCAGCGCCTTTTTCTTTGGCATCTGCTAAATAACCCTTTAATCGTAAAAATTGTTTATCGTTTATAATAGAGCTATAGTTTTCATCATTTAACCCATTTGGATAAGCTTTATTAAACTCTTGGATGAAACATGTTTTGAATTCTTGTATTTTTTCTTTTGGTAATAAAACATAATCAGGTGCAACACAAATTTGTCCTGCATTTAATGTTTTACCGATTAATAAACGTGAAACAGCGGTTTTAATATTGATTTCATCATCAATAATTACCGGAGACTTACCCCCTAACTCTAAAGTAACTGGCGTTAAATTTTCTGCCGCAGCTCGCATTACATGTTTGCCTACTTGAGTTGAGCCGGTAAATAATAAATGATCAAACTTTAAAGAAGAGAATTTTTGTGCCACTTCACTTTCACCTTCTATGACAATGATTTCATCACAAAGTGGGCTTAGCAGCTTTTTAATTATTTGGTTGGTATT
>Ga0209395_1006637_pt1 | contig 12426 bp, 8 predicted proteins | sample GOMGulsemesocosm_3_FD_184635 | JGI IMG/M metagenome (GOLD analysis project Ga0209395, IMG submission 184635) | Methane-oxidizing microbial communities from mesocosms in the Gulf of Mexico - GOM9D Gulf of Mexico (SPAdes) (version 2) | ecosystem: Environmental > Aquatic > Marine > Cold seeps... | reverse complement strand
GTATTGGTATTTTTGATGTCTTCATGCGAGATAGTGAAATAAGTTTGCCAGAACGCCATTTAGGTTTAGTACAAGCTGATGAGCTGCACGACATTGATGAAAAGCTTCAAAAAGCAGCAAGTAAAATAGCGAACAGTTCACTGAAGAAATTGCCTAAAGCGGTTCACTTTACTTGTCCACAAAGCAGTAGTAAAAGTACTAAAACTAGCAATAAATCGCTTGCTGGAAAACGCATTATTATTGCAAAAGACTTAGCGTTTAACTTTCTTTATCAGGCTAACTTACGTTTATTAACACAGGCAGGGGCTGAGTTGATTTTTACTTCACCGTTAAATGACAAAACACTTCCCTCAGGAGATGCGCTTTATTTCCCTGGAGGTTATCCTGAGCTGTATGCCGAAAAACTGAGCAACAATCAGAGCTATATTGATTCACTTAAAGAATTTGCACAGCAAAACAAACCAATGTTAGCTGAATGTGGCGGCATGCTTTACATGCTCGATAACTTAACAGTACTTGAGGAAAATAATCATAAAAAAACATATGCCATGGCGGGCGTGCTTTCTGGTAGTGGGGAAATGAAGAAAAAACTCAGCGCTATTGGTCAGCAATATGCTGAATTTGACAGTCTCTTATTGTCTCAAGAAGAAACCGACAAACAAGAAGTTCGTGGCCATAGTTTTCATTATTCAACGGCTAACATTCCGATGACACCACTTACACACACACAATACTATTCAAAGAAGATCCAAGGCGAAGCTGTATATTTTCAAGATAAATTCCTCGCTTCATATATGCATTGGTATTTCCCAAGCAATGCTGAATTCTTTATTGAGTTCTTTAACGGATAAATAACAAGCTAAATTAAGGTCAGTTTATAGCCAGCATGTATAAACTGACTGCACGAATTCATTTTCTGAGAATAGAGTAAAAATTTTACCTTACAACGCGCCGTGTACGTCAACACGCAATGTGCAATTGTAGGTTTAGCTATTTGCCTTCAATCAAGACAATGTATCATTCAAATTTCGCGACTTTGCAAATGCCTTCTGTATTCGAAATCAGGAAACTTTGTTGTTTATCTAGTAATTTGCCATGGCATGAACTTATTGGATACAGCGAGAAAAACAAACATTAAAGCTAAGGATAATTATAACGAAAAAAGCCCACAATCACTTGTGGGCTTTTTAGTCTCAATTAAGAGAAATATGGTGCCTTGACCCGGAATCGAACCAGGGACACGAGGATTTTCAATCACCTGAAAGTCGTATCAAACGGTTATATACTGTTGCCTTCTTTAACCAAATGGCATTTAGAAAAAGCAATACATCTCCTTTTGTTTCAATCTATTAGACGTAGCTCTTGCCAGATAGTTAATAGATGGCTTTTACTTCTATGTAATTACCTTACTTGATACTTTAACGAAAAACGAGGAATGCTTTTAAAAGTAACTCTGTCGATAAATCAAAAGGAAGGTTATGTATTTAATACCATGGTTGATTAATTTGGCTATCATTACCGTTCAGACAAAGTGGTCATTTCTGGCACCTATAATTTGTTAAAGAACGTTAATAAAATGAATTAAAGGCTGAGTTTGGCATAAACCTGAAAATTAGTTTTTGGTTTATACCTATAAAACAAAATTAACGGTCAAATTTGAAAAAATGACCGTTGATTTACATACAACTTATTGTCCGAACGATGCGAACGGGACAACTGCTTTATGATTTACGAAAATATGTGAATTTATAAATTACTAATGTTACAAGACTAAAAGCGAATGAGTAAAAAAAACTCAAAAACCAAACTAGCCCCCTTCCTGCATCATTTATTAATGCGTCCATAGCCTCTATTTGCTCTGGTGTTTGCTCAGTTTTACTGAATATAGTATCACCATCTAAATCAAAGCTATTTAATACATACACTAGATATTCTGAATATATATTTGTTGCCATGATATTGATAATATAAAAAAGTATAAAAGATACAAAAAATATACTATTCAAACTAATAATTTTTGATTTCAACTTTATTAACAATAAAAAAGTTAAAGTTAAAATTGACGATATAATTGCGATAATCATTTTATGTATCTTTCTATTTTTAGTGGATTCATCATATTTTTATAATCGGAGATGCACTATAGGGAGGAACATTAAAGTGCTAAAGCTCTTAAGCTCTTAAGTAATAGCACTTTAATGATTATGGGTTAGCTTTGCATTTTTTAATGTAACTCTCCAGTATTGAAGATATTGATAATTTGGTTATTCTAAATTTCCATAACTCGATATTACTTCTGTCTGAATTTTTTATTACCTCAAAATCACTCGAATCACCTAGGTAAACTAAATTAATCCAAATATGTCCCCTAGCGCCAAATGTTCCACGTGAATTAGATGATAGTTCATCAAATTTTTGACATTGAATAGCTACCTTCAACTTATCTGTTAAAATCATTTGGTAGCCTTCTTTGAAGTCTGTCACAGACTGATATATTTTTGGATCTCCATTAATAAAAACTTTAAAGGGGAGGCCTATTTTTTGAACTAACTTTTCTATATCATCATTTTCTATATCACTTTTAACAGAGTGGTAAAATACTTTTAAATACTCTTGATTTTTTATTTCATTAGCTAATAAGCTAGAAGAAATAACTTTATTAAAATTAATAGAACAAAAAGTAAGTATTTCATTATTCACGCACTCTGTGATGAGTTATTTAATGATAAAAAAACAAAGAGGTTAAAATTAACCTCTTAGGTTTCTTTATAGTCATTTGAATAAATTACCTTCAACGACATTAGCTTTTGATAGCGCCTCAATTATTGCATCGAGTGCTGTACTTGAGCTAGAGTTAACAAATACCATCCACACACTTTCTAGCGGATCATTTTCATTTTTAGAAAATAATGTTAACGAAACCGTTTTCCCTTCAGTTTTTTTCACTAAAGCAATTGTTTTATAAAAATCATAAGCATAAACATGCTCCTTAGTGGCTACACCAATATTACTTTTTATATTTTGCGCCATTAGTTCATCCGAAGAAACATCAGTACAATCTAATTCTTGTAGCTGGGATGTAAATGAAGAATGAAAACAATTGTAAACACTTTGAGCGCATTGAGACTCCTTAGTGGAAATATCATAATGCCTTAATAATTTACCATACAGACCTTCGGATAATTTAATATTTACAACTTCAAACTCAACCTCTGATTCATTTGCATAAGCTATTTCAGAATTTGAAACTATGACCTTTTTAAGCTTATCTGCTAAATAGTCAGGAAGAATTAGCCCTTCATCCGTAATAAAATTAACTAAAGATAATTCATCGTTATTATCATATTTTTGAAAAATTAAATTGCTCATATTACTTTTTGAATTCTTAACTGTTAGACAAGATTCTTTTATGAAGTTCGCTTTATTATTTTCTGCAAAAGCCTGACCGCATAAAGAAAATATGATTATTAAAATATAAGTAAATTTGTTCATTTATTGAATTCTTCCTTTCATATCAGCCACTAAAGCATCAATATTGTCTGAATTATTTAAGGTATTTCCTAATTCGACAGCACTTAATATAGTATTCATGTCCATGATAAAACTAGTACCGTGCAATGTAGTAAACCCTGTGGCTGCAGCAAAAATATTGACCGCAGTTTGCGACTCTGTACTTGTAATACTCCCTCTCAAACTATCAGATAAAAAGCTTGAAAATTCTGCCACAACAACATGTAATGCCAAGTTTTGAAGTGGTTGTACAATTTTAATGTAATTTTCTGATTTCATTTTTCGTTTTATCGAATTATAAGCCGTTTGTGCATTTCCGTCATATTGACCCATTAGTGCGGCTAAAACAGCCAATGTCTTATGATCATTTGCATCAATTGCTGTTTCTGCTAAATTTCTTGCACCAACAGCTGAACTCGTTATGCATGCTGAAGATGATGATGTTTCACCATCACCAGGTCCTTCAGGTGGATAGCCACCAGCAGGGATCAGTCCCAATAAATCAGTCAATATTAAAGGATTACCCAATACATAGTTATAAGTATTCACACCACCATTGACACCTATCGGGTCACTTTGTAAATAACGACCAATAGTACTGTCGTAATCCCTAAAGCCATTATACCAAGAGTGCTTTTCTGCATCCCAATATTGCCCGGGAAAGCCAATATTCAATCCATCAATGCTATCAATAATCACTTCACGGTCAAAGGCTTTATTTTCTGCTTGCCAAACCGTATTTTGGTGTTTATCAGTGACAATTTCAGGTCGGCCTAAATGGTCAGTATGAACATAGTAAAGACTTTTATCTTGAATTAAACCAACAAACTGTCCGTTAAGATAAATATATTCTTTAATTATTTTGCCGTTTTTACTTTCCGCTAATAACTTACCAGCAGCACCATAAATATAATGGTATTCAGTACCATCAACTAGTGTTTTACTGACACGTTTACCATGAGCATTGTATGCATAAGTCGTCGTTTTACCATTAACCGTGGCAACACTCATTCTATTTTCAGCATTGTAAGTGAATTGTTTACTTAAACTAGCGGCTTCATCAGAAATAATATTGCCATTATCGTCATAATTAAAAACTCTAGTTTCATTACCCTTATCTACTGATAATAATTGGTTAGAATCATTGGCTATTTGGTAATTGCTTGAGTTGAAAAAATCAACCTTTGTTATTCTATTACCGAGACTGTCATATTCATAGGATTCAATATCACTTCCTGCAATTACGGTTAATCGATTTAACTCGTCATAAGCAAAGTTATGAATACGGTCATACATTAAATTTTCAAGCGAAGTAATATTGCCTGATAAGTCATACTGATAACTTAAGTTTTGTACATTAGTCGATAAAATACGTTGAATTTTTAATTGGTGGTCATATTGAATGGCACGTTGTTGACCATTACCAAACATCCACCCTTTAATTGGCCCAAAAGGCTTATAAGCTACATTTTTTAAAAGCTGTTTTCCTTTAGCTTTTATGGCGATGATATTACCTAATTCATCAACTTTGTATTTTACTTTCAGTCCACTTGGGTAGTGAATACTTTTAACTCGACCCGCAGCATCGTATTCATAGCTAAGTTGATATTTATCATCAGAGATAGCCACTTTCTTTTTCTTAAGCTTCCCTGTTTTATGGTATTTATAGACAGTAGTACCTGACGCGTCTGTAACAGAGCAAAGGCGACCTTGTCCATTTTTACAATTATCGTAGGTGTATTGCAGTAGTACACTCCCTTGATTTGATGTTGTCGTTAATCGATTCAAAACATCATAGCCGAATGTTAGCTTTGTGCCATCAGCTCTGGTAGCGGATACTTTCTGACCTGCTTCATTATAAATAAAAGTTGAAGCTCCACTATCAGGGCTTAACTTTTGTGTTAATTCACCAAAATCATTGTAAGTGTATGTTGTTTGATTTCCTCTAACGTCCGTTAATACAGTAATGAGGTTTTGGTTGTTGTATTGGTATCTTGTTGTTTGACCATTTGCATCTGTTTCAGATATCTTACGATTTAAAGAGTCATAAACGTAAGTAGTCGCACTACCATTGCCATCAATCGCTTTGACAATATTGTTATTGGTATCATATTGATAAGATGATATATCTTCGCCGCCACGTGATACTGAAGTTACACGGCTCAATGCATCAAATGTTTTTCCGATAGTTGATGGGTACAATGTTTCCATCAACTCAGCTTTACCTTGCGAGCACTCAGAACGTTCACTTGTAATTACACAATTAGAAAAAGTCCAAGGGCTGTTATCGTCACTGATGATTTTATTCGTTATATTACCAGCGGCATTTAAGGTAAAGTTAACTGAATCACCTAATGCATTGGTCATACCTACTTTACGGTAAGCATCATCATACAGGTAAGTTGTTTTGCCTGTTGCAGACGACTGAGTTTCAACAACTTGCCCCATGGCATTATATTTAAATTTATTTACCTTCTTGCCATTTGATAACTCTTTAGACTCAATTAAACGTCCCATCTCGTCATATTTAAATTTGGTTTTTATACCGTTGATATCAGTCTGTCTGGCAGGGTTACCAAATGAATCATAATCAGAATATGTAATTGAGTGACCGAGTGCATTGGTATTGGTGAGTAAGTTACCCTTTGAATCAAAAGTTTTTACATTCCCTAAACCTCGAGGCGTAAATGCTTGTACCTTTTTAATAACACCATTATCGTGTAGTTCATATTCATATGACCAAACACGTTGTACGCCTGTTGAACGAGCTGTGATTTTACGTTCAACAATGCGATTATTGATGTCATATTTGTATTCAGTAATAAGATGGTTTGTGGTTTTCTTGAGAGGTAATGGTAAATACGAATGCCACTCATATTCTGCGATTTGCGCATTCTCTTTACCAGATGCTTTTGTTTCTTTGAGCAATAAACCTCTGTGGTCTATATCGTAATCTGTTGTATTACCTTGCCAGTCAGTAACCGTATCTTTGTTACCGAAATCATCATAAGTATAAGACTGGTTTGCTGCAATACAGCTACCAGCTTCATGACCTTCAATGGTGGTTGGTACACGTTTACCGTTAATAGTAGTAAAGTTGTAGGTTGTTTCTTTACCTAAAGCATTGGTTACGGTTGTTGCATCGCCATTGTAGCTAAACTCAGTTCGCTCAGCTCCATCTGCATGCTCACTGTATAATGCTCGTCCGTCTTCATTATATGCCCAACTAGCATAAGGTTTACCATTAACACTCTTCGCAGTTAAAGCGCCAAAATGCCTTTCATCTGAATACTCGAAACCATAAGTTGATGAATTAGGTAATGTAACCGTTTCAAGTAATTCTTCATCTGAATAGGTAAATGAATAATTAACGTTATCTATTTCTACATTATCAACAAGCCCTTCCTCGTTATAAGATAGGTATAAAGCATCGCCAGTGGTACTTACAACTTTTTCTAGCTGCTCACTATTATAAACATATACAACGCCTTGGTGCTGAGAATTAAACTTAGAGGTGATTCTACCATCGCTATTATAATTTTTTGTTATACCGTTATTGTCTTGAAAAACCCAATTGTTATTACTTTTGTTTTCTGAAAATAAGGCCTGTTGACCATTCATGTAATGCCAATTTTTAGTCAACTCACTAAAAAATAGGTTGATATTTTTACCATCAGGATTATTCAACGTTGCAAAGTCATAATCGCCATTGCTATTTTTTGATACTTCTATCGAGTACTCAACATTTAACTTCCATTTATTGCCTAACAAGCCGCTAGAAGTTCTCGTTTGAGAGTAAAATCTTTCTAAATTTAGCATGCCAAAATTAGCAGCATGGTCAATTGTATGTTGATATTTTTTTCCTGAGGAGATTAATACTGGGTTGCCACCACAGTAATCTTCTGAAGGTGGTGGTGTAGTCGAGCCCCCACCACCGCCATTTTCACCAGGAGGAACCCAGCCACCCCCACCACCAGTATCACCTCCACCGGGATCACCAGATATAAAGCATTCTGAACCTTCAACATAATATGATAAATATGGGTACGATGTGTGTGTCACTTTAATTCTATAGCTACTACATTCGAAGATCACTGCGGATACATTTGTTGCAATCATAGAGAGCAATAAAATAAATAACGTTTTTGACTTTATTCTTGAAAACTTCCTTTTATGTTATTCTTTAGTTGTTCTATGGAACAGGGACACGTTTAAGTGCTTAAGCTTTGTTCTGTTTCATAGGATAATTACGGGGGTTGATGCGGAATGGTAAGAGAATTTGATTACGAAAAAACTCAAAAATACGAAATTCACTCCCTTGACATATTTCACATTGTGAACAAATGTAACAAAAACACATTGCATTTACAAACTGCTAACAATCAAACCCAGTGAGTACAGAAGAAAATTGGGGGTGTCACATGAAAATAATACAAAATCCCAAGAGTAAGGTATCACTAGCCTTTTGAAAATATTAAGTTGTAGAAAAACGCCCCGCTCACCACGGTATATAAGCACCGATGGGGTTATATTTACATCTTCATTTTTTAAATAAACAAACGCCCCACCAAACACTTAAAATGATTAACTTTCTTTGATGAAGTTAAATAATAAATAAGTACAAGTATGAATAGTCAATTGTGAAGGTGGGATCTTAGCCTCTGCCCTCTCAAATCAAAGGGGAAAACGGGGTAAATTAGCGCAAGCGTTGCTAGCTCTGTTATTGACTAACTTCACGTGGTGTGGCGTTTAAGAGGAAATCATGTGGTATGTGTCTAGCCTTACTTCTTCGTTTTCATATAAGGTCAGTAAACTTGAATAAGGGGTAACAATGATGAGCGTACAAGGGCATATCTGCCAAAATCCTTTTGCACCAAATTCACTACCACCAAACGGTAAGACAAGATGACTTTTAATCGCGGTTGCTAATGATTTAGATATAGCGGCTATTTCATCAGGCCAGCTTTTTATAATTAACATTTTGAGTTCTCCAATAATCAAAGAGCCTTACCACAATGAGTAAGGCTCTTTGATTATTGGTAATGATTTACCAGAGTAATAATGTATGTTTGAGGTTAGTTTTGATACAGTGATGAAGACCAGAGGTCTGATTTTTCTGGTCTTTTGATCTAAATAATAATTTTATCAGTAGAAAGAAAATAAGCATTGATATGGCTCTACCAAAAATTAATAAGGCTGAATATTTTGGAATTTATTGAAATAGAAGAAAATGAATGGGTATTAAAAAAACCAAATAACGAACTATCTATCCACAATATTATAGAGTTTTTATACGATGAACCTGCAATAGTGATAGAGGAACTTATTGAGTTCACTGAAAAGTATCCTCAGCATATTGATGCTTTACACCATTTAGCTATCGCTTACGAAATAATAGAACAACCACAATTAGCTTACTTGTTTTGCCAAGCAGCGGTTAGTTTAGGTTTACAATCATTACCAGATAAATTTAATTGGTCTAGTGCAAATATAAATTGGGGACATTTAACTAATAGACCATTTATACGTGCTTACCATGCTTTAGGACTTCATTATTTTAATATGCAATTAATTAAAGAGGCTACCACCATTTTTGAACACCTAGTATCTGTTTGCCCTTATGACAATATAGGTGCTCGCTACGAGCTAATTATCTGTTATGAACAATTAAAAGATACTAAAAACATCAATAAACTTTGTCAGAGATATCCTGACGAAGATCTTTATGAAGGGTAAGTATTATGGAAGGAACACTTAAAAGTGAATGTAGTTATTAAGCAAGCCTTCTTGCCGAAAAAACCGTAATTAGACCGTGAAGAAACAACCTTCATTACTGTTAGTCGTTTGACACTGTTAGCGGTAATTACCTGTGGCTCCGATCAGGTATCGACCAGACGCCTAAAATGCAAAAAGCCCGCAATTGCTTGCAGGCTTTTATATATATATGGTGCCTTGACCCGGAATCGAACCAGGGACACGAGGATTTTCAATCCTCTGCTCTACCGACTGAGCTATCAAGGCAATTTGAATTTCTGTCGAACTTCAAAGAGGCGCCATAATATAGGGTAATAGCTGTTGGGGCAAGTGTTTCCGAACACTTTTTCTAATTATATTGCTGTTATTGTTGAAAACTTGCTGCATCAATATTTTTAATAAAAAATATTCCATCAAAAAACGTAGACCATTGGCTAGCAGGTAATGTTTCTTGGTAGTCATTACTGAAAATCAATGTACTATTATTCGCAGTATTACCTTCGATTCTACTCAATAACCTTAAATTTAAAAAACCAATATCTTCATTCTTATTGCCTTTTAACAATGATTCAAAAGAATGTGAATCTGGTGGAATAATGGCTTTGTTCTTCATAGTAACAAAATCTAAATATTCTCCTGAAGCTCCTGTGAAGTGAATCATAAAGTATTGTTCACCATAAGCTTTTGAAACTACTTGGCCGGCATTTACCTGATATCGACCGTCACGTGTTAAATGCCAGGTGTGTGCCCACACTATTATTTTTTTATCGGGATATCGCTCAGCCCAATACTTAATATTTTCGCCCATTTCTTGACTACGATTGTCCGAAATTTTCCATTGTCTTTTTGCCTGTGCTTCCAATCCTTTAGTGATTCGATACCAAAAACGACTTTCGGTAACATCAAGCTTAGTATCCATTAGAAAGACTTGTTGTAAATCGCTTAGTTGTTGGAAAAGTATTTTTTCTACGTCTTTAGTAAACCGAGTATTATTAACGTCTAGTACATGTTGTACTTGTGTTGAAAACAATAACCACTCTGAATTTTGGCTTATATCCATCGATGACTGAGCTACTGTATTAGTTAATGCTTCAACTAAACCTTTATTAGATATTCCACCGGTATGCTGGCTGTCAAAACCAACGAGAACAAGAGGTTGCTCGCTAGCTATTTGCTCGTTTATATAATCAAATAATGGTGTAACTTCAGCTGTTTTTGCATACATGTAAAAAATATTATCAGGGGCAATATCTTTTATTCGTCTACCCGCTTGAGCTTGTTCCCATATTTTCTTTACATCAAACATCCCGCTTTCTAAGATAAAAACATCGAAGTCATGGTGCTCATGTAAATACTTTATGAGCTGTGTTTTTAAGGTGAACACACTTCCAGCCCCATGAGTTTGTTCGCCAAGACCAACAATACGCGCATCACCTAAACTGTCTGCGAATTTAGATAAATCATCTTCAGATAACACACCTTCATTAACATTAAGCTCAATAGTATTATTAATAAGGCTCTGGTGAAGCTGACTTAGTTCTATACTTTTTGTCGAGACAGCGGTGGTATTTTCGGTAATATTATTTGAATCACAAGCCATGAACATAAATATAGGTATACAGTAAAAAATGGCTGATGCTGTTTGCTTTAACATGATATTCCTTCATCTAGATATGTATCGTTATTGTAGTAACATTCTCATAATTTTATTTTTATGCAAACATCCTTTTTATCTAGGTTATGCACTTATATCAATTTAACTTGCAGCATCTAAGTTTGTAAGCAAAATTCAGACATAAAAAAACCAGCATTGCTGCTGGTTTCTTAACACTACTTTTCAATCAAACTTAGGTAAATACTGCAACCATCATCCAGAAGAATAGAATTGATAAGCCAGCACCTACAGGTAAGGTGATTACCCAAGATACAACAATATTACGTACTACGGTCAAGTTGATTGCCGCAATACCACGCGCCATTCCGACACCCAACACAGCACCTACTAAGGTTTGCGTGGTTGAAATAGGTAAACCAGTACCTGAAGCAATAACAACAGTACATGCCGCAGCTAACTCTGCTGCAAAGCCACGACTCGGTGTTAAATGTGTAATACCATTACCAATCGTAGCAATAACTTTATGTCCGAATAACGCAAGACCAGCAACGATACCAAAACCACCAAGCGGTAAAATCCACCAAGCGATAGCAGATTTAGCTGCAATTTGTCCATCGTTACCAACAATACTTACTACAGCAGCTAGTGGGCCAATCGCATTAGCAACATCGTTTGAACCATGAGCAAATGCCATAGCACAAGCGGTAACTATCATTAGAACGGCAAAAACTTTTTCTACGTTGGCGTAATGTGTTTTCCTAGTAGCTGTTTCATCAAACTTCAAACGGTTGATAAATATTTTACCAATAATTGCGACTAAAACAGCAGCAATAATCGCATAAACAAAACCTTCCGTTGAACCTATGTTCAAGCCTAAATGTTTTAGCCCCTTCTTAATAGTAACTAAAGCAAGTACGAAGCCCGCTAGGAACATGTAGAAAGGTACCCAACGTTTCGCTTGCACTAAAGGTTTGTCGGTATCAAAAATTAACTTTTGCGCACTATTAAAAATAATGAAAGCGATAACACCTGAAATAAGCGGTGTTATTATCCAACTACCCACGATTCCAAGTACCTTACCCCATTCAACAGCATCAACACTTACGCCAACGGCAGCAAAACCAACAATGGCGCCAACAATTGAATGTGTGGTTGATACAGGCCAACCTAAAACAGAAGCAATAAGTAACCAAGTAGCAGCAGCAAATAGTGCTGAGATCATACCAAAAACGAGTAATTCAGGGCTGTCTACGAAATAAGCAGCATCAATAATACCTTTACGTATGGTTGAAGTAACTTCACCACCCGCTAAATATGCACCGGCAAATTCAAAAACCATAGCAATAATGATAGCTTGCTTAATCGTTAATGCTTTTGAACCAACTGATGTGCCCATAGCATTAGCAACATCGTTTGCACCAATGCCCCACGCCATAAAAAAACCAACAACGCCGGCAAGAATGACCAACATTGGGCCATGTGTTAATAAAATATCCATGACTTACCCTTACTTTCTAGCCAGTAAAATTTCTAATCGAGCACCAACA
>Ga0209395_1006631_pt1 | contig 12435 bp, 15 predicted proteins | sample GOMGulsemesocosm_3_FD_184635 | JGI IMG/M metagenome (GOLD analysis project Ga0209395, IMG submission 184635) | Methane-oxidizing microbial communities from mesocosms in the Gulf of Mexico - GOM9D Gulf of Mexico (SPAdes) (version 2) | ecosystem: Environmental > Aquatic > Marine > Cold seeps... | reverse complement strand
ATACTTCACGCCGCTTTAAGTTGAAGCTTCAATTTAAAGTAAAAAGAAATGGCCCCTTAGCTCAGTTGGTTAGAGCATTCGACTCATAATCGACAGGTCCCCTGTTCAAGTCAGGGAGGGGCCACCACTTTTCTCTTACAAATCAATCAAATACCTCAAACCCACCGACTTTATGTATTCGGGTCCTTTTTTTGCGTGCAATTCAGAGATTTCAAACTTTTTTGTGGCCGCATTTCTGAAAATGCTGAATTTTTGTAAAACTGTAAGCTGAGGTTGCTTCTCTATTCAAACAATCCCGCATCAAAGTCAACAATATCAAGATCAAATGTTTTTCTGTCAATTATTGCCACCTTAACTTTATCGGTTAATCCAAGCGAATGAATGACAGCCATAATTGTGTTTAGCTTTTCCTTTGCCATCTTCTGGCCTAGTACAATAGATTTGATAGAAGATGGGTCATAATAAACCTTGTTAGTATCAGCAATTATTCTAAGTTCCTGTTCGTATTCCCACTCAGGACTTTTGGTTAATACAACACTTACTACACCTGAATCAGCTTTACCTTTTAACCAATCCATCATTATTTTGTAATTATCAACCACTTTTAAGTTTCGATAACTAACAATCCCTCCTTGAGTATTAAAACTGTTATTGGAATCAAATGAATCACTAAGACTGTCTGTTTCGAATTCTAAGGCAAACCCACGTAAACCATTAGCGTAATGCGACCACATTAATTTGTTATTCAAAGCTGGTTTATCATGGTAGTCACGAATAAAACAACAACAAAACCGTTCTTTTTCTATTAAGTCTAGCGTTCGAATTGTTGCCTTCTTCAGTGCTGTTGCTATAAATTCCTTCTGGTGTTTGAAATGGTTGTTGAATTTAGCTAAGTCTGCCAAAACTTTTTCTGAAGCAGCCTCATTTGATAGACCATCGAAAATGTTAGATTCCATAAGGTAAATCATTGCTTCATCATTTGTTAATTCGCTACCACACCTAAATTTTATCTGTTCACGGTATAATCCTTCAAAGGGATCATTAAAGTCTTTAACTCCACTGAACCACAAGTAAGAACCTGCAAATGCATCTAGGTCGAAATCCCTATAGCCGAAAAACTTATAAATCCTCTCTGATGTCATTGTTTAATTCTTTATCGTCTGGGTCTAAAGCTCTAATACTACTTATATTTATAGATAAATCCCATTTTTATGCTCACTTTCATTTATCTGGTACTTACCAACATGTCTCCTTGGTGCCATTGCTGACATTAGTTTCAAATTTTTTACCATATATTTTGTAATGCATATTTGGGCGTAATAAATAAAAGCTTTCTTTGAAAATTATTTTTTGCACGCTTTCACCAAAGAAAATGAGATAAAAACACGCTTTCATCAAATGTGTATTAAAGGAAATCATTAAACACTTGATATACGGAGGATATAAAGGTAATTTCATTTCTATTATAAATAAGTCAGATAGTTAATAACCTGTAAGAATAAAGGTTTTTGCTCGTCTAATAAGTTGTTATGTTGCATAGAAAATTTTTATGTCTTTTGGGGTTAACAGTCGGCTTCTTTTTAGCTGGGTGTTACAGGGTATATTATCCTGCACATGGTTTAACTTATTTTACTTTGGCCAATGGCGGCAAAAGTGAAGTTTTGACTGTTCTTGATCGATATGCTGAATTACATGGGTTTGCTAAGACTCAAGATGGTGGCGAATATCATACTGAAGAAGCTGCCGCTATTGTGATCTCTGCCTCTTATAAAAGTCAAAAGGACTTTTCTTATTCAGTATCTAATATCTTAAACCACAAGTGCTTCTCTCTAGCTGCTTATGACTACAGCAAGGTCAATTCGGTTAGGGCTACTAAAATTGCAATGGAATTAAAAAAAGAATTCGCTGATGTTTTTGAGAATCAAATCACCTTTTTTGAAAAACAAGGGTGTACAAATGCAACATAAGCCACTCAAGCAGGACAAATAACAGTTGGCTTTGTTCGCTTCGCTCTCTATTATAGCCAACTATCATTTGCCTCTTAGTGGGGCTTAGGTGCTTATGGAACTGCTCACATTATTAATCATAGTCACGGTGTTCGTCTGTATCTTTACCTTAGAAGTAATTGCACCTGCTTCAAAGAATAGCTGTGACCGACGCTGGATGATCCTTTCATCAAGTATTAGTCTTTTCCAGTCTATAACAACCATTGCTGCCGGGCTTATCTTCGTGGAAACCTTTAGAGGAATTTCTTTTTTAGAATTTCATGATTTTCATTTTATGGCCCAAGGTTTGATTGGATTTATTTTTACTAGTTTTGTTGCTTATTGGTGGCACAGAGCTATGCATAAATACGACTTCTTATGGCGTACTTTTCACCAATTACATCACAGCCCTAGAAGAATAGAAGCGTTAACGTCATTTTTTATGCACCCCTTTGACGGTATTGCAGCTACGCTACTTAACGCAATTTGTTGTTATTTAATCTTAGGGCTCGATGCAATAGGTACAGGTGTAAGTCTTATTTTTGCAGCTTTATATAATATGTTTATTCATGCAGATCTAAAAACGCCATACTGGTTAGGCTACATTTTGCAAAGACCTGAAATGCATAGAGTGCATCATAAGTATTTACACCATGCACAAAATTATGGCTTAGCTTTTTGGGATCTATTGTTCGGAACTTTCAATAACCCTAAAGAATATGTTCAAAAAGTTGGTTTTGATGAAAATAGAGAAGCACGCATATATGATATGCTTAAAACAAAAGATGTATACAAGGTGTAAAAGCACTTAACAAGGATGATTATGATTCAGCGATTACTAATATTATTTGCAATGGCACTTTCTCTAGAAGCATTTGCGACGGCACAACAATCAGATACGATTATTTTGAATAACGTAGAATTACCCTTAAATACAAACCCTCTAGAAAGTCATATTAAGTCCATCGGATGGAAACCTCCTGAAGAAGCATCTATTTGGTCATCAAATTGGAGAGGCTACATAGCTAAGTGGGAAATAGTTGCAGGAAAATTACAACTTAAAGATGCATCGATAGAGTTAAAAGGTAAATCAATAAAAAACAGAAAGCGTAAGAGCATTATTGATGTTTTTTTTCCTAATAAAGGGAGTGTAATAGCTACTTGGTATACGGGCGCTTTAATTGTACCAGATGGAGAAATGACAAATTATGTTCATATGGGGTATGGCTCATCCTACGAAAGCTATCAAGTCCTGCGTATAAAAGAAGGTGTAGTAATTGAGCATTTATCTTTTTCAAATGAACAATTTGAAAATTATAAACATCGAAAGTTTCAGAGTTTTAAAGAAACTAAAAAGTTTCAAGAAGAACTTGAAAACTTGATGAGCGGTGAATACAACTGGGCGGAAGATGATGCTTTAGATTTTATGCAAAATTACCATGCTGAGTATTACCTTTCATTGTAAAGGCAAGCCTAACAAGTCGTTTAAAGGACAAAAACAGTTGGCTATTTGCTCCTTCGTCGCTTATTTTAACCAACTAAATTTCGCCTCTTAGGGGGACGTTAGCCGTATTAAAAGGTTTGGAGTAAACTTGAATATTGAGGAAAACAAAAGCGCTTTAGATAAGCCTATATTTGCATGGTCTATAACAGTTTTAATTATATATTCGGTTATATGCTACTCCATTGAAACATTACCGAATTTAAGTGCAGCAACAGTAATTTTTTTGTATTACTCTGAAATTTTTATTGTCTCACTATTCACAATCGAATATTTGTATCGTATATACTCAACGCAAGATAGGCTGAAATTTATTTTTAGCTTTTATGGCTTAATTGATTTGCTAGCAATCCTCCCGTTCTATTTAGCAACAGCTATTGATCTGCGAACACTTAGGTTAATGCGTTTATTGCGCCTTGCTAGGCTTTTAAAACTTGCGCGCTATAACAAAGCTATACATCGCTTTAGTAAAGCAATTTCCCTAGCAAAAGAAGAATTAATTATATTCACACTAGCAAGTTTTGTTATGCTGTATCTTGCTGCCGTAGGTATTTATCACTTCGAGCATACAGCGCAACCAGAAGTATTTCGTTCTATATTCGACTCTTTATGGTGGGCAGTGGCTACTTTAACAACTGTTGGCTACGGTGATATATATCCAATAACTATTGGAGGACGTGTTTTCACCTTTGCTATTTTAATGGTTGGGCTTGGTTTAGTAGCCGTACCAACAGGTATAGTTGCTTCTGCTCTATCAGAGATTCGGAGTAAGCAGTAAGCAACGGATAACGTGGCGTTATAAGCCTAGGAGAATTATGAGCACTCGGTACATGGACGAAGGTTACCCTCTTTTACATTGGGCAACAGAAATACAAGCTAAATGCCCAAAGTGTAAATCTGATGGCTTAGTTAAAGGAAATCCATCTTGGAAGGATTGGCGAGCTACTTTCTTTTGCTGCAATTGCTCACATTCTTTAAAAACCGAGAAAGATGCTTGGCTTGGACCTATCCTAGGATCAGGAAAGCGCCCATGTGGAAAGTGCGGACATCAATCCGTACTTGTTGAAACTATTTTTGAAGATGCTTATAAAGTAAAATCCGAAACAGCAATATCTAAGTGTCCGCAGTGTAAAGCTGAAAATGATGTTCCTTTAACATTTACAAAAGCAGAACCTTTAGATCATGCTATTGATCCCTTTTTCGGTCTAGAGTTATCACTAAAAGAAGATACACGTCATGGTACAGTATGGGTTTATGGTTCAGCGCATTTAGAGCAATTAAAGCTTTATACCTCAGCTCAACTTAGAGAGGGCAACGGAACTAAATGGTCGTATTTCACCAGAATGCCTAAATGGTTAAAATCAGCAAAAAATAGAAGTTTAATTTTAAAGTCACTCTCAAAGTTAGAGAAAAGGCTAATAAGTTACTCAAACGGACGCTAAACAGTTGGCTAGCTTCGTTCCATGCAATTTTAGCCAACTATCATTTGCCTCTTAATGGGGCGTTATGTGTAATTGCTCATGAATCATAAGCTAAATTCAATTATCCTAGACTTCCAAGGTAAAGTGGAAAAGGCATGCTCTTTACTACGAGAGCATCTACAAACTAATGAACCTCATATATATAAACCTGATGTAGGTCAGTACGGCGTCCTTGGTGGGAAATATAAATATTTCTATCACGGTGCTGGGTGCAGGGTTCACCTAACAGAAAACGAAGTCATCGATTTTGACTTTGGTGTTAATGGGCGTATTGATGGCTTTGATCAATGGCGACTGAAAAGCTTTGTTGATGATCGCACGGATCAATATCCTGACATATCATCGGAAAATATTAAGGATTGGCTGGAAGATGCTGAGTCTCTAGGCGAAATTAATATGTCAGAAAAGGATTATTGTGGAAGCTTATACTTTTTTACATAGAAAAACACATAACAAAGCCATTAAAATTGGCCCACAGAAAGACGTGGGCGGACGGTATTTCATGCCGTCTCTTATGGCAGGCGTTATTGATAAAAAATCTAATCCGAAACAATTTTAGACCACCATCAACTAATGTCATGAAAGTGGCATTAGTGGCGGTTTCAGCAAATCAGGTTTTCAGCTTCCCCCCTCAGCCTCCTAAAAAACCACTCACCAAAACCCAAAGGAAACAATTAGGGTTAACTTAACAAGCTCCTCTCCAACGCCCTACCCCAACCACCTTTTCGGTTAAGTCGGTATCTTATATGGAAATCAATTAACCCATAAAGGAATACCAAATGAACATCACTATCATAAAGAAAACACAATGTGGAAAAGTATCAACGCCAGAGAAAGAAACCTTAACCTACAACATAGGTCATTGTGACGATGAATATTACTTCCGCGTAACCGACAACTTAGGCGGAGGCTTCTTCTCACATGAATGGATAAGCCTGAGTGATATAACTGAATGCTTGCCAGCAGATAGTAACTTCAACGCAACCGCCCTCACACCGTTATTCAAGTCAAAAAGTGCCAACAACGCAGGGTTCCTTGCAGCGGCACTTAAAGCAGAATCACTATTACTGCCCTTCAAAGAAACCAAACGACTACACACTTTAAGCGACCTATCAGCGTTCACTAAAACAATGCAAAAGCTCGTCAAAAGTAAAGTCAGTTTGCCCGATGAAATTGCTGAACGTGAGGCCTTGAAAGAAGCCAAACTCAAAGCGTTAACCGATAAGCTCGAAGCAAAAGCATAACCCCACCCAATAACAACTTCACATAACCCAAAGGGTCCCTTTAGCGAAATGCGTCATCATGCGTAGGCATAGTCGTGTCCGCTATTTGGGGCCTAGGAGTCCACTCACAATGAATATTTCAAAACAACGGTATGTCGCTTACTTTCGGGTAAGTACACAAAAGCAGGGTCGTTCAGGGCTTGGCCTTGATGCGCAGAAACAAGCAGTACGCGATTACCTTCAACAATTTGGCGGCACGTTAGTAGCTGAATTTATGGAGGTCGAAAGTGGTAAACGTCCTGATAGACCTGAATTCACGAAAGCGGCTGATTATGCAGAGCTGTCCAATGCGACATTACTGGTAGCTAAGTTAGATAGGTTGTCACGAGATTTACATTTCGTCACCAGTCTGCAAAAACGAGGCATCAAATTCAAACTATGTGACCTACCTGAAATAGATAATCTCACCATCCATATATTGGCTGCAATGGCCGAGCATGAAGCAAAGATGATATCGGTGAGAACTACACAGGCAATGCAAGAAGCAATAAAGCGAGGCGTAAAAATGGGCAATCCATTACTGGCCATACAGCGCAATCGTGACGTGAGTTCGGCAAACACTAAGCGAATAACTGAGCAGGCTCAATGGCAATCGAAGATAATCAAAGTCATTGAACACCTTGAGCAAACTGAAAACATCACTACATGTAAAACCATAGCGGACGAGTTGAACAATCGTGGCCTGCAAACAGCCCGAGGTGGAAGGTTTTCGGTGCCGATAGTCAGTCGTATAAGGCGGAATGCACATGCTTAGTCTCATGGTGGTTTCAGCAATATTACTATTGATAGGCCCAAAGAAAGCCCAACAAGCGGTCGTCGTAGCATTACTTCTGTATTGCTTTCCCAAACAAGCTGTATTGGCACTCGTTATAGCGGCTGTAGTTTATTACGGTTTCCATAAATTCAAATCTAAATAAGTCAGGAGATAACTATGATTATCCGTAAAATATCGGAGGTAGGATCTCGTCTGGAGAAAGCTGTAATGGTTGTTTCACAGGACGGCTTATCACCGCAAGAAATGTATGAATTATATGAGCAAGCGGCAATTCAAATACTTGATAGTGAGTTCGATGATTACTCTGAGGGTGAGTTAGAAAAGTATTTGATGGAGTATCTGGAAAGGAAGCGTGGTGAGTTTGGCGTTGATTTCGACTAGCCACCAGAAAACCGACGACTCGACGGACGGTGACAAAGCCATGAGGTACATGAAAAACAGTCAAGTCGTCGGGTTCGTCGAGTCAGTGGCCAAAAAGTTTTGAGAGAAAACTAGAAACTAGAAATTAAGGCCATATCTAAAGTTAATTAATTTTCATAATAGATATATTAGGACCCTTAATGAACTTTATATATGGCCCCTTTAAAAACAAAATAAATAACTAAACCTTAATACACATTAGAGAGCTTTTAATATTAATCAATAATTTAAAGAATATTTATTAGTAAAATCACTACACAATAATTTAGACTAAGATTCAAGCACACAATAACACCGAAAAGTTTAGCCGAAATTTACCGACGAACCCGACGACTTGACGAGTTTCCATCTGTACCAAGGACTGAGGAGAAATTGCTAATTCGTCGATTATGATTTTTTAGTCAGGTCATCAAGCCTGCGGCAAGAAGCAAAAACTATTTTCAAAGACACCACAAGGTATAGTCATGACAGAAGAGAATTTACTTCTAAAACACATAAAGCCTGACGAGATTCAAAAGGCTATTTTATACAAGCGTGGATTACCCGCAAAAATGGCAGTGCTGAAAGCATTCGGTTGTGACATTAGGTTGGTTCAAGAAATATCTCAATTGGCTTTCTATTGTCGCGAACCAGTAAAGTACTTTGAAGTGTTGAAAGAAGACGAAGAAGATCCTAGGTCTGAATTTAAAGAAAATAACCCAAAAACACTTTCACAACATAAAGTGATCCTTGAACACAGAGAATTACTGCAGCATTTAACAAAAAAATTATTGAGTGAAGTTGATTCTGTTAGATACAAAAATAGTAATTTATTAGAAATCCATGATGAGTGTGAAGACATCGATGCAGATGAAATCTACATTTCATATGAAAGTTTGTACCACTGGTTTTTAACTTATTCTATCAATGTTACGGATTGGGAGAATTTAGCATCCTTTCAAAAGCAAAAACTTGGCGAGATAAATGTAGGAAAAAAGAAACGGAATACGCCAAAGGCAGAAAATACGCAGACAGCCATTCTTGCTATAACAATATTAACGCTCGCAGAAAGTAAACGTAATTTTAAAAAGAGTAATTCTGCGCCAAATGTCGACGCCCTCACTGCTGAAATACATAAAAATTCTAAGAAGGCTTTCAGTAAAGGTACAATAAAACGCTATATTGACTCTGCATTTGAATACTACTCAGAACATTGTTAAATCAATAACAAAAAGAAATATATTTCAACTTTACTAATAACCTACCCAATGCTTTTCACCACTAAAACAACAATATAAAAACCTTTCACCACATGCTTAAATTAGAAATTAATATTTTCAATTTAAGCGAACCTCTCGTATAAAATTTTAGTATTTACCCTAAGCCGACACACCTGATGTTCAACAACCTTGTTGACCACAACTCCTGTTAGCTAAGAGGAATATTATGTCAAAAAAATCATATCTAGAACTTATAAAAGAAAATTTTAGTTTCAGTGTAGATCAAGAAGAGAATGTCTACGTTAGCGATAATAGTAAAGGGAATACTAGGATCATGCCTCACGGGAGTCGCGTTAGTGATGGTCTTCTTCGTAAATTTTTAAGAGCGGAAGATTTTAAGCTTTCAAAAGACATGTTTAAAGAGCTGAAAGCAGATATTGAATCTGAAGCCCTCTTTTCAAGTAAATTAATCAACCCACGAGTTAGAGTCGCTTCTGACGGCGACAAAGTAATTCTAGACTTAGGTGATCCTGACTGTAGCAGAGTTGTTTTTCATGAAGGCCTTTATTCAATAGTTAAAAAGGGCATCACTGTTCCTTTCATTAGCTCTTCTACAACAAAGGCTTATTGTTTACCGGATAATTTGGCAATCATTGACTTTTTCCCCGACTTGTTCAATTTATCAGACGAACATTCATTGTTATTGCTCGCATGGATAACATATCTACTGAGCCATCCGAAAAGTGAATACGTCACTTACCCTATACTTGTTCTACAAGCAGGCCAAGGTGCAGGGAAATCGTTTGCAAGTAAGATCATTAGAGAACTGGTAGATCCTCGCACGGTTGGTATTCAAAGAATGCCGACGTCAATTGAAGATTTAGCTGTTATGGCAGCATCATCACATTTATTAGTTTTTGATAACGTCAGAGGTTTTACACAGAATATGGCAGACAACCTCTGTCAAACATCAACCGGAGGAACGCGTACGGTTCGTCGCCTTTACAGTAATAATGAAGAAATGGTATTCAATTTACATGTTCCAGTAATTTTGAATGGTATACATGCATTTATCAACCAAAGTGATTTAGCTGAACGATGTCTGAGTTTAAGTCTCCCGCCCATAGCTCGCGAAGATAGAAAAACAGAAAAAGAGCTCGAAAATTCATTTAAAAAAGCATTACCAAGACTGATGGCTGGCTTGTTTACTTTGACCGCTAAAGCGCTTAGTAAATTACCAATAGCTCAAGTCACATCTCCTGAAAGAATGATGGATTTTTGTACGTGGTTGGCTGCTATTGAATTAGCACTGCCTGAGTGTAAGACGCGCACATACGCAAACATTGAAGTGGGAAGCATTCAAAAATCTTATTCAGATAATCTCAAAAAAGCTACTTTTGACAACTTATACGAGAATGAACTAGGTGCCGCTGTTTTAGATTACATGCAAGGCCAAGCTGAATGGTCTGGTTCACCCACTAAGTTATTTGACACTCTTAGTGAATATTCCTCTCATGAGAAAACAGGTTCACGTCATTGGCCACAGACCGCTATCTCTATGTCGAAAAAGTTAAAACCTTTAGTTACTGCACTAGCCTCTCAAGGAATTTTTATTGAGTTTACTCGTGGTTCAACGCGAAAAATCACAATTAGAAACGAAAACCAATTTTAACATTAAATACCTCTGAATAATTCGACGTACCGACAGGTTGACGGTTACGTCGGGTATGTTACCCAAATTCTATTTCAGTAATTTTTTGCTGATTTATTTTAACTAAAATTAAGGAATACCACATGAATAATAAACTAAACAACGAAGAATTTGACAGCGCAGTTGAGTCTCTCGAAGGCTATGAGTTTACCCCTAACCTAAAAGGTTACATAGTAGATGAAGCTGTTCACGAAGCTATGATTACAGTCATCACTTTACCACTCAAAGTTAGATTTACCATAGAAGATGTTCTTTCTAAAAGGACAGTTCAATATCTTGAGGAAAAAGATCTGTTAATGGCTTTTGAATGTCATCTCATCGATGTACGTTTTGAAAATAATGGGTGTGAAACTGCTATTTGGGTTGGTCCAGAAGGTTTTTTACTTTCTCATGTCAAGTTTAGTTAATTACTTCACCCTATGACTAATAACTAGTCATTCTCATCGATGTTTAATCTAGGCGATTCAGTGAATCATCAGGGTAATGTCATTTAACTCTATAACAACTTTATCTCTACTGGTAACTCTAGATAAATTGTTATGAAGTGTCTTTGGAATTTAAATCAGGAAGCTGAAAATGAAAACATTTCTTTCGAACAACCAACTAATTGACAATATTTTAAAGCCCGTTGTCACTGAATACTTGAAACATTGCAAGTCGAATAAAGCCGTCACATTGAAAGACATTTATGGCCTAAATTTTTGGTTGAAACTTTCCCTTTTAGAAAGACGACGCTTCGGTTTTCGCTTTTGGTCAACCCGTAAAACATTAGGTTTCAAGAAAACTGGCGAAAAACGCGGCAAAGCAAATTTATATATTCGTATCAACTAAGGAGTAGTTTATGCCAATCGTAAAACTAGATAACCGCTTTATCAAGACAGGTTTAATTTGTCCTGATGATAAACGTCGCATTGAATACTGTTGCAACGAAACCAAAGGCCTGTTTATTGAAGTCAGGAAAACTCAACAAGGTGTCGGCACATATTACTTGCGTTACAAGGATTTTCATAAAAAAACCTGCACCATTAAAATAGGTTCAACCACTGATATCAAGTTGTCCGAGGCCCGTGATAGAGCAAAACAATTACGCGCTGATGTCAGTTTAGGCTCTGATCCAAAGGCTGAAACGTTGAAACGTAAGCAGGTTCCTACCTTGTCTGTCTTCATGGCTGATAATTATATGCCTTATGTAAAGCAACACAAACGTACTTGGGGTAATGATGAACAGATGTTTGATAAGCATATAAACGCTGCGTTTGGTCATTTACGCTTGAATGAAATCAAACGGTTAGATGTAGAGAGTTTTCATCTAAAGTTACGTCAAAGTAATTTGTCAGCAGCTACTTGTGACCATTATGCAAAGCTCATTAGAAGAGTCCTGAACCTTGCCGTAGATTGGAACATTATTGACTCAAATCCTTTGGCTCGGCTTAAACTGTTCAACGAAGATAATCAGCTAGAGCGTTATTTGAGTGATGACGAATTGTCGCGTTTACTTCATGTGCTTAAGCATGATGAAAATAGGATGGTAAGCAATATCATTCTGTTCTTACTGTCTACTGGTGCTCGTCTAGGTGAAGCGTTAACGGCTACTTGGGAAAATATTGATATCGAGCATAAGACTTGGCGTGTGACTGCTTCGGTTTCTAAGTCAAAACGCATGCGTGCTATACCATTAAATAGTATAGCAATATCGGTTTTGGAAGCCGTCGATACTCGCGGTCAATTCGAGCATGTGTTCATTAACACTAAAACGGGTAATCCTTACAAGTGCATAAAGAAAACTTGGTCAAGAATACGTGATGAAGTTGGTCTAGTTAAGTTTCGGTTGCATGATTTACGTCATAACTACGCTTCTATGTTGGTAAATAGTGGACGTTCATTATATGAAGTTCAGCATATACTTGGTCATTCAGATCCTAAGGTGACGATGCGTTATGCACACTTAAATACAGAAACATTGCACGACGCCGTTGATGCCGCTTCTGACCGACTTACTGCAGCTTCGAAAGTTACGGAAATTGCACCCGAGCCACCTCAAACGGTGCTCAGACTGGTCGCCTCGGGCAAAAATTGAGGT
>Ga0209395_1006629_pt1 | contig 12439 bp, 13 predicted proteins | sample GOMGulsemesocosm_3_FD_184635 | JGI IMG/M metagenome (GOLD analysis project Ga0209395, IMG submission 184635) | Methane-oxidizing microbial communities from mesocosms in the Gulf of Mexico - GOM9D Gulf of Mexico (SPAdes) (version 2) | ecosystem: Environmental > Aquatic > Marine > Cold seeps... | reverse complement strand
CGCGAATAGAGAAATCTACATCCAGCTTTAATAAACCCATTATTCGCATCAATGGCTTGTACCGACATGGTTACCTCATCAGCCCCGCCTTAGTCGAGCAAACAATCAAGCAGCATGTATTGGAGAAATGCCCATGAAGATCAGCATAAATGGTATTGCCTATGAGATCGCAGAAGGGTCTTCAATAATGCAAGCATTGATCCTTTCATCTCCAAATAGCGTCACTCAAATTGAGCTAAAAGGCTTTGTGATCGCACTGAATAAAACCTTCGTTTCTCGTAGCCAATATCCACTGACAAAACTTCAAGATAATGATGCCATTGAGCTATTATCCCCCATGGCAGGAGGCTAGAGATGCCAACAGACTGGATAAATACTGATACTGAAAGTACTGACACCAAAAGTACTGATACCGAAACTAATGATTCATTGAAACTCTACGATCAAACATTCAACTCGCGCTTATTAGTCGGTACTGCCCTGTATCCATCACCCGATATAATGGCCCAAGCGATAAAAGCCTCAGGCAGCGACATGGTGACCTTATCTTTACGTCGCCAAGACCCCAGCAATAATCAAGGGCAAGCTATCTGGCAGCACATACAGCAAAGTGACTGCGCTCTATTGCCAAATACTGCTGGCTGCCACAGCGCCCAAGAAGCAGTCACCTTGGCAGAAATGAGCCGAGAGATGTTCAATACCGATTTTATCAAACTTGAAGTTATTGGTGACGATTACAATCTTCAGCCTGATCCCTTTGAGACAGTAAAGGCAGCTGAAATTCTGATAAATAAGGGCTTTAAGGTTTTGCCTTATTGCACTGACGACCTAGTATTATGTCAACGTTTATTAGAGATAGGCTGCCAAGTTCTAATGCCTTGGGGCTCTCCTATCGGTACAGGAAAAGGGTTGATGAATCCGTATAATTTACAAGCGATACGTCAGCGTTTTCCAACCACCAGCCTGATTATAGACGCAGGAATCGGCAAACCCTCACAAGCGATGGCGGCAATGGAAATGGGCTATGATGGTATTTTATTAAATACAGCGATCGCCAAAGCCCATGACCCAATAACAATGGCCCAAGCATTTGCTCAAGCAGTCAATGGTGGCCGCCAAGCCTATTTAGCGGGCCTCATGGAGAGTCGCCAAACAGCGAGCCCCTCAACCCCAGTATTAGGAACTCCATTTTGGCAGCAAAGTTAACCCCGACAAAATCCGCCGCGTTTTCTTCAAGACCGGTAGTCTGGTCCATTGCCGCTTCCGATTCGGGCGGTGGCGCAGGAATTCAAGCGGACCTTAATACCCTGCATAGTCTTGACTGCCACGGCTGCACTATCATTACTGCCATAACTGCACAGAACAGTATCGCCGTCGAAAAAATCCACCCAATTTCAGCGGTTGATCTTGCAGCGCAATGGCAAGCCTTAGAAAAAGATTTGCCCCCTAAAGCGATTAAAATTGGATTATTACCGGAGCCTAGTACCCTGCGCTGGTTAGCCCGCCACCTAACTGAATTAAGATCAGAGCATGATTTTTTCTGCGTTTGGGATCCCGTACTTAAAGCCAGCACAGGGGCCCGCTTTCTCGATGCTTTTGACCGTGGTGAAATCGACCCATTATTGCGCAGCATCGATTTAATCACCCCCAACTTAGTCGAAGCAGAAATGCTGACCAAGATTAAAATACAATCCTTTGCCGATATCGAACTGGCTGCAAAGCAGTTAATCGAACGCGGGGCGAAAAATGTTCTGATCAAAGGCGGGCATAGCTTTTCCGGAAGCGAAAACGCAGTCTGCCGTGATTATTTCACCTCAAATACCACAAGCTTTTGGCTAAGTCACCCACGCCAACAGCAACCGAATAATCATGGTACGGGCTGTACACTAGCCTCAGCCATCGCTGGCTTCATTGCTCATGAGAATAGCCTTAGTGATAGCATCGTCTTGGGCAATCGTTACATCCAACAAAGCCTGCGCTTAGCCGCAAGCCAAGGCCAAGGCGCAGGCCCCGTTTGGCAAGCGCCCTTAGAGCATAAAGCCAGTGATTTAGCCGTACTTAATAAATCACTCTGCACATTTTCAGAACTAACTATAGATGGAAGCGAGGGCTTTAAGGCTTGTGAAGACTTAGGCCTATACGCCATCGTCGATAACCTCAGCGACTTAGAGCGCTTGCTTCGGCAAGGTATTGATACCTTACAGTGGCGTGATAAAGATAAAATAGGTAACCATCAAACCATACTGCAACAAGCGATTCAGCTATGTGAAAAAAACAATACCCGGCTTTTTATAAACGATGACTGGCAGCTTGCCCTTGAGTTTAATGCTTACGGCATTCATTTAGGCCAAGAAGATCTTGAACTCATCCAAGTACAAGACCTTACGCGTATGCAAAAACAAGGATTACGTTTAGGGATCAGCTGCCATAATGAAACAGAATTGGCCTACGCCCACAGCCTACAACCCAGCTACCTTGCCTTTGGTCCTGTTTTTAGCCCTATTTCTAAAATTGTTAATCATAAAACTCTCGGTTTGGAGAAGCTTAGTCAATGGCAATCCAGCTATGGTGCGCTCTACCCGACGACTTGCATTGGTGGTATTGACCAAACCAACCTAGCCGAAGTTATCAAAACGGGGATGACATCTGTCGCGACCATCTCTGCGTTAGCCAATGGCGCTGACAGTAAGTCCTTCATTGAAAATTTCAGCCAACTCATTACCCAAGCATAACAAATCAATATCTTAAACTCGCTTTATCTTCAGAATTTGACGCTATGGCGAGAATTAATCTGGCAAGCCATGCCAGGTTATGGAAGTATGTGCGCCATATTCACAGAGCTTTCAGAAGAAAACATCATGTCAGAAGCACGCGTATTACTCGAAATTAAAAACAAAATTGCTTACGTTAGTCTTAATCGTCCCGAAAAACATAACGGTTTAGACATGGGTATGTTCAAAGAGATGATCGCTACCGCGAAAAAAATCCGTAAAGATCGCACCCTGCGTGCGGTGATTATGCATGGCAACGGCCCGTCTTTTTGTGCGGGTCTAGATTTTAGTGCACTGAGCAAAGATCCAATGATGATCCCTAAGGTATTTTTGAAAATGCCTTGGAGTAAAATGAATATCGCACAAGAAATCGCACACATTTGGCGAGACCTTCCTATCCCTGTGATATCTGCAATTCATGGCAACTGCTTTGGCGGTGGCATGCAGATTATCTTAGCAACGGATTACCGCATCGCGACCCCAGATAGCAAAATGTCGATCTTAGAAATGAAGTGGGGTCTAATTCCAGACATGAGCGGCATGGTGACACTATCACGCTTAACCCGTATTGATATTGCACAAGAACTGACCATGACAGGTCGTTTCTTCTCAGGTATAGAAGGTGCTGAATACGGCCTTATCAGCAAGGTCAGTGATGATCCTCTCGCAGCCGCAGAAGAACTCGCCAACGAAATCGCCAGCAAGTCTCCGGATGCGATCGCTGCAACTAAGTATTTATTTAAGAAAACCTGGAAAAAAGATACTTGGGGCGCATTATTATGGGAGCGCTGGGTACAAGCCCGTTTATTAGGGCGTAAAAATCAGCGCATCGCCATGAAGAATGGTATGGCCAAAGATGGCAAGGTCAAGCCTTTCCTAGATCGTACTTCGTTTAAATAATCACCAGAGCTAATCAGTTTGTTTTAAGCTGCTGATTAGCGACTTTATCCAAGCCCGAGTAAGCCAATAATCTAACCCCAGCTTGCTCGCGCCATAAAAGATTACCGAGTAATATTATCTTTATTCATCTAATAATCTGAAGCCCATAATCAGACTATTCTGCAAGCAGTCGCCTAATAGATCAGCAACAGACTCATCAAACTCAAGCTGCGCTATTTCAGCAAAACTTTTCTTATTCAGTAGCGCACACAAAAACACATATTGATCGTCACTGATCGACTCGATCGACATTTCATAGTCAGCACCACGTTTTATTAAAAGATTAACCGCACCATCATCTAAGCTTATATTTTGTGATTCTTCAGCAGCATGAGAGGCATGATTAACTTGCCAAATCTTGTCTACTGGATAAGCTGACCACATCATTCCAACTGAAGGCTCTAGAATAAATTGAATCGCCCCCTGTCGCTCTACGCCTACTAACCCTAGTTCCGTAATGCTCTGATAAGTACCGGGGGTATGTTCAGCCTCAACGGCGTTAAATGCCTTATGCCATAACCATTCAAGCCGCGCGGTATCCGGCAGGTATACCAACGCCCGAGCAGAAGAATTATTAACAATAAAATCCGCCAGATAATCCCCTAAGAATTCACCATAACCACCGATGTCGGGGGACGATGATGGATACTGCCGCAAATAACCTGCGACCATTTGCGTGAAGTAGTGTTCGCCCACCAGCTTTTCACAAACCGGATAGATCCCCATCAACGCGGTGGTTATGCCACCTAGAATACTGCCACGATAAATATCGAGCCGCGCCGCGGGTGAAAGGCTGTCGGTGCCCGCAACATCAATACATGCGCGCTCAACATTCTCAGTCTTGGGATTAAAAATCCCCTGATAAAAATTTTGCTGCCAAGTCTTTAAATCATCCAAATCTTCGTTCTTTTTCATGATCCCAACGACCCCGCTACCAGCGCGCTCATTTTGTCTTCGGCTTTTAAAGCTTCCGCCCGTAAGGTCGAGAAATCAGGGACATCGGTATCCCATTCAATTAACGTTGGCACCGCGCCAAAACGCTTTAACGCCGCACAATATAAATCCCAAACCGGTGGTTTAACTTGATAACCATGAGTATCAAATAAATACCCTGGCATCTCCTCATAACCGGCCAAATGAATTTCTTTTACTTTATCGACGGGAATATTGGCTAAATAGGCATAGGGATCAAAACCATGGTTCTGAGCACTGACGTAAATATTATTAATATCTAATAACAACTCACAATCCGTGGCTTGGCTAATGCCTTTAATAAATTCATCCTCACTCATATCCGTTGAATGAAAAGTTAAATATGAAGATGGATTTTCAATAAGAATTTTTCGCCCTAAAAATTCTTGCACCTGATGAATACGCTCGATCAAGTGTTGTTGTGTCTGTTGGGTATAAGGTAACGGCAAAAGATCGTGGGTATATTGGCCATCAATAGAGACCCAAGCGATATGATCGGAAACATAAGTGGGTTGCAGACAATCGGCTAATTTTTTTAACCGCTGCAGATAGTCTGTATTGAGCGGATCAGCACTGCCCAAAGACATGCCGACACCATGTAAGGTAATAGGATAATCTTGGCGAATTAACTCTGCACGTTGTATGGGTAATCCACCATCGGCCATATAGTTATCACTTAATAACTCAAACCAAGGGACATCGGGCTTAGTTTCAAAAATTTCTTGATAGTGACAAGAACGTAAGCCTAATCCTGCGCCTTTGATTGATTGAGCAGAAAACTTACCCGTCGTCATAACGATCCTTTAAGGTCACTCATTTTATATAAGAGAGCACGGTTTCGTGCTCTCTTATTTTATTCTCAACACACTAAAGCTACTTTGCGCCTTTAATGCTACCACCAACGATCTTACTACAAGTACCTTCTGGAATATAAACCCACTCATCTGCAAGGCCATCAGCAGAAGCTTGACCCGCACAACCATGCTTACTGGTACCACAGTCATTCATTCCGGCTTTCACTATGCCCTGACACTTCTCAAAACCTGGCTTAGCCGCTAAAGCTGCAGGGGTAACGGCAGATAGACCTAACGCTAGGGCACCGGCAATAGCACCACTCATGATCGTTTTAGTATCTTTTGATTTAATCGCTTTCATTTTTGACTCCGTGTGTTTTAAGTTATAGCTTTTTAAGACATTTTTAACTATCCATTTGAGATTAGTTAATATCTACAAAGATGACAGATCATTACAACCAGAACTTGGGCATAAAGCATGGGGAAAAGTTCATTAAAAATTTAAATTAGCGATAACAGACTTAACCCCCTCGCCCTGTAACAATAAAGCTGACGACAAAGAGGACATTTCACAGCCACCAATAGACCCCATTTTATGGCACACTGTAATCACCAAGGATTAATGATTAGGTAGTGATGAATACTCAAGCGACGAACACTTCGAGCGATGAACAATGGCACTTGCAATCGGATCAGCAATTTACTCTTGGCCAGACCTCTCATAAGGGAGCCAAGGCTCAAAACGAAGACGCTATTGGCATCCGTATTCCAGAAGGGATTATTCAAAGCCATAAAGGCTCAGTTGCCATCATTGCCGATGGTGTCAGCGCCGCTGAAGCAGGAAAAGAAGCCAGCGAAACTTGCGTACGTAATTTCCTCACCGATTATTACTCTACCCCCGATACCTGGAGCGTGAAACAAAGCACGACGAAGGTACTAACCGCGTTAAATCGCTGGTTATATAGCCAAGGCCAGCGCTTTAGCGATGCCCAAAAAGGCTATATCAGCACCCTAAGCTGCATCGTCTTTAAATCCAATACCGCCCACATATTCCACGTTGGTGATAGCCGAATTTATCGACTGCGCGATGGTGATTTCGAACAATTAACCCGTGACCATACGACCGCCGTCAGTTCAACTCAAACCTATCTTGCTCGCGCAATGGGGTTAGATGTAAAACTGGATGTCGATTATCGCAGTACCGATATCGAAAAAGGAGACATCTTCTTTTTGTCGACCGACGGTATCCACGACTTCATTCCTCAGCAAGAACTGCGCAATCTGCTGCGGCCATTAACTCAATTAAAAACCGATGACTTTGAGCAGCAATGTCAGCAAATCGTTAACCTGGCCTTACAGCATAAGAGCAACGACAACCTCAGCTGTCAGATTATTCGCATCGACAAGCTGCCTACCCAAGACCTCAACGACGTACATCAAAAACTTACTGACTTACCTTTCCCACCCAACCTTGACCTTGGCATGTCGATCGATGGTTTACGCATAGAAAAAGAACTACATGCCAGTAATCGCAGCCAGCTGTATAAAGTGACGGACGTTGAAACCGGTGAAGCTTTTTGCATGAAAACCCCATCGGTTAATTACAATGACGATGCGGCCTATATCGAACGTTTTATTTTAGAAAGCTGGATCGGTAATCGCATCAATAACCCTCACGTTTTGAAAGTTGCTGGTTTTAACCGACCTAAAAATTACCTGTATTATTTAACCGAATACATTGAAGGCATTACCTTAGAACAATGGATTAAGGAAAATCCTAATCCCCCAGTGCAAAATGTCATTGTCATTGTTCAACAGGTAATGAAAGGCCTGCGCGCATTTCATCGCCGTGAAACCATTCACCAAGATTTAAAACCCGGCAATATCATGCTGGATAAAAATGGCGAAGCTAAAATTATTGATTTTGGTTCTTGTCACGTCAAAGCCATTGCCGAGATCGCGACGCCTTTAGAGCGTGATGGCATTCTAGGCACAGCCACTTATGCTGCGCCCGAAGCGGTATTAGAAGGTCAGAGTTTGCAGCAAAGTGATATTTTCTCTATTGCCGTTATCTTATTTGAGATGCTCACCAACAAATTGCCGTTTGCCGGTAAATTACAAGAATGTCGCACTAAGAGCGCCTACTTAAAAACACGCTATACCCCAAGCTATGAACTCAATCCACTGGTGCCCGTCTGGCTAGATGGTACGATTAAAAAAGGTTTACGCTTCGAGCCGAATGGCCGTCATGGGGATGTATCTGAGTTTTTATATGAAATAGAACACCCCAATCCGAAATATAAAAAGACCTACAATACGGCCTTATTAAATTCGCACCCCAGCCGTCCGTGGCAGTTTTTATCGGGGGTTCTATTTGCTTCGCTCTGCGTCTCTGTTTATTTCAACATCAACCCTTAGCGAGCATGACTTAAGAAGGACTATTCTGCACCTTCTATTCAGCTACAAGGGTCTGGCACAGGCTGAAGGCCTTACCATCACCACGATCTAGCTGTTTAGCCAACTTAGGCAGCAGCTGGTCGAGCTTTTTCTTCAAAGTCCAAGGTGGGTTAATGACCAACAAGCCTGCCGAGGTCATTCCCATTTCACGAGTATCCTCTGCTAAACCTAATTCGTACTGGTCTATATTTTTGATACCCGCCGATTTTAGTTTGCGCCACATGCCATCAATGCGCTGACGCTCAACCACGGGATACCAGATAGCATACGTTCCCGTATTGAACTTTTTGTGGGCAGTAATAACGGCATCGATAACATCGTAATAATCACCTTTTATTTCATAAGAAGGATCAATCAAAACCAAAGCACGACGACTCACCGGGGGTACTAGGGCCAACAAGCCCTTTAAACCATCTTCTTGCTTGATACGAATCTTACGGGCTGTCGCTTTGGACTCAGTCGCCATGGATTCAGACAAGATACGGAAATCACTACTATGCAATTCGAATAACCAAGCCTTATCTTTTTTTCGCTCGGGACTGGTCACATAATGATGTGCAATTGCAGGAGATCCGGGATAGAAGGCTAAAGCTTTGTTTTTAGTATTGATGCCCTGCTGTTCGTTCAAGCTATCAATGACATTAAAATACCGAGCCAGCTCAGGAAAATCGATGCGCTTAAGCTTCGCAATGCCTTCTTTATATTCAGCTGTTTTATTCGCATTGGCAGAGCGTAAATCGTACAAACCCGCCCCCGAATGGGTATCGATGTAATCAAAAGGGCTTTCTTTCTTATTGAAATGCTCTAAGCATTCAACTAATACAATGTGTTTAAGCACATCAGCGAAATTACCCGCATGATAGGAGTGGCGATAGCTCAGCAAAATAGACTCGATCTTTTACAAGGGATTAGGATAGATAAGCAATTTTCATTGATTTAAGGCTTCGAAACAAGCTGCTTTTGGTATCGAACTAAAATCTCTGAAAAGTCAGCCAGCATAGCTGCCCTATTTTCTAGACTCTCGTGATACATTTGTGTGGTTAAATAATACGATTTCGGGGTCGACATGTAATCTTTGAGTATTGGCATTACCTGCTTCAGATGTTTTTCCTGCGCCCTTAAAACCTGTTCATATTCATGGCTAGAATCTATTTCTTGAAGTTTTTGCAACGCGATTTTATGCCTTAATAGAATCAACAAGGCATCACTATGGCTAGCGTTAGTATGATTAGAACTGCTTTCATGCTCATTACCAGCGCCATAGGTCCAAGAAGCATTCGCCATAAAGAACGCGGCATTGAGCCAAACCACTAATAAAACAAAATGCCGCTTCGCCATCAATTGCATTCACTCTTACATAGACATTTGAATCATTTCAGAAACTTCAAGTTTGCCATTAATACGAAGAAACGGACACTTCCTAGCCATTACTAAAGCAGCTTCCAGCGACTCTGCCTCAACCACCGAATAACCAGACATGGTCGTTGTACTACCCTGGGTAGTACTGCCATCAGGATTAAGCGTTACTGTGCCCTTTAATGGATTGGCAGGACTCACAACTGCTGAACCTAAATCCATCAGCCACTGTTTATATTCAGCAAAATGCTGCTTCCCTGCTTCCGGTGTTGTGGGTTGATCGCCACCTAAATATGTAATCATAAAATTAGCCATAACTTTCCCTTTATGCGGTATTTATTTTAAATAAACAATACGATAGATAGTTGTAAATACCAAGGGCTATCTTATTCAGTCAGCTCAAGAAGCACTAAGACTTCTAAACACAATAAGAATAAATACCACGAGTGAAATAATCGATGAGCAGAATACTTTTCCGACAAAATTTCCAGGTATTATTCTCATTAAAACATCCGTGTTTTAATGAGAATAATTAGGGCTGCATAAGTTAAGAACTCATGCCTTTTGGAATGCACCTCTGCCATAGAAAAACAGAGGCATTAATAGTAGAAGATAAAATAAGCTACCGAAGCCAGTTGATGAATCACCATCATCCGCAACGGGTAAAGGCTCATTATTACAAGGGTCTCCACAAATAGGAGCTTCAATTTCAGGCCACTCATCCATTTCACCATTGCCATCACGATCGCCGAATTCAAAAGAAGCCAAGGTCATAACAGGGGCTTCTTGATTATTACCAAAAGCCCACAACGTTAGCCCTTTGCGATTTAAAGGCTGATCAAAACCATCAAAGGTCACGCCATTGCAGTTTTCAACAGCATCAGCACATTGTAAGTCAATCAAATCAAAATTTTGTTCGCCACTTGGCTGAGGATTTCGACCAAACATATTCGAACGCAAGGCAAGATCTTTCGCCCAATACACATTGCTAATACTACTACTGCTAGCAGCACTAACAATTGCCCCCATAGAATAAATATGATTATCCGAAGCAGGCAAATGCATAAAACTGATAGCATTATTCAAAGTAATTGAATCCGCACGCCCCAAAATGCCTCCTCCAGAAGTATTTTGAAGCATCTCTGCTCCAGCATTAATTGAACCTGATACAAGCACATCATTGATAGTGATATCTTCAGCTTCACCAATAATACCGCCAACAGCCTGGTGGCCATTCAGCTGAGCCGCCACAACAACGGAATTCACTGAGTAATTATGCAAATAACCCACTAAAGCACCAATAAAATCATCTCCACGGACATCACCTTGCATAGCAATCTCACTGATCTTATTAGTTCCATCTCCGATCGCTTGCCCTGCCAATCCACCTAAGCGGTCTAAACCAGCAACCTCCACTTTAAGTAAAATATTATTTAAATCACTTTCATCAGCAATACCTACGAGGCCACCAATATGTGATGGCTCACATTTAGACTGACATTCTTCGCCAGCAGCCATTCCCGAAATGGTTAATTCGGCTTTAATATTCTCAAAACGAGTTTTCCAGCTATAGCCTATCAAACCGCCGCTTTCAGCACCGGTGATTAAATCACCCGTAATAGAAAAATCATGGAGGTAAGACAGCTCACTATAAGCAAATAAACCTAAATGAGGCTCTCCTGGACGACGCATTATTAAATTATGCAAAATATGGCCGTTACCATTAAATTCCGCTACCAGTTTAATATAGAAACCGCCAATAGGATCCCAGCCCTTACCGTCATTCCAAAACTCATCTTCTGAATCTAACTGACCATTACCATTTGTATCGAAATTGAGATCACTGACCAGCTCATATCCTTTACAGCCAGAATCAGGGCAACCATCACTAGAGCCATATAAGGTATTTCCTTTAAGCTCTTTAAAAGCGTAATCCCCTTGCCCAATGAGAGTGAAATTATTGCGAATATCATCCAAGTCCTGCAGGCTTTCAATCTCAATTAGACCATCATCATCGAGGTCATAATCAATTCTCTCGCCAGCTACAGCCGCAGGCATCACGATAACATTCGCCATCAAAGTAACCGCTGATACAGTCGTAGTCAGTACAGCCTTTAAACGTTGTAAATCCATTTGTTCTTTTACCTATCTAGATGTAAATGTAATAGATTATCAAATGACAGATATATTAATCCGATTTTAAGCCAGGTCAATACATGGTTCACTATTGTACAAAAATAGACCAGGCCTATTAGTTAAACATATAAATCAACAAGTGCTCTCTTCGATTTGATAAACACCTTATTCGCTCTCACGACTAGACAAGATATAATAACCAGCATTAACCATGCACATATCCTACAAGGCTATATTTTGAAACTTGGAACCCGACTGAAGCAAATAGAAACACTCGTTTCACCAGGTTACCAGCATATTTGGGACTGCTGCTGTGATCATGGTTTACTGGGAGCCAGCTTAATCGTAAAGCAGGCCGCACCTCATATTCATCTGGTCGATATCGTGCCCGAGCTAATCGAAACGCTCAGCATAAAATTCCAAACATTGTTTCCTGCAAAACCTAGTGATCAAACTGATGGTGAGAATTTTTGTCAGTGGCATAGCCATTGTCTCGATATCGCACTCTTACCGCTAAAAGATCATCAAGGTAAGCACCTCGTTATCATTGCAGGCATAGGTGGTGAGCTAATGACAGAACTGGTGGCCGAGATAATCAAAAATAATTCTGAGTTAGTCCTCGATTTTATTTTATGCCCCGTTCGCCAGATCACTACGTTAAGACAACAGCTAATCGAACTCGAAATGGAATTAAAAGAGGAAGTATTAATTAAAGAAAATAATCGTTTTTACGAGATATTATTCGTCTCCAGCGAAAAACCGGTAAAGCAACCCATAAGCTCGATCGGTGAAACTATTTGGCAAAGTAATAGCCCAGAAAAAAAACACATAGCGAAAGAATACCTACAACAAACAATCAGTCATTATCAACGTATGCAGCACGGATCGAATGACCCCAACCTTGAAAGGCTCATTCGATCGTACCAAAAAAAGTCCGATTTATTTCAATAAACTTCTTTAATCGCGCTTATATAAAGACTCTATCGTACTGCTCGCTAGCGTATTAGCCTTGAT
>Ga0209395_1006627_pt1 | contig 12441 bp, 10 predicted proteins | sample GOMGulsemesocosm_3_FD_184635 | JGI IMG/M metagenome (GOLD analysis project Ga0209395, IMG submission 184635) | Methane-oxidizing microbial communities from mesocosms in the Gulf of Mexico - GOM9D Gulf of Mexico (SPAdes) (version 2) | ecosystem: Environmental > Aquatic > Marine > Cold seeps... | reverse complement strand
AATATCAACTTTGGAGAACGTCTCTAGCTGCCAGTCTTGCACCAAAACATCCAACATTCCAAAAGCATCCAAGCGCGCCACCAACTCTTCATCGCCTGTCAGCAATACACGCAGGGGCGATTGATCAGAAGGCCCCTGCAATAAACTTAGCAGGGCACTTAACACTCGGTCGTCCAGCAACTCGGCACCATCACAAATCAGAACCAATTCTTGTTGTTGTACGGCTTGGCGAATTGCCACCAATAACTCACCACTCTTCACATCCTCTCCGAGCTGAAGGCCATAGGCCTCGGACAGTTGAGTAAACAGCTCGTCGGGCTGGTGCAACTCAGCCACATCAATAAAACAGACACAATCACTCCAAGTCTCTGCTTCACGCGCATACTTTTTAGAAAAACAGGTACGACCACTGCCTAGTGCGCCAGAAACAACGAGGACCGCAGAGGAAAATTGAGAGAGATGCAGCAGCTGACCAAGCAATAGTTGCCGGCCAGCACCAGAAAAGAAAGCTTCCGCAGGTTCGAAGGGATCTCTACTGAGAGAGAAGTGCTCGAGGTAATTGCCAACCATCAGGTCTACATGCTGCATTGATTCCACCCTTAAGGTGCGGTCAATCGCAATGTAGAACATGCCGCACTAAACACATAAGAAATATTGCAATATCCAGACTAAGGATTTTCCCTTAGTGGTGCAAGCCCAGTCCTAGAGAGGGCTAAAAGGCTGCCAAGGTTTCCCATAAATTAGACATACTAAATGATGTGGTTACCAACGCCTTACCCATTTCAGTTACCAAAACGAGGCGGAGCTCTCCATCCAACACCTTTTTATCCACCGCCATCAGATCAAGAAACGCTTCAACGGCCATGCCTTTAGGTGCCTTAACCGGCAGCGAAGCCTTGAGCAGCAATCGCTCAGTACGCGCCAAGTCTTCCGCAGGTAACCAACCTTCACGGCAAGACAGGTCTAACGCCATCAGCATACCTGTCGCCACGGCCTCTCCGTGCAGCCAATTCCCATACCCCTGGGCCGTCTCAATAGCATGGCCAAAGGTGTGCCCCAGATTAAGAATGGCCCGCACGCCGCCCTCCCTTTCATCCTGCGCAACCACGTCCGCCTTATTCTGACAAGACCGCTCAACCGCATAGGCCAGCGCCGCAGGCTCACATGCCATGATTCGTTCAACATTGGCCTCTAGCCAGTAGAAAAACGGCAGATCGGAAATCAAGCCATACTTCACCACTTCAGCAAAGCCCGCCGCCAACTCACGTCTCGGCAAGCTAGACAACACCTGAGTATCGATCAAAACAGCATTGGGTTGATGAAACGCGCCAATCATGTTTTTACCAAGCGCGTGATTCACTCCAGTCTTCCCGCCAACTGAGGAATCAACCTGCGAGAGCAATGTTGTAGGTATCTGAATAAAGTCGACGCCACGCTGGTAACTCGCCGCAGCAAAGCCGGTCATATCGCCGACCACACCACCGCCGAGCGCGATGAGCGTAGTCGTACGGTTGTGACGCTGCTCAAGTAATGTCGTGAAGATTAGATTCAAAGTTGCCAAGGTCTTAAAAGACTCGCCATCAGGTAACACCACGACATCGACCTGCAAGCCTGGGAGACTACTCGTTAGCTGCTCAAGATAAAGCGGGGCAATGGTCTCATTGGTGACTACACAAACCTGCCGCCCCCTGATATAGGGCAATAAGTTATCAGGGTTGCCTAAAACTTGCTCACCAATAAAAATAGGGTAGCTACGCTCACCCAAATCAACCGTTAATGTCCGCATCACACTCTTCACAAAGATAAAACGACAGCTTAACACAACTAGAAAAACGCCCGCCCGAGAAACCGGCTAGGTGCTAGCAGACATTAAGCTGAGAGATGATTTCCTGAACGACGGCTTTAGGACTGCGCCTATCCGTTTTTACTACATAATCTGACACTTCAACATAAAGGCGATCGCGCTGCTCAAGCAGCTCCCGAATCTTAGCTTCCGGATTTTCAACCTGCAGCAGCGGGCGCTTTTTATCTTTACTCGTACGCTCCAGCAACTGATCAATAGAGGCCGACAAATAAAAGACCTTGCCCTCAGCTGACCGCAAGCGCTGCCGGTTAACATCCTTCAGTACAATGCCACCACCCGTTGCGAGAACCGCCGGCTCAGCATCCAACAAATCACTTAGAACGGCACTTTCACGCTGACGAAAACCCTCCTCGCCCTCTACATCAAAAATCCACGGTATATCCGCCCCCGTACGTTCCTCGATGATTCGATCACTGTCCAAGAAAGAAAGGCCTAGCTGACTAGCCAGCAAACGACCTATTGTTGATTTGCCGGCTCCCATGGGGCCGACAAGTATTACGGGAGGAATCAATACACTAAACTCAATTTACAGGGCTGCCAGCCATTTACTGAACAAGACCGCTAGACAGGATCCTCGGCGTAATAAAGATCAGTAGCTCACGCTTTTCTTGCGAGCGAACATCTTTACGAAATAGGCGGCCAAGATACGGTAAGTCACCAAAGAATGGAACCTTACTCACACCTTCAGTTAACTGATTACGATAAATGCCACCCAACACAATGGTCTGACCATTTGCAACCAACACCTGTGTTTGCAGCTCAGTCACATCAATTGTTGGAATACCTGAAGCCAAATCAATCTCACCTACTGAATCCTGATTGATTTTCAGGTCCATTATGATGTGATCATCAGGGGTAATTTGTGGCGTCACATCCAGCTTCAGCACGGCCTCTTTAAATGAGGTAGATGTGGCTCCGCTTGACGAAGCCTCCTGGAAGGGTATCTCAGTACCTGATTCAATATGGGCTTGCTGCTTATCCCCAGTAATAACCTTAGGCTGAGATACAATCTCCCCATGACCCGAATTTTGCAAAGCAGACAATTCCATGGTCAAGGCGATATTTGAGTTAATAAAGCTCATCGCAATACTGCCGGTAGGAGCTCCGACGCCTAGGTCAACCGCTAGATTCTCCTCAATATCAGTGGTTCCACCTGTATTAAAGAAACTCCCAGGATCCCCAGGATCTGAGTCCAACGAGCCGTGCGAACCACCAAACGCAATGTTCGAGCCTCCGCCAAAACTATCGGCACCAATACCGCCCCACTTAATCCCCATTTCTTTCTGAAAATCATCATTCGCAATAACAATGCGCGCTTCGATCATGACCTGGCGAATCGGAATATCAATTTTCTCAACCAGGTCGCGAAACTCTGCAATTTTATCGCCTGTGTCCGTTAAGATAATCGAGTTTGTCCGCTCATCCACAATGGCACTGCCTCGCTCCGACAAAATACTGCCTGTCGAGCCATCACTACCACCGCTGCCACCAAACAACTTAAACAGTTCATCTGCGCTCGCATAACGCACCCGGATATATTCGGTCTGTAATGGCGCCAACTCTTGTAACTGCTTTTTAGTTTCCAGCTCTTGACGCTCACGCTCGGCAATCTCTGCCGCAGGCGCCACCATCAAAACATTACCTACTTGACGCTTATCCAAGCCTTTGGTTTTTAGTACGAGATCCAGCGCCTGATCCCAAGGTACATTATCCAAGCGCAACGTAATGCTGCCCGACACGGTATCACTGGCAACTAGATTCAGCTCCGTAAAATCAGCAATCAACTGCAAGACCGAGCGAACTTCAATATCCTGAAAGTTCAGGGACAGCTTCTCACCCAAGAAAGAGAATTTCGAACGTTTCTCCTCAAGTTCAGCCGCGCTCAGCGGTTTCACGCTGATGACATATTCATTATCTGCCTGATAAGCAAGGTAGTCATAATCACCTACCGCCTTTACCTGCAGTGTCGTCTTGCTGCCATCATAGTCGGCATCGACAAGGGTTACCGGCGTAGCAAAGTCTGTCACATCGAGACTGCGGCGCAGCTGCTGTGGCAACTGGGCTCCCAGAAAAGAAATATTAACCACATCTCCATTCTGCTCAATGTCGATATTAACCGACGGGTCCGTAAGGCCGACGATTATCTTGCCCTCGCCCCCCTCTCCACGGCGGAAGTCGACACTACTAATAGAAACTTTATGCTCACTCACTTCGCGAGTCACAGCCTGAGAGACACTGGCAGATTTCTCTAGATAGTCCCCCACCTGAGTATTACCCACCTCAACAACAAAACTATTGCCGTCATAGTGCGTCTTGTAGGTACTGAGTTCTGACAGATTGAGAATCAAACGCGTGCGACCATTGCTGCTCAATACCACAGCACTTTTTGCATTCTCAAAGGCCAGTGGAAATTTCCGCTGAGTTAAAGCGTTATCCACATCGGCAAAGTCGAGAACAATTCGCGCTGGTTGTTCAATGGTATAGCCTGTCGGCTCCGCTGACGCGGCATCAAAATCCAAGCGCACCTCAAAGCGCTCGCCGGGCAACTCAGCAAAGCGAACATCCTGTAAGGTGCTCGCTATCGCCTGCTGCCCCCCACCAAGAACTACCAGCACAGCCACGCCAGCTCTCGCAAATACCTTCATCAATCGAAAACTCATCATGCCCGTCTAATCCTTTTCCACTAGTTGCAATACTTTCGGGCGTTCGACCCAACCATCTGCGCCATCAGGCACTATTTCTATTACATCCAACTGACGGGCAGCAGCTTTCACAATACGCCCATGATTCTTGCCTACAAAATTACCTTCTGTGACACGATGAATACCACCTTCGCTGTCATCAATTAACACCCAAACTGCATCTCCCTGCATCAAGGTGCCGACCATAGAGAGGCTGGCAAAATTGAAGGCTTCGAGATACTCTTTTTCGCGGTTAAAATCAGGCTTAACATTGGAGTCTTGGCTCAACAACACTTCGATTTGATCCTCCACTGGAGGATCAAAGGGGCTGCGCAGCGTCATGGCACCATAAGAAAAGCTTTCATAGGGCACAAAAGGCGGTAATGGATCAATTTGGCCGCTCGGACGCCGCTTGGTCTCTTCAATATAATCCTGAAGGTCTTGATGCTGATTCACACCGCCACAGGCAACCAGAACCGTGCAAGCAAATACAACCAGGGAAGAGCGAAGGCTACGATAAGTCCACATCACTACTTCCTCCCCCTATAACGGTAAGTCTTCGCCAAAATGGTCATGTCCAGCAAGGCGCTAGAGCTGCTCTTCTTTATTGAATAGTCATGCAAAGTCACAATACGTGGCATTCCCGCAATACCGCTGACAAAATTCCCTAGGTCATGGTAAGTACCGCTCACCTTGATTGAGATTGGCAGCTCAACATAGTATTCCGCCTTCTTCTCTGGGCGTAGATTAATACTGGATATCAACAAGCCACTCTCCGCGCCTTTTTCATCAATATCCTCCAGCAGACCAGGCACCTCAGTGTCACTGGGTAATTGGGCAACAAGAGCGCCGAACGACGTTTCCATCTCTAACATTTGCTCGCGGTAGGCGTCTAAATTAGCCGCTTGAAACGCTTTTATTTTAAAAGCGGATCGTAGTTGCTCCTCCTTCGCCACTACCTTCTGCTCTTGCACAAGGAGGTCTTTAACAACAAAGAAATAACCAGCAAACACAATTGCCACAGCCAGCACCACACAGCAGGCGGCTCTCGCGGCAACCGGCCAAACCCCAATACGATTCCAGTCAATATCATTAACATCAAAATCTTGTAACTGCTCTATGACATCTTGCAGCGCCATATCACCCTTCTCCCTCAACACCTGAAGGCTTACTCGTCTTCAGCGTCAGCTTAAATTCACTGGCCTGCTCACCAAATTGTGGCGAGGCTTTAACAGATTTCAAATTAGGCGCAGAGAACCACGGAGAAGCGCTAATATTACGCATCAGCGCTGACACCCTCACGTTAGACTCTGTAACACCTTGAATAACAATTGAATCACCAACTTGCTTCAAATCTTTTAAGTAAACACCCTCAGGCACCGAGCGAACGAGCTCATCAAAATAACGAACAATAACAGGTCGCTCACCCTGCAAGCCTTGAATCACCTTCATGCGCGCCAGCAACTCAGCACGTCGTTTTTTTAGTTCTCTAATTTCCTTAACTTTCGTCTCTAGCTTGCCGATTTCCTTATCAAGCATAGCATTGCGCTGCTGCTGGTTATCAATGCCCGCCTGCACAGTTCCAATCCAAGCGTATGCACAGAGCCCAGCCACAAGTGCAACGAAGCCAAGAATCGTCAAAAATTCCTGCTTTTTTTCTTGTCGATATTCATCGCGCCAAGGTAGAAGGTTAATTCCAGACATTAGCCAAAACTCCTCAAAGCCAAGCCAGTGGCTATCATCAACGCTGGTGCATCATTAGCCAGCGCCACGGCATTAACTTTCGATGCCACGCTCATATTGGCAAATGGGTTTGCGACACTTGCCTGGGTACCCAGCTTTTCCTCTATTAACTCGCCCAAACCCTCGAGGGAGGCCACGCCACCAGCTAAAACAATATGATCAACGTCGTTGTACTGACTTGAGGAAAAGAAGAACTGCAAGGAGCGTGTCACCTGTTGTACTACCGCATCTTTAAATGGATCCAGCACTTCAGCATCATAATCATCGGGCAAGCCGCCCTGCTTCTTAGCCAGCCCAGCTTCCTCAACAGAGAGCCCATAACGACGCTGAATCTCTTCCGTCAATTGCTTTCCACCGAATAACTGCTCACGCGTATAGACTGTCTTACCATCGACCAGCACACTCAGCGTGGTCATGGTCGAGCCAATATCAACTACCGCCACCACTTGATCATCCTGATCTTCTAACTGCTCAGCAATCAAGCGAAAGGCTCTCTCCATGCTGTAGGCCTCCACATCGACGACCTTCGGCTTTAAACCAGCGGCCTCTAAAGCTTCAACTCTCAAATCAACATTTTCACGTCGGCAAGCCGCCAACAGCACCTCGATTTGCTCAGGGTTGCCCTCAGCCTCACCTAGCACTTCAAAATCCAGAGCCACCTCTTCCAGTGGGTAGGGAATATACTGGTCCGCCTCGTCGGCGATCTGCAACTCCAACATATCTTCCGTTTGGCCCGCAGGCATCTCGATCACTTTAGTGATCACCGCAGAGCCGGCAACCGCTACGGCGCACAACTTCACTTTTGTCTTCGCTTGAGCAACTACACCTTCCAGCGCTTCCCTAACAGCTTCAACTTCTGCAATATTCTTCTCAACCACGGCATTAGGCGGCAGAGCTTTAACCCCGTAACTTTCGACACGGAAGCGCTCACCCTGCTGACTGAGCTCCAACAACTTCACCGACGTTGAGCTGATATCCAACCCCAGGACCGGTTTCGCCTTATGCTCTAAGAAGCCTAAAATTCCCATTTTTCTATCAATTTCCGTAACTTAGGTGCATTTGATGTTATAGCACTTTAACTTAAGCCTGCAACATGGGGGAGGATATGTAAACCCTGCAAAACAGCATATAATCCCAACTCTAAGATTTCCGGCCTCTAAGCCATTAATTCACATAGAAAAAATGACCGTGACTAAAAAACACCTCCGACAGTTTTTTTGGCTAAGCCTTGCCGCTATAAGCGGCGGTCTGACACTGACATCTGGCTTTTATCTCTACCTGAGCCCCAAACTCCCTGAAGTTGAAAGCTTGCGACAAGTTAAATTACAGACCCCACTGAGGGTTTTTTCCAGTGATGGACTGTTAATAGGTGAATTTGGGGAGAAACGTCGCACCCCGATTTCTTACCAAGACACCCCTCCAGACTTTATTAACGCTATTTTATCGGCCGAAGATGATCGATTCTACTCGCATCCAGGCGTTGATATTAAAGGACTTTTGCGAGCCGCCTCACAATTATTGCAATCGGGAAGAATACAAACTGGCGGCAGCACCATCACGATGCAGGTTGCCCGTAACTTTTTTCTCACCCGCAATCAAACCTTCAGCCGCAAGTTTAATGAAATCTTGCTAGCCCTTCAGATAGAAAAAGAGCTCAGTAAAGATGAAATTCTCGAGCTCTACATCAACAAGATTTACCTAGGTAATCGTGCCTACGGCATCGAGGCCGCAGCGCAAGTTTATTACGGCGCATCAATCCAGAGCCTCAGCTTAGCCCAGCTGGCCATGATCGCAGGCCTGCCCAAAGCCCCATCAGCCTACAACCCCATCATCAATCCACAGCGCGCCCTCGTGCGCCGCAACTGGATTTTAGGGCGTATGTTACAACTCAACCACATAGGACCCGCCCGCTACAACCAAGCTCTACAAGAACCCGTCAGCGCCAAATTTCACGGCACCCGGCTTGATCTAAAAGCCCCGTACATTGCCGAAATGGCTCGCACAGAAGCGCTCGAACAGCTGGGTAAAGCAGCCTATACCGATGGCTACCGTATCTTCACGACCATCAAAGCCCCACTGCAATCTCGCGCCCAAGCCTCCATCAAAGAAGGGCTTACCACTTATGACCAGCGTCACGGTTACAGAGGCCCAGAAACCACCTTCGAGCTACCCGCATCATCCGAACAGAGCTATGGGCGCAGCAACCAAAAATACAGCGATGAATACAGCGCAACCATCATCAACACCTGGCTCGCGAAACTAAAAAAAGTACCAAACTATACAGGCGCTCAAGCCGCGGTTGTCCTTGCCAGCGAGGCACAACAGCTCCAGATACTGTTGGCCGATGGCAGCCAGTCAATCATCGAGTGGGGTGCTGGACTCAGTGGCGCCCGTCCCTATATCAATGAAAACCGTAAAGGGCCCAAGCCTCAAACCGCGGCTGACGTTGCCACCATGGGCGATGTTATTCGCGTCAGATTATCCGAAGGGCACTGGCAGCTCACCCAAGTACCCACCGCTCAAGCTGCACTGGTGGCTATTGACCCAAACAACGGTGCCATCAACGCCCTCGTCGGCGGCTTTGATTTTTATCAGAGCAACTTTAACCGCGCGACTCAGGCCGCACGCCAACCCGGCTCAAATTTCAAACCATTCATCTACACGGCCGCTCTCGAACACGGCATGACCCCCGCCACCATAATTAATGACGCCCCTATCGTATTTGACGACGCCAGCCTTGAAGACACCTGGCGTCCAGAGAATGCCAGCGGTAAATTTTTTGGCCCAACCCGCCTGCGCCAAGCATTATACAAGTCTCGCAATCTCGTATCGATTCGCGTCCTGCGCAGCACCGGCATAAGTAATACGATTAAGAGTATGGAGCGCTACCACTTTAACGAGCAAAACATGCCTCGCGACCTGTCATTAGCACTCGGCAGTTATGAACTGACTCCCCTGCAAGTGGCCACTGGCTACACCGTGTTTGCCAACGGCGGGCACAAGGTCGAACCACACCTGATTACCCGCATTGAAGACGTAGATGGGCAAATTGTATTTGAAACAAAACCACCCACAGTATGTAAAAACTGCGAAGAACTTGGCGACAGCAACGCGCCCTCTAACCCAGAGCTTTCAGAATTAGAAAAGGCCATGGCAGCAGAATTAGCCGCTGCGCTCGACCCTGCCCTCACAAGCGAACAAGCCTCCGGCGACGCTAACTTGCCGCTCGCCCCGCGTGTAATGAGTAAAGAAGTTGCCTACCTAGTCGACGACATGCTCCGCGACGTCATTAAAAAAGGGACCGGCCGCAAAGCAAGAACTATGGGACGCACAGACCTAGCCGGCAAAACCGGCACCACCAATGGTCCCAAGGACGCATGGTTCTCCGGCTACAATGCTCATATGGTCACGACAACCTGGGTGGGTTTCGACCAGAACACCCCTCTAGGTCGCCGTGAATATGGCGGAACAGCCGCCCTCCCCATATGGATGAATTTCATGGAGCTTGCACTAGACGGACTTGCAGAAATACCACGGCAACTGCCGCCTGGCCTAGTCTCGGTACGTATCAACCCGGAGACTGGATTGCGGGCAGGCCCAGAAAATACAGACGCCAGCTTCGAAATTTTCCGCATAGAGAATGTTCCCGCCTTTGAAACAGGCAATGACTCCCAGCAGAACACCCAGAACACCCAAGCCGACACGCTGCCCGAAGACCTGTTCTAAGCTGAGGTAACAACCCGCGCCCTCACCCAGCAAGAAACATCAGGCATAAAAAAAGCCGCTTCCCGTGCATGGAAGCGGCTTTTTTCTACCAGCGAACTAGCGGCCTACTAGCAATCTTCTACTGAGGCCAGTGGGTAGTTAGCCGGGTAAGGCAAACGCGCCACACCCGTATCAACTGCCGCCTGCGCTACCGCAGCCGCAACCGCGCCCAACAAGCGATGATCAGTAGGCTTAGGCAAGATGTACTCACGCCCAAAGCTGAAGTCCGCACCGCCGTACGCGGCTTTAACGGCTGCAGGCACAGATTCTTTTGCAAGACCACGGATAGCCTCAACAGCGGCCAACTTCATCTGCTGATTAATAGCTGTGGCACGCACATCTAAAGTACCGCGGAACAAAAAGGGGAAACACAGCACGTTATTCACTTGATTCGGAAAATCAGAACGACCGGTCGCCATAATTAGATCGTCACGCGCCGCATTAGCCAAGGCTGGAGCGATTTCTGGATCGGGGTTAGAGCATGCAAATACTACCGGATTCGGCGCCATGGTCTTCAACTGCTCAGCGGTCAGCAGGTTCGGCCCAGACACACCGAGAAATACATCAGCACCCTCAATCGCATCGGTCAAAGTGCGGTGATCAGTATCGCGTGCAAACTCTTCTTTATAGGCATTCAGGTGAGCACGACCTGTGTAGATAACACCCTTGCTGTCAAGCATGGTGATGTTGTCGCGCGCAATACCTGCGCTCACCAATAGCGTACAACACGCATGAGCAGCAGCACCGGCACCGAGACACACAACCTTAGCGTCAGCGGCTGTTTTACCCTGAATCTCCAAGGCGTTGAGCATACCCGCTACCGTCACAATCGCCGTACCATGCTGATCATCGTGGAAGATTGGCACCTCACAGCGCTCGATCAAAGCCTTCTCAATTTGGAAGCACTGTGGCGCTTTAATATCTTCTAAATTGATGCCGCCATATGTGTTGGCAATAGCCGCGACCACATCAATGAAATGCTCAGGACTATCAGACTCAACCTCGACATCAACTGAATCGACACCAGCAAAGCGCTTAAACAAAAGGCTTTTACCTTCCATTACCGGCTTACTCGCCAACGGCCCCAAATTACCAAGCCCTAAAATAGCGCTGCCATCGGTAATAACAGCCACCAAGTTACCTTTGATGGTGTATTTAAAGGCATTTTCTGGGTCCTTCGCAATCTCACGTACAGGCTCCGCAACACCTGGGCTATAAGCGAGAGACAGATCTTCTTGGCTTTCTGCTGGGGTACTCAGCTCTATACTGAGTTTGCCAGGCTTAGGGAAGGCGTGATAATCGAGAGCAGCCTTTTTTAATGCATCAGACATGATATTGACCGTATATTGTTAGGGCATCGTTTTAGGGCGTGAAGAATACCGGACGGCCTCCACGCACTCAAGTGCATCAAGCACTAAATTAGTGCCTTTTAAGCGACACACGTGTGTAACTTAGGCCGTAGCCCTCGGCATACTCAACAGAACCAATACAGAAAATGCGGACATAAAAAAAGCGCTACGGCCTGAGCCGCAACGCTTTTCTGAGCACACCTAAAACGAAACTAAGGCCTGCTGTACACGGGCGCATCAATGCGGCCGAGTCGAAACTTACTTAGCACCACTGATGCGGCTACCGAAGCGTTTCTTAAACTTATCAACACGTCCACCTGTGCTCGCAGTCTTCTGCTTACCCGTGTAGAACGGGTGACAAGCTTGACACACGTCCAAGTGGATCGCTGTGGCTTTCGTTGAACCAGTTTCGATCACGTTACCGCAGCTGCAGGTAGCGGTCATGATGCCGTAATTTGGGTGGATATCAGCTTTCATTTGTATCGCCTTATTTGTATATGCGCCGCCACCCGATCTTGTGTCGGGCACCGCACAAAGGTTAGTCTAAGCGGGCTAAAATTCAGATCGCGCATACTACCAGAACCTCCCCGGCACGCAAGGCCATTGAGTGTTTTTTCGTCAGCTATTATGCCAGCCGGTACCCAGCGCATCACACACGCCCCTTAAACATCTAGTGGACACACCGCAAACCCATGCAAACAATCCTCTCTGTCGCCCTGCCCACCCCGCTGCGCAGGCATTTTGACTATCTGGCGCCCACGCCAGACCTGCTCAACTCAGAGAGCCCCGAGATAAAAGTGGGCGCACGTGTACGGGTACCTTTTGGCCGCCAAACACTGATCGGCATAGTACTTGCCGCGACTCCCGCTGAATCGCGCAGCGCTGATGCGTTTGATATTGGTAAATTGAAGCCCATTGAAAGCCTACTCGACCCAGATGGTTTACTGCCAGCGGAACTCATCAAGCTCTGCCGCTGGGCTGCAAACTACTATCAACACCCCCTTGGCGATGTGTTTAATACAGCCCTGCCATCCGGATT
>Ga0209395_1006626_pt1 | contig 12443 bp, 12 predicted proteins | sample GOMGulsemesocosm_3_FD_184635 | JGI IMG/M metagenome (GOLD analysis project Ga0209395, IMG submission 184635) | Methane-oxidizing microbial communities from mesocosms in the Gulf of Mexico - GOM9D Gulf of Mexico (SPAdes) (version 2) | ecosystem: Environmental > Aquatic > Marine > Cold seeps... | reverse complement strand
GTGTTGGTTTAGCTATCGTTCGAGACTTAGTAGAAAGTTACCAGGGTACATTGAAAATAAGTGATTCTTCAGCATTAGGCGGGGCAAAGTTTACCCTGAGTTTCCCCTATAGTAGTTAGTAATCATGTGAAGAAGGCATTGATTGATGAGAATGGTTATTCAGGAGAATAAGCTCCTGCATTCTCTAAGAACACCATCCTTGTAGCGTCCTTATCGAAATCAATGCCTTGTCTTTAAGCCTTTTAATTCTCGCTGAGTGGGAAAGAACTTAATCAACTTGGTATTAAGTATATATATGTTCCTTATGGACGCTCGCAAAAGCTGTTATCTGATCCCGATATCGATGGCATTACTACTATGACAGCCAACACTGAAGCTAATGTAGAGCGCCTAACCGATAGCTACGTTACTTATCATAATTCAGTCATTTCTTTGGCAGAAAAAAAATTGAAAATACGGACTTTAAGTGATTTAAGTAATGTGGGAGTCATTTCATTTCATAATGCTAAAGCGTTATTAGGCAAAAAGTATCACGACGCCGTTGATAAAAATTTAAGTTATTTAGAGATAGCCAAGCAATCAACACAAGTAAAGTTATTTCTAAAAGATCGGGTTGATTGTATTGTCATTGATAAAAATATTTTTAACTATTTATTTAAGCAGTTAGGCGTTAATAAAGCAGTGGTTTTTCATAATATTTTCCCACCTATAGATTATCAAATGGTTTTTAAAGATCCCAAGCTCGTTTTATCTTTTAATAAACACTTAACCGATTTTAAATCGACCGAAAAATATCGTTCACTACAGCAAAAGTATCTTAGTGAACCCATGTAAAAATCACTTGTTTTTATAAGCTTTGTTCAGCCTTTGTTCAGCTTCACAGGGGTATGCTAATCCATAAGATTAGTTATGAATAAAGGTAAAATCATGAAAATTTCCTCCTCGCTTTTATTAAAAAACAAGTCGTTGTTATGGCTACTTTTTATATTTTCTATTGGTGTATCAAGCACGACTTTATCTGCATCACAAGAAGACGAAAAAGAATTCATTTCTGAGGCTGAGCTCGCTCAAACTCTTGCTCCTATAGCTTTATACCCAGACACCTTACTCACACATATTTTAATTGCAGCAACTTATCCAATAGAGGTAATTGACGCTGAACGTTGGCTCAAAAAACAGCCGACCTCAACAGATGAGCAGCGGGAGAATAAAGCACAACATAAGGGATGGGATGCGAGTATTCAAGCATTGTTAGCTTTTCCTCTAGTGATGGCCAAATTAAGTGATGATCTTAGTTGGATGCAAAAGCTAGGTGATGCTTTTTTACAGGATGAAGCAAGAGTATTAGCGACTATTCAAACGTTAAGGCTGCAGGCTGAGCAGGCAGGTAGTTTGGCAAGCATGGAAAATGTTGATGTGATAAAAGAGCAAAAAATCATTATCATTGAACCAGCACAACCTGAAATAATTTATGTACCTTATTATGATACGCGACTGGTATACGGACAGTGGTATTGGGCAAATTACCCCCCGGTATATTGGCATAGCCCTCATCATTACCCCGCTAATTATGGTCATGTTTATTGGGGACATGGTGTGCACATAAGTAGTCATTTTTACTTCAGTGCTTTTCATTGGCATAACCGTTATGTCATTGTTAATCACTCTACTCGTTATGGTTATCACCCGAGAAATAAAATAGTGATAAGTCATCAGGCAAAGCGTTGGAATCACCAGGTAAAACATAGACGTGGGGTTTCTTATAACAACGGTCGACTCAAGCAGAAATATTATGGGGCTATAATTCACAGCAACCCAAAAGTGCACCGTAGAAATAGTAATGTTATTTCGGGGAGTATCCATAACGTGGAGGTTTTTAGCAGTACTAGGCAAGTTAATAGTCATCGAAATTTTAGTGATAAATTAAAGGCCAGCCCACATCAAAAAAATAAAGCGTATAGGCAATCTGGGACGAATAAGGTCGTTAAGCCAACAAACAAAAAGATGTATAGTCGACATAAGAATACCAGTGCAGTGAAGACCTATAAGACTAATGCGGCTAGGCCAACCGCTGTTAGCTCTACAAAAAAGAGACAAAGTTTTCAGAAACCAAGTAAGCATTATGCATCAAATAAGAAACAGGCAGTAAAGAAGAGTGCAGTGCGGGGCGTAAATCAACATAAACCAAGAAATAAAATTAGATAGTGGCTTAAGTTGTTATATGAGCCAATAAATATATTGCATTGATGTATGCATATTCTTAGAAAATAAAATGGGGTATATACACGGTAGAAAATGTCTAATAATGAGCGTTAAAAGTGTGAATTAGGTACATTTTTTATGTTATAAATAATAAATCTATTTTGACTAATGCATTCTTATTAAAAGGTATAAAGGAATATGAGACGAACTTCATCAATATTAAATAAACACAGAAATAAAGAACGTGTATACCTGCCGAGTGACGCACGTGATAATCAGTATATTTTAGCGGAAATCCCTTTAACGGATAAATTAATAAGTTTAGTGTGTGGTAGCGTTGATGAAACTGCTGAGAAGCCTTATCAAAAGTTCTATCAAGCGTTATCTCATAAAGTATTTGAAATAGTAGAAGAACATGGTCTTTCACATGTAAATTTTGTTGCCAACAATCGACTTGTTCGGGTACGTTATAGCGGAGAACAGCAAGTTTTACATACTGAGCAGCAATCATTTTTCTTCTATTGTCCAGAACATAATAGTACCTTTAAAGGCTATTTTGATGGCGCCATTCGCGCTAGAAAAATTAAAATATTATTTTTAGCTACTGGCCAAGAGCTAAGAGTTAACTCAGGTAAGTTTCATAATAAGGTTTATCAAGCGGTTAAAGAAATTTCTAAAACTATTGGCTTAGTTGAAAATGAGATTAAATTACGCGATCATCAGCATTTAACGTTTGATGTTTTCGCTAAAGAAAAAGGTGGTACTAATACTATTAGTCATACCTTTAGAGAAATAGCTGACCGCTATGAAAGCCAAGATCAGGGCATTAGCGATGATCATACCTCAATTACTTACGTTGTTGCGAGTATCCCAATGGCGCGTCGTTTATTAAAAGGCACTGATATTGATTATTTATCAGAACAACCATTTACTCAATTTTATCAAAAAATTGAAAACGCCTTTAATGAATCCTGCAAGACCAATCAAATTGACCAAGCAGCATTGATTGCTAATGGTATTTCGCCATTTGTTCGTTACGATGAAAGTGAAGCGTCACTGATTTCAGGTGAGCTAATTTCTATCGGGGTTAACCCAAATAATGCTGAGATGAGATCTTGTGTGCATTGGGAAGCGGATAAGTTAGTCGACACCTTACGCTTTGTATTTTTTGCCGATAAGAGTGATGAAACACATCATAATTATGGCAAGTTTGTTAATCAAGCCATTGCAGCAGTGAAAGGGTTTTCTGATAAAGTAGATTGGAAAAAAGAAAGTGACGATATTATTGTAAGGGTACATCAACATATTATGTTGAACGTCTAAGTGCTATAACGTTGTTATCTATTTAAAATCCAGCATTTTATTGCTGGATTTTTTTTGTTTAAATAAGCTGAGTAGATAAGTGATGAACTGTAGAGTTAAGCGAATGTATATCAGCTAATTTATCTAGTCTAATTCATATTACTTTCCAGTCCCTTTGGCTTTTTTCGGCGAATATAAAGGGTACGATTTAATGTGGCGACTATATCCCCTTCTTCGTCTTTTATATATACGGGAATTTGCGGCAAGTATTTTTCACCATTTGCTGTCTTAGCAATAATGTCGTCAATAAGCTTTTGATTAATAGAAAAATCAGCAAAAACTTTACCTTTGCCTGGCTTTATAAAATCAATGTCAGCTGCTTTATCCCATACCAGGTAGTCGTTTCCTAATTGAGCAAGGATCATCAACATATAAAAGGGATCCGTCATGGAAAATAATGAGCCACCGAAGTGACTACCAACTGCATTTTTATTCCACGGACGTAATGTTAATTGCACACGGGCTGTTTTAAAGTCGCTTGATAGATCTGTAATGCGAATACCGGCAAAAAACAATGGCGGCCAAATATTCATTATAAGACGAAAAAGCCAAGACTTCTTAAACAGTATATTCATTTATTACTTCTTATTATTTGATTCGAGAATTTGTTGTACGGGTTTAATAAAAAACAACTCATCGTACCAGATGAGGAGGAGTAATATAACCGTTATAAGGTTCAGAATCTAGAGAAGTAATTTATACTTGAATATCAAAAAATTGACCTTTAGCTCAAGAATTACGCTAGCTTTTACTCATTGCTAGTATTCATTTCTTGCTTTAGCCAGTGGGTAAAAACATTTAGACGCGCTAATTTTGGGGAGCTCTTATCATAAACAAAGTAACGCTTTACTACATTAGGGTGAGGTATATTTACCGGCATGACCAGTTGTCCAGATTTGAGTTGTTCAATAATTAAATATTGGGCAGCTAAAGTAAAACCGTGGTCATTTAATACGGCGTTTAATGCCATATCAGTGCTATGTACTTCAGTCCACTGCTGATGATCTTGATAACCTTGGGTATTCGCATATTCAAACCAAGACGGCCAATCGTAGCAGCCAGGGTTCTCTAAACTAACCAGCCATGTATTGAATAGATCTTTAGGTGTTTTAAAGCTTATCTTTTTAGCCAGTGCTGCAGAGCACACTGGATAAACAGGTGCTTCACCAAAGTATTCGCAAGTAAGCGATGCATCAGTTTTATCTTTAACACCAGGACCAAAACGAATCGCTAGGTCAATGTGTTGTTCTTTGAGATCTTCAAACTGCGGTGATGACATAACGCGAATATTAATATTGGGAAACAGCATTGAAAACTTACTTAGTTTTGGCATTAACCATAGGGTAGTGAAGGCCTGGGTGGAGCTTATAGTTAAGCTGCCTGTGATTTCTTCTACAGTGATTTCATTTATGCTTTTTTCTAGTAAGTTAAAAGCTTGCTGGGTGCCTGAAAGTAATGTTTTACCTTGCTGGGTTAACAGCATACTTTTACCTTTGCGCAAAAATAACTGCGTTGCTAGGTTATCTTCCAATTGGCGCATCTGTTGACTAACGGCTGCCTGTGAAATGCATAATTCGGTTGCCGCCTTACTATAGCTTTGGTGACGAGCAGCGCATTCAAAGCTATATAATAAATTAATATTCTTTAATGCTTTTTTAATCATGACTCTTTTGAATAACAGCAAAGGGGGGGGAATTGTATTATAAGCCTAGCTTATAGTTCTAGTCGATTTTTATCGTTGGTTTTTACATTAAGTAAAACGCACACTTAATACCACACAGATAACGGCTATTTTCCTAGCTAAACCTAAAGAGATAAAACCATGCAACACTCACCATTTACTTTATTACACCAACAAACCACACCATTACTACTTTGCAATGTTTGGGATGTGGCCAGTGCAAAAACCGCTGAAGCACTTGGGTTCAGTGCTATCGGTACATCAAGTGCAGCTATTGCTAGTATGCTTGGCTATGCTGATGGTGAACATATGCCATTTGAAGAGTTACTCTTTATTGTTAAGCGTATTGCTGCATGTAGTGAACTGCCTTTAAGTGTGGATATTGAGGCGGGTTTTAGTGACGATGCAAAAATAACCGCGGCTTATATAAAAGCGTTAGCTCAAGTCGGTGTTGTTGGTATTAATATTGAAGACAGCAAAGTCAATAAATCTAATGAAGAACGTGTCTTAATCAATGAGAATAGCTTTGCCGGTTACCTTTGTGCAATCACAACTCAGTTATTAAAAGATAGCATTGCCGTTTTTGTTAATGTTAGAACGGATACTTTTTTACTTGGCGAAGATGAAGCGGTGAAAGAAACGCAAAAGCGCGCCACGTTATATCAAGCGGCAGGTGCTGATGGTTTATTTGTACCCTGCATTACTAAAACTGAGGATATTGAAGCGATAGTGAGTAATACAGCATTACCCGTTAATGTGATGTGCATGCCTGACTTACCTGATTTTGATACTCTAGCATCACTGGGCGTAAAGCGTATTAGTATGGGGAACTTTATCTTTGATGCTTTGCAAAAAGACATGGCAACAATCTTGGACAATATTTCTCAAAGCAATTCCTTTAAGCCTGTGTTTTAATTTCACCCAACAGGAGCTATTTAAAAGGTGGCTAGGGTAATAGCATAGCGTTATAACATTGAATAATAGGAATTTACTTAAATGTTATAGTCGATAGCTATAGCTTTAACTGAGCTTATTAGGAATAATCATGCCAAAACAATTGATATTAACAATATGCAGTTATAGCAAGGTAATATTGTTCAATTGCTAGTGTCATAAAAGTATCAAAATAAACAAGTTCTTAGTTTTGGAGTTACAGGGTAGTGTTAAGTAATTTTTATAAGTTTATACGTTCTCATGGGGCGGCGGCTTTAGCCTTTTCAGCAATTCTGCTTGCCACTTGGGAAGGCATTGAAAATAGAAAGCACAATCGTTTGTCCGTACTGCCACATGTAGAAACCTTTAATGACTACGATATGGGCAAGTATCATTTTAATATGGGCATCGAGAGCACAGGTTTGGGTCCTGCAGTGATTAGCGGTTTTTATACCTTCTTTGATGGCAAGTTAGTGTACCCTAAGAAAGACAATGCCATCTGGATAACTATTAAGGAAGGTATGTTGGTTGAGGGGCTGATTCCCTATCAAGACTCAGGTGTTAGTCTTGGACAATTTTTACCGCCTGGAGATAGGGTATCCTTGTTAAAAATATCTGCACAAGAAGCTAAGTTTGAACCAAAAAAATTTAGAGAAAACCTAGGTCGCATCGGCGTATTGCTTTGTTACTGTTCAGTTTACGGGGATAATTGCTCGATGGCTAAAACAGGGCTAATCAAACCGTCCTTTATTCAAGATAATAAGTTGGCAAAGCAGTGTGATGCTCATTAGCATGTACTCAAAGCAACAATAAAGTTTTATTGTTGCTTTGATCTTATCAAGCTTAGTCCATTATGTTTATTGTAAGTTAATAACGCTGGTAATTAACTTACAATAACTTAGGTGAATCTAGTGTATTTTAAGCTCCGTTAAAATAGCATCCCCTATAGCGAAAAAAGCAGTAACACATTCATCACTAAGGCCACAGTTAAGAAAATACACTATGCTGGTATCTGTTTCTTCAATGTAGATATTCTGGGTTAAATAACCCTCTCCGCTGCCATCATGACTATACAAAGTTGTGCCATTGATATTTATTTTATGAATACCCAAGCCTGCGTCGTTGTTGGTTTCTACAGGAGTTAAACTATCATCTCCCCACATTAACTCACGAATGTCATCACTAATAAAATCAGTATCTGAGATCAGGCTTTTATAAAAAAAGGCTAAATCAGTCACCGTTGACGCCACCGGGCTAGCAGAAGAGAAAATATTGGATATAATTGGCGCAGTATTAACATATTGCCCCTGATTCCATCTATAACCCGGAATTATTTCACCAATATGATTTTCATAACCCAATGAAAAGCTAGAATTTAACGATAACGGCTCTATTATTCTAGCCCGTATTTCAATCGCATTATGGTAGCCTAATACACTATCTAAGATCATTCCTGCTAAGGCATAATTTGTACTCGAGTAATGAAAACCAGCACCGGGCAACGCATCGGCCGTTTTATTAAGTGCATAATTGACTAAATCAATATTGCCTCGTTGAACTTCTGGGCTAGCCAGTACATCTTGTACAAGCATCTCGTTTTTATTGTAGTCAGCAATACCACTACTATGATTAAGCAATTGTCGGAGTGTTATTTGCTCACTGTATTGAATTTGATCTAACAATTCTAGCGGTAACCAGGTATCAAGAGTATCGTCTAAATTCAACAATGCTTCATCGTGCAATTGTGCTGCCAGTAGCGCAGTAATCACTTTACCGGCACTCTGAATAGAAAAAACGTCGGTAGTTTGCATCGGCGTTTTATCGTCCTTATCTGAAACACCAGCGCTACCAATAAACTGACGTTCGGGTGTATTTACTAGTAGGATAATGCCCGGAACATCTTCAGAAATTTTACTTTCAATTAATTGTTGATAATCAAACGCTACAACAGGGGTTGGTTCAACCACTGTTACTTTTTTAGGTGTTGAACTACCACCACAAGCTGTTAACAAGAAAGCGATTGCGGTACAAGAGAGAGTAGATTTTAGGTTGTAGAACGGATGCATGTTTATTCCTTAGTGGTGTTAAGAAGTAAACTATAAGCAATGGCGTAGTTGAAAGACGTAACAAGTTCCATCAGCTGTAACAAAATGTATAAAACTTTGTTGCCGGTGTAATTCAGGCTTGGGGCAGGGAAGAATCATTAGAAAATCACACAGAATGTTTTACTTACAAAGTAAAATATTCGTCATTATTGTGATGTCAGGTCGAGCTTATCGTAACATTATCTCTGTATGTATGATTGAATAGGCGAAAATTATTGCTTAAATGTCACGCAGAACTCAGCACCGCCCAACTCAACTGAGTCGGAAATAATCAGCTTGGCATCATGCAATTGAACTATTCTTGAAACAATAGCCAAGCCCATACCGTAACCAGGCTTTTCATGGGTTTGCTCACCGCGCATAAAGGGTTTCAATAACTCGCTGCGTTTTTCTTCGGCAATGCCGGGACCATCATCACTAATAATAAATTGTAGCCTTGCGCTATTTTTAACCACCTTTAAGGTAATCTCTTTATCGCTATATTGCTTGGCATTGCCTAGCAAATTATTGATTAACATACTCAAGTAATTTGCGTCACCGTTAACCATTGCCGTGCCTTGTGCATGCCAGTTAATGATCTTATCGTCGTCAGCTACTGCCCCCACACATTGTCCAACCAGCTCATTAAGGTCAATACTCTGTTGCTCGACCGCCATCATCGATTGTTCTATGCGCGCATAATTAAGTAATACACTGACTAATCGCTCCATTTCATCAATATCACGAGATAGATGGTCTTGGTACTTCTGCCTAGTCTCTGGTTTTTCAGTTTCCTGCAACATTTCAATACCAAAGCGTAATCTTGCCAAGGGGGTACGTAAATCGTGAGCAACGGCATCACTGAGCAGTTTGTTATCACTGATCAGTGTTTCTATGCGCTCAGCCATGTGGTTAAATTCATTTTCAATGTCGGAAATGTAGGACGTTGAATTGATATTAATTCGTTGTTGAAACTGTCCTTCTCCAAAAGCTTTGGTGGTTTGCCTTAACTTACTCAGTTGCTTTATTAAAGGGTACAGCCAAATAAGTACCACCAGTAAAATACCAAGATAAAACACAGCGGTTAACAGCAGCTGAAATGCGCTATTGCTCGTTTCTTTAACAACGAGAGGAATAACAAAGATCAGTACTTTTTGCTGTGAAGGCACAATAAAGTGCATCGATATGTTGTTGTCAGTCTCAAATACCAGCGGATTTCCAGCGTAAAAGGAATGTTTTAATGAATCCGGTAAAAAGAAATCATCGAGGTGAACTAGCGTAACTGTAAGTTCATCTTTTTGTTGCCAATGAGCAATGAATTGCTCGGGGTTTTGTTGTTTATCCAAGGTTAACGCCAAGGATGTCCCTAATTGGCGATAGGGTGATAATTCATCGGACTGGTTGCTTGCTTGGCTCTGGTATTGGCTAAATAAGTTATCTAATACTCCGCCAATTCCTATTACGGCCACCAATATAACTAATAATAGCGATAAGGTTAGTTTTGGCATGGTATATTCCAAGGCATAAGTTACTCCCAAGCACCTTTAACAAATAAATAACCTTTACCCCAGACTGTTTTTATTCGATAGGGGTTGCTAGCATCATCGGCTAATTTTTTTCGTATTCTTGAAATAAGAATATCAATTGAGCGGTCAAAACCATCGTAATCAATACCTCTGCGTTGAATCACTAATTCTTTGCGACTAACAAGCTTATCTGCTGATTGAGCGAGTTGCCACAGTACATCAAACTCGTTTGAAGAAATTGCCACTTTCTCGCCTGCCAAGGTGGTTGTTCTAGAATTGGCATCGATGGAGAGTTGACCAAAAGTTCTTTTATTCGGATCCATTTCTACTACAACAGGTAGCACTTCTTGCGGAGTTGCTCGACGAAAAAGCGCTTTGATACGTGATAGTAATACCCTTGGTTTGACCGGTTTAACGACATAGTCATCAGCGCCTAACTCTAGTCCTAATATTTCGTCAGTTTCATGATCACGAGCTGTCATCATTAAAATGGGACCATGATAAAAGGGGCGAATGGTCTGACAGACTTCAAAACCATCCTTTATTGGTAACATGATATCTAATATCACTAAGTCAGGCTGATCAGATTCAATCAACTCAATGGCGACATCTCCTCGGGTAGCAAGCGTTACCAAGTAACCTTGTTCGCTAAGATAGTCGCTAAACCATTCTGCTAGCGACATATCGTCCTCTACTAACATAATATGCTTGCCAGTTATTGATTGTAGTAAAGTGCTTTCGGTCAAAGTCTGTTCCTCAAAATTGTTTTGTTCAGAGTAATTTCAATCAAAAGAGTCTCCAAGTTGATTTTGCCCGTTTTGATGATTTGTATACCCAGGCCACAGGTATTGTTGTTCGGGCTATATCTACAGATGACTCCTGTTTACGTAGCGCAAAGTCATTACTTAATCTTGATTGAAAATCAAAACTAAACTGCCCTTTAGCCTGCTGTTGCCAACACTTGATGGTTTTATTGGTTGTTGAATTAACCAAACAATAATTGCTGGTTTTTGGGTGTTGCCAACTAAAAGTCACCTCAAGGTAACATTTCTGTCCCTTACGAAGAGCAACACAAGGTTTAGGTGTTACTTTCAATTGCGCCAATTGCTCGGTATTACTTAACGAGGTAATACCTTGTGTGGTCTCGGCATTCGCTGAAACTGAGATAAGGCAGTAGCCAATGAGCAGGAAAATTGCGGTATGCAAGTTAAAAACTTTATTGGTATTTACCAGTGCTTTGCTTTTATATTTAAGAAGAATCATCTTACATTTCCCTTAAAATACATAACTAAGACTGGTACGTAATGATGTCGCCACAGAGTCTTTATTCACATAATAAGGACTGTCGGTAATTTCATCCGAAATAGTGACAACCCGGCCTGTTGCTCTGAAGACCCAGTCTTGTGTAATAGGATAAGTTACGCCAAATTCAGTACTAAAACTTACACTGTCGCCAGCTTCATAACTACTAGCTCCCTCGTCAAGAAAGTTGAATCGACTTGATGCTGCTCTTGCGTCTGATACGCCAACATAAAAGTCATTTAGTTTAGCTGAGGCATACTCAACGCCAACAATGCCGTGAAAATTCCAATTTCTAACTTGCCAATTTCTTCCTATCAAGGCGGCAACAGTCGTACCATTGTGGTCACCTGTGGCATCCTGATTGACCGTAAATTGTAAGATGTTATTGCCCAAATAACCGGTTAGTCGACCGCCAACCGTTAGGGGCTCACTATAATCTTGGTTGTTAAGACCAGGATAGCGGCCGGTATTTTCATAGTTTGATTGAAACATTTCAGTGGTAACCGTTAAATCGAGCGACCAATTATCATTATCAATTGCGTTATAACCAACGACCAGCCCATGACCACTTTCACTATAGTTTTCAACAAATAAGCCATTCCAGTTATAACTACCATTAATAATCAAACCTAAATCCGCCCAATTATTTTCCTCACCAAAAGATGGGCTACTGCCTACTACATACATTAGACCTAGTTCGAAATAGTTTTCCGTACTACCTGTTTGCTCAGTATCACTTCTGATACTGTGGCTAATATCATTAGCAAAACTGGCACTTGAAAAAATGGCACTGGCAAAAACCATTGCTGCTAGAGATAAGTGTGGGGTAGGTGGCTTTTTTAATTTTAAGTTATTCATCGATTGTTATCTGCGTTGTTGAAATCTGTATACATTATGTCGGGCCTAAAAGGATATTTACGTAACAAGATCCATCACCTGTAACAAAATGTAGTGATTGAAATGAAAGCTAACGACAGTAGATATATTTTCTATTTTAATATGGTCACAATGTGAATAATCGTTATCTAATTTTATTTCATCTATTAATATGTTATCGATAAAATGGGGCTATTGAACCCTATTATCTTTTGATTTTCAAGTAGCATATATACCCGCTCCACTTGAAGATGCAGATTTCAGCAAGTCGAGAAAGGGTTAACTACAAGGCATTGGTTGAAGATAATGGTTATTCCCTTCTCAAAATCAATAACGCTGGAGATGGCCCCTTCTCGGCTTGCCCGTAGGGAGCTAAGCTAGAAAACCAGTTCAGCGTTGCACTACTTACTAAGGGAGTGACCATTAGTTTCGTAATGCGCCTTGATCTGATTTCCTAGCTTAACTCTGAAGCTGCAT